>Ga0172382_10007202_pt1 | contig 15874 bp, 14 predicted proteins | sample Leawel138RmetaG_FD_122245 | JGI IMG/M metagenome (GOLD analysis project Ga0172382, IMG submission 122245) | Leachate microbial communities from a municipal landfill in Southern Ontario, Canada - Leachate well 138R metaG | ecosystem: Engineered > Solid waste > Landfill > Unclassified | place...
AGTGGCTTGCGGTTCAGGCGGCGCCGCTGATCCGCTGCAGCCGGGCCAGCGCCTCGCGCAAGGCCTTGTCGGCGGCATCCGGCTCCGCGGGCGCCTCCCCGGCAGCGGTGGGGCTTTCCTGCGTGGGCGGCCCGGTATCGCCCGAGGCTTCCGGCTCGTCCGGCTCCTCGCCCTGCGGCGGGCGGCCTACGCCCATCTTGAGATTCAGCAGCGAGCTGTAGCTTTCCTCCGCGAGGGTGGCGTCCTCATCCTCGTCCGCTTCGCTCTCATTGGCGAAATCCTCGGCCTGATAGGCGGGCAGATCGCCGAAGCCGGCCGGCTCCCGATGGTCGCGGATAGAGTGCCCGGGCAACCCGAGATCCGAAAGGGCGAGATCGGTTTCGACCCCATCCTCGTCATCTTCCTCGTCGAACCCGAACGGGCGAAGCGCTGCGGGCATGGGATGCAGCGCGGGAGAATCGTCGCCGGCGCCGTCCGGCGCGGGGGCGCGATCCGGAGCCGCGGGCCATTGCCGCGCCGGGGCCTTCCTCGCCAAGAGGCTTTCGTCCACCGCAACGGGGCGCTGCTGGCGGATCTGAATGGCATAGGCCAGCCGCTCCACCAGATCGGTCACGCCCAGTTCGGCCAGCGGAGCTTCCCGGATAGCGGGATTGCGGCCGGATGGAATGGCGTCATCCTCATCCAGTTCGAGCGCCGCCTCGGCCACTTCCGGCATGGGGGAAGCGGCGGGCGGCAGGGCGGTGCCAGGCTGTTCGCCCGGCTCTTGCCCGGCCTCAATGAATGCCTCATCGGCATCGCCCCATTCGGACCGCTCGAACGGCATGTCCTCTGCGGCGGGCATCTCTTCGGCAATTTCTTCCGGCAGAGCCTGCTCCACCGGCTCGATTTCGTCGCCAGCCGGTTCGGCCCCCGGCTCGGTCCATTGCCGAGCAGCCTCGTCATGCGGCCTCTCGATTGCAGGCAGGTCGATTACCGGCCCCTCGATTACGGGCTGGGCCAAACTGGCAGGCGTGCTGCGGCGGCCTTCCTTTTCAGAAAGCACGTCTTCCCAGCTGACGCCCAATTCCTCGGCAAGCGTGCCCCGAAGTTCAGGGCGGAATTCAGGCAAGCGATCTTCGCCCAACTCTTCCAGCGCGGAAATCGGACGGCGCGCGGGCGCGTCCGGGTGGCGGTCGGCATTGCGCAACCTTGGCTCCGCGGCGGTGGCCGACTGGCGATTGCGGCGCTGCGCGGCAACGATCCGCCGGGCGAGGGCAAGCCCCCCGACGCCCCCGACGACCGTGGCGGCCAGGGCGATGAGCGCGCGCGCCTTGAAGCCGAGCGGCGGCGCCATGGCCGGTATCAGCGCATCGGCGCCCGTGAGCGTGACGATGCGTTCCGGCAGGGCGGAAGGCAGGACCAGGCTGCCCAGCCCGAACAGAGCGGCAAACCAGATCGCGACCATTGCGGGAAACGCCGGATGGGCGCTGATCGGCGCGGCCTTTCCGGAACCCGTCTTTCCCGTATTCTGCTTCGAACTGGACACTGTTCGCACAACCCCTGTCGCCTTGCCGGCATTGCCCGTATCGCTCGCTACCCGCTCCCGGCGCGCTTCAGGCAGCCGCGCACAATCCCGATTCGGAACCCTTGCCTAGCAAGGCTTGGTAAACGTCTTGATAACGACGCACATTGCGCGCCCAGTCATGCCGCAGGGCCACATGCGCCTTCGCCGCTTCCCGCATCGCCGCCCAGTCATCCCGGTGCGCCAGCAATCCCGCCAGCGCCTCGCCGCAGGCCGCCGGATCGTCGGGAGCGAACAGCGTCCCCGTCACCCCGTCGCTCATGAGTTCGCGGTGTCCGCCCACGTCGGACGCGGCCACCAGCTTGCCCTGGGCCATGGCCTCCAGCGGCTTGAGCGGAGTGACCAGATCGGTCAGCCGGCTCGCCTTGCGGGGATAGGCCATGATGTCGCACAGGGCATAATAGCGTTCGACCTGATCGTGCGGGACCCGGCCGACGAAACGGATGGCATGGTGGGCCAGCGATGCCCCGGCCTGGTGCTCCAGCGCCTCCGCGCGCGGCCCTCCGCCCACCAGCAGCAGGCGGGCGTCGGGCTGGCTTTCGAGCAGCAGCGGCATCGCCTCGATCAGATCGTCGATGCCTTCGTAGTCGTAGAAGCTGCCGATGAAGCCGATCACCGGGCCGCTGCCCAGACCCAGCTCCCGCGCAAGCGCCGGATCGGCGGCGGGCGGCGTGCCGAACAGCTCGAGATCGACGCCATTGGGCATGATGCCGATGCGCCCCGCCGGAAAGCCGCGCGCGATCAGGTCGTCCCGCAATCCATGGCAGATGGTCATCACGCAATCGGCCCCGGCGACGACATGGTTTTCCAGGCTCCGGGTCAGCCGGTATTTGACCGAGCCTTCGCGGCCGGTGCCGTTGCCGACTGCCGCATCCTCCCAGAAGGCGCGGATTTCATAGACGAATGGGATGCCCAGCCGCCGGGCGGCGCGCATTGCCGCCAAGCCGCACAAGGCGGGGGAATGGGCATGCAGTATATCCGGCCGCCACTGCCCGCACAGCGCTTCGATGGCGCCGGCGAGCTGGCCCGCTTCGCGCCATTCGCGCATTCCGGCCGGGCCGCTGGCTTCGCCCGATGTGCGGTGGAAGATCAGCCCGTCGACTTCCTGCATCTCGGGATCGCCCTCGGCACCGCCATGGCGCAGCCCCGTGATCCCGCGCACTTCCAGCCCCATCGCCTGCTGCGCCTTCAGGATGGCGCGCGTGCGGAAGGTATAGCCGCTATGCAGCGGCAACGAGTGGTCGAGGACGTGCAGAATGCGAGTCATGGCCATATTGTGCCATCAATTAGCTTAACGCCACGTCAACCGCCTGCTGCTAGGGCAGAGCGGAGAAGAAGTTTCCGGAAACTTGCCGCTTGATCGATCTGTTCTCCCTTGCCCTGACCCACGGCCTGATGATTATCGCCGCCTGGCGGCTGGTGCAGCGCGAGGATCTGGACCTACCGGGACGCTTGCGGAGCCGGAAAGCGCCGCGCGCGGCAAAGGGCGAGGACGATCATGCTTGACCTTGCCCTGCTCGCTTTCTTCGGCGTCCTGCTGCTGCTGGGGCTGCGCCACCCCTTCATCTGGGTGCTGGCCTATCTCTATGTCGATATCGTGTCCCCGCAGCGCGTGGGGTGGACCTTCGTGCAATCCCTGCCGATCTCGCTGATCGCATTCGTGGCGGCTTTCTCGGGCTGGCTGCTGATCGACCGCAAGGACGGCGCCCGCTTCACCCTGCGCCAGGGGCTGATGGTGGCGCTGCTGGCCTATTGCGCCATGACCACGCTGACGGCCGATTTTCCGGAAGCGGCGCTCGAAAAATGGAGCTGGGTGTGGAAGGCGCTGGTCTTCGCCATCTTCCTGCCGCTAACCCTTACCACCCGCCTGCGGATCGAAGGGGCCATCCTGTTCATGGTTCTTTCGATCGCCGCGATCATCATCAACGGCGGGCTCAAGACCGTCCTCGGCGGCGGCGGCTATGAAACCCTGACCCTGCTGGTGCGCGAGAACAGCGGCCTTTACGAAGGCTCGATCATTTCCTGCGTGGCGATCTCGGTCATTCCGCTGATTCTCTGGCTGGCCCGGCACGGCACCATCTTCCCGCCCGACAACCGGGTCCGCCTGTTCGCCGCCGCGCTGATCTTCGCCGCCCTGCTGATGCCGGTCGGAACCGCCGCCCGCACCGGCCTGCTCTGTGTCGGCGCATTGGGCGCGCTGATGATGCGCAGCGTGAAGAACCGCTTCCTCTACATGGGGCTGGCCGGGTTTCTGGCGATCGCCGCGATACCGTTCCTGCCGCAGAGCTTCACCGAGCGGATGAGCACGATAGAAAATCACCAGGCCGATCAGTCCGCCTCGACCCGGCTCGCGGTCTGGGCCTGGACGTTCGATTACGCCAAGAAGCATCCCCTGGGCGGCGGCTTCAATGCCTATCTGAGCAACAAGCTGACCTTCGAGACGGTCGATGCCAAAACCGACGGCAGCACCACGACCATCAGCACCACGACCATGACCGACGAGGCGCGCGCCTATCATTCCAGCTATTTCGAGATGCTGGGCGAACAGGGCTGGATCGGGCTGGGCCTGTGGCTGTGGCTGCTGCTGCTGGGCATCTGGCAGATGGAAAAGCTGCAGCGCCGCTGGAAAAGCCGGATCGCGGAAGGAGAAACCTGGCAAGCGCCGCTGGCCCTGGCGCTGCAGCAGGGACTTATCGTCTATATGGTCGGCTCGCTGTTCGTCGGAATCGCGTTCCAGCCCTTCATCTTCATGCTGATCGGCCTGCAATGCGCCCTGTGGAGCTATTGCCGGGACCGGGAGCCTGCCCTGCCATCGAAGCGCGCGCGCAGGGCCGCCTCGAAAGCCGCGCCGACCTCCGCCTGAGCGCCCAACGACGCAGTTTCTTGCAACCGCGCCCGTAAACGCGCATCTTCGCTTCTCCACCGGCCGGAGGAGAAGCTTGGATGGAAACGGGCGGGACCTTGGGTATCATCGAAATCCTGGGCATTGCGGGCAGCGTCAGCCTGCTGGCCGGGTGGCGGCTCTATCTCTGCGTGCTGGCCACCGGCATCGCGATGCGGCTGGGCGTCCTGCCGCTTCCGGAACATCTGGCGGCGCTTCAGGTCCTGGCCAATCCCTGGGTCATGGGGGTGGCGGGAATAGCGGCGTTCTGCGAATTCTTCGCCGACAAGATCCTCTGGCTGGATACGGTCTGGGACACGATTCATACCGCCATCCGCCCGCTTGGCGGCGCGTTGCTGGCACTGGCCGTGGTGGACCCTTCGGACCCCGCGATGCAAGTGATCGCATTCATCCTCGGGGGCAGCGGAGCCTTGCTCGCGCATAGCGGCAAGGCCGGGGCGCGGGCGCTGGTCAACACCAGCCCGGAGCCATTCAGCAATGTGGCGGTGTCCACCACGGAAGATGTGGCGACCGCCGGCCTGCTCTATCTCGCCTATGAATATCCCCTGGCCGCCGGGGTCATCGCGCTTGTGCTGCTGGCCGCCGCCATCGGCCTGCTGCTGCTGGCCCGCACGGTGCTGCGCCGGATATTCGGCAGCGCCCAGGGAGAGGGCAAGCCCGGCCAGCCATGATTCGCGGCAAATCGCTTTAGGGCCTGCCCCTAGGCCACCGCTTCCAGCCTGGCGCGGGGGTTGGCCGCGATCCATTCTTCCACCACGGGCGCGATCCGGTTGCGCCATTTGCTGCCGTTGAAGATGCCGTAATGGCCGACATTCCTGGCCAGCAGATATTTCTTGCGCTGCTCGGGCAGGCCGGTGGCGAGATCCAGCGCGGCGCGGGTCTGGCCGATGCCGGAAATATCGTCGCGCTCGCCCTCGATCGCCATCAGCGCGGTGTCGCTGATCGCCCCCAGGTCGACAGGCTTGCCGCGATGCACCAATTCGCCCTTGGGCAGGGAATGGTTCTGGAACACATGCTCCACCGTCTGCAGATAGAATTCGGCAGTCATGTCGCAGACGGAGCGGTATTCGTCATAGAAGGCCTTGGTGGCCGCCGCGCTTTCGCCGTCGCCAGTGACGAGATGCTTGAACATCTCGTAATGGCTCATGATGTGGTTGCCGAGGTTCATCGCCATGAAGCTGGTGAGCTGGAGGAAGCCCGGATAGACCTTCCGCCCGACGCCCGGATACTGGATCGGCACGGTCGCGATCAGATTGTTGCGAAACCAGGCCAGCGGACGCTGCATCGCCATGGAGTTCACGGTGGTCGGCGAGGCGCGGGTGTCGATCGGCCCGCCCATCATCGTCAGGCTTGCCGGACGGCAGCGGTTCCGGTCGGCGCCCATCACGGCCGTGGCGACCAGCGCGGGCACGGAAGGCTGGCACACGGCCACCATATGAGTGCCCGGGCCGATGAATTCGAGAAACTCGATCAGATAGTCGATATAATCGTCCAGATCGAAGGAGCCGGCCGAAAGAGGCACCATCCGCGCATCGGCCCAGTCGGTGATATAGACTTCGCACCGCTCCAGCATCCGTTCCACCGTGCCGCGCAGCAGCGTGGCGTAATGGCCGCTCATCGGCGCGACGATCAGCAGCTTCGGCGCATCCGCCGCCAGCCCGGCATGGGTGAAGCGCAGCAACGAGCCGAACGGACGCGCCAGGACTTGGGTTTCCGTCACCTCATGGGCAGCGCCATCGACCTCGACCTGGACAATGCCGAATTCCGGTTTCCCGCGCGATGCCGCGGCATGGGCGAACACGTCCAGCGCGGACGCGGCAACCGGCCCCAGCCCGGTATAGCCCAACGGATTGCTGGGATTGGAAAGCATCTGCGCCCCGATCCCGGCCCAGGCGCTCGCTCCCTGTAGGAAGGCGCGCTGCAGTTCATAGGCATGATAGATCACAGTTCGTTCGTTCCCTGTCCGATCATGCCGGCATTGTGACCCCAAACAGGCAATTGTGCAATGCAGCGCAGCCATTCCGTGGCGGATCGGCGTGGATATGCTGAAAAAACGTCGGGAAAAGGCTGCTCCCGAAAGCGCCGCCCGTGCCGCGCGACAGGAGAAGATTGCGGTTCGGGCCACTCCGGCCTAGGGGCGCGGTATGGAGTCAGCGCCAGAACCAAGCTCGAATCGCCGCGGGTTGTTTGCGCGCCGCAATCGCACGCCGGCAGAGCAAGGTCCCCCGCCCGCCCGCGACCTGGGGCCGCTGCTGATGGTATGGCGCGCGGCCAGCGCCTATCCGGGCAAGCTCGCCTGCGCCTTCCTCGCCTTGCTGGTAACCGCCAGCGCGACGCTCGCCATCCCGTCCGGGTTCAAGCTCATCATAGATCGCGGCTTCGGGTCCGGCGGCGGGGCGGGCGATGTGGCCCGCTGGTTCCAGTATCTGCTGCTGATCGTCGTGGTGCTGGCGATCGCCACCGCCTTCCGCTTCTATTTCGTATCGTGGCTGGGCGAACGGGTGGTCGCCGACATCAGGCTTCGTGTGCAGGACAATCTGCTGCGGCTGGCGCCCGGCTTCTTCGAGGAGAACAGCCCCAAGGAAATCTCCTCGCGGATGACGGCCGACACCGCGCTGATCGAGCAGGTGGTGGGGACCACGGTTTCCGTCGCCCTGCGCAATTTCCTGATGGCTATGGGCGGCACCGTCTATCTGTTCGCTCTTGCACCCCGGCTGGCCGCGGGCCTGCTGATGGCCATTCCGCTGGTGGTGGTGCCGCTGTCCCTGTTCGGCCGCCGCCTGCGCAATGTTTCGCGCACGAGCCAGGACCGGGTGGCCGATGTCGGCGCCATGGTGTCCGAAGTGCTGGGCGCGATGAAAATCGTCCAGGCCTTCAATCAGGAGCGGCGCGAAGGGCAGCGCTTCGAAACGGCGGTGGAGCGGACCTTCGCCACGGCGAAGCGCCGCATCCTGATCCGCGCGGTGATGACCGGGGCCGTGATCTTCCTGATCTTCGGCGCCATCACCCTGCTGATCTGGCGCGGCGCGATCGGGGTCGCCAGCGGCGAGATCAGCGGCGGCACCATTGCCGCCTTCGTGCTGACCGGCGGGCTGGTCGCGGGGGCGTTCGGCTCCCTGATGGAGGTCTATGGCGACCTCCTGCGCGGCGCGGGCGCGGCCAGCAGGCTGAACGAGCTGCTCAACGAAAAGCCCGAGATCCTGCCGCCGGCGCGGCCGGTGAACCTGCCCGAGCCGCCCCGGGGCGGCATCGCCTTCCAGAATGTCACCTTCCGCTATCCGACCCGGGTGGAAGTCGCGGCGCTCAAGGATTTCTCACTGGCGGTCGAGCCGGGCGAGACGGTGGCCATCGTGGGGCCTTCCGGCGCGGGCAAATCGACGATCTTCCAGCTGGCCGAGCGGTTCTACGATCCGCAGGCAGGCACCATCCGCATGGATGGGGTGCCGCTGACTTCCGCCGATCCGGCCGAGATCCGCCGGCGGATCGCCTTTGTCCCGCAGGAGGGCATCCTGTTCTCCGCCAATGCGCGCGACAATCTGCGCTACGGCAACTGGAACGCCTCCGACGAGGAGATCTGGCAGGCGGCCGCCGCCGCCAATGCCGAACGCTTCCTGCGCGAATTGCCGCAAGGGCTGGATACCCATCTGGGCGAAGGCGGGGCCCGCCTTTCGGGCGGGCAGCGGCAACGCATCGCCATCGCTCGCGCTCTGCTGCGCGCCGCCCCGATCCTGCTGCTGGACGAGGCCACCAGCGCGCTGGACGCCGAAAGCGAACGGCTGGTCCAGGAAGCGCTGGAACGGCTGATGCGCGATCGCACCACTCTGGTCATCGCCCATCGCCTTGCCACCGTCCGCGCGGCGGACCGCATCGTCGTGATGGAGGATGGCCGCATCGTGGAGCAGGGCACCCACGCCGATCTCACGGCTGGCGGCGGGCTCTATGCGCGCCTGGCCCGCTTGCAGTTCGAGGACAATGGCATGCAAGCCGCGGCGGGCATATGAAGTTTCAAGCCAGGTTCAGTTTCGGGTGACCAGAACACCGCCCGAAAGCGACCAGAATGGAATCGAAAGCGGGGAAAGACGGCCATGAAGAAGACATTCGCTACACTCACCGCATGCGTCGCGCTGATGGCGGGGCTTCCCGCCCATGCGGACGAGGCCAGGCCGTCCGAACCGGCCGCTGCCCCTGCCCCGACCACGACCGCCCCGCAGATGAGCTTCGGCAGCTGGGGGATCGACCTCACCCAGCTCGATCCCAAAATCGCTCCCGGGGACGATTTCTTCGACCATGTGAATGCGAAGTGGATTGCCGCCAATCCCATCCCGCCGGAACATTCGCGCTATGGCGCATTCACCATGCTGCGCGAAAAGTCGCAGAAGGACATCCAGGCTCTGATCGACGAATTGCGGGCCGCCCCGCCGGCCCCCGGATCGCTGGATGCCCGCCTCGTCGATGCTTATGAATCCTATCTCGATCAAAAGGCGATAGACGCGGCGGGCCTCGCACCCGCGCAGCCCTATCTGGACGCGATCGGTTCGGCGAAGACCGTCAAGGACCTCGCCTCGCTGTTCGGCCAGCCCGGCTATCCTTCCCCGTTCAGCGCGGGGGTGATGGTCGACGACAAGCAGCCGGACCGCTATATCGTGGGCGTGGGTGTCGCCGGGCTGGGGCTGCCGGACCGGGACTATTATCTCAAGACCGACGAGAAATCCCGCGACATCCAGGCCAGATACCGCGATTACCTCGCCTTCCTGCTGGGCAAGGCAGGCTATCCCGATCCGGCCGCGACCGCCGCCGCCGTCTACGATCTGGAATACCGCTTCGCCGAACTCGCCTGGGATCGCACCACCGAACGCAATCGCGACCTGACCTACAACAAGGTCAGCCACAGCGAGCTGCGCAAGCTGGCCGGGCCTTTCCCCCTTGCGCCGATGCTGGAGGCTTCCGGCCTCGGCAAAGCCAGGGAATTCGTCGTCTGGCAATTGCCGCCCGATGCGGACGAGGCGAAGGCGCTGGGCCTGAGCGCGGAAGATGTGGCCAGGATCGGCGGCGGCCTGCCCGCGATGTTCCAGTTGCTGGCGAAAACCCCCGTGGATACCGCCAGGGCATGGATGGCCGCGCAGTTCCTGTCCGGCAATGCGGATGTCCTGCCGTCCGATTTCGATAATGCGCGCTTCGCCTTCTACGGCAAGCTGCTGCGCGGGCAGGAGGAGCAGCGCCCGCGCTGGAAGCGCGCGATCGACACGGTCGAAAGCCAGCTGGGCGAGGCGCTGGGGGAAGCCTATGTCGCGCGGCACTTCCCGCCGGCCAGCAAGGCGGCGATGCTGGATCTGATCGGCAATGTCAGGAAGGCGCTGGCCGCCAGCCTGGCCGAAAATGCCTGGATGAGCGCGCCGACCAAGGCCGAAGCGCAGGCCAAGCTGGACCAGTTCACCGCCAAGATCGGCTATCCCGACAAGTTCAAGCAGTATGAAGGGCTGGCCATCGAACGGGGCAAGCCGCTGGAAAATGCGATCGCCGCCGGGAAATGGGCATGGCAGGACGATCTGCGCAAGCTGGGCGGGCCGATCGACCGCAGCGAATGGTATATGCTGCCGCAGACGGTGAATGCCTATTACGACCCGTCCAAGAACGAGATCGTATTCCCCGCCGCCATCCTGCAACCGCCCTTTTTCGGCCCCGATGCCGATCCGGCCGTCAATTACGGCGCGATCGGGGCCGTGATCGGCCATGAGATCGGCCATGGCTTCGACGATCAGGGGGCCAAGTCCGACGGGACCGGCCTGATGCGCGACTGGTGGACGCAGGCGGATCTGGCCGCCTTCACCGCGCTGGGCGACCGGCTGGCCAGGCAATATGACGCCTTCTGCCCGCTGGACGAGGGCAAGACCTGCGTGAACGGGCGCTTCACGCTCGGCGAGAACATGGGCGACCTGGGCGGCCTCAGCCTGGCCTATCGCGCCTATCGCATGTCGCTGGGCGGCAAGGAGGCCCCGGTCATCGACGGGCTGACCGGCGACCAGCGCTTCTTCCTGGCCTGGGCGCAGGTCTGGCGCTCGGCGGACCGGGAGGATACGCTGCGCCAGCGGCTGCTGACCGATCCGCATTCGCCGGAGCGCTATCGCGTCAATGGGGTCGTGCGCAACATGGACGCCTGGTATCGCGCCTTCGACGTCACGCCCGGCGATGCGCTCTTCCTGCCGCCGGAGGAGCGTGTGCATATCTGGTAGAAATGCTGCATCTGCGAAAAAAATGGCGAGGCACGGCGGCAAGGCCTTGACTTGTCCATGCCTTCCTTCATCACCTGAGGCATATGGATCTGACACTCACCGCCATCCTTCTCGGCATCGTGGAAGGATTGACAGAATTCGTGCCGGTTTCCTCGACTGGTCACCTCATCCTCGCAAGCGAGCTGTTCGGCTATGACGCGCATCAATGGGCGCTGTTCAATGTCGTCATCCAGCTTGGCGCGATCCTGGCGGTGGTGGTGCAATACTGGCCGACCTTCTGGAACGTCGGGATGGGGGTCCTCAGGCTGGAGAAAAGAAGCCTGGCCTTCGTGCGCAATATCCTCCTCGCCTTTCTTCCCTCCGCCGTCCTCGGGCTGGCGCTCAAGGATTACATCGACATCCTGCTCGGCAGCCCCGATGTGGTGGCATGGGCGCTCATCGTCGGCGGCATCGCGATTCTCGGCATCGAGAAGATCGCCAAATCCGGCGAATACCGCGATGTGGCGGACCTGCCCATGAAGCAGGTGTTCGGGGTGGGGCTGGCCCAATGCCTGTCGATGGTTCCGGGGGTGAGCCGTTCCGGGGCGACCATCATGGGCGCCCTCGCCATGGGCATCAACCGCAAGACCGCCGCCGAGTTTTCCTTCTTCCTGGCGGTTCCGACCATGATCGGCGCCTCCACGCTGGAACTGCTCGACAAGGGTCACACCCTGAGCGGCGAGGGCCTGGTCGGATGGGATGAAATCGCGATCGGCTTCGTCGTGTCGTTCATCGTCGCGCTGATCGTGATCCGCGCTTTCGTCGCCTATGTCAGCCGTTCCGGATTCGCGCCCTTCGCGTGGTATCGGATCGTGCTGGGCACGGCCGTGGTCGCCTGGTTCGCCCTGCGCTAGAGCGGTTTCCAGGCAAGTGGAATCACTTGCCGACTCGGAAAATCACGGAAAACAGGCAAATTCCAGACGGGTTCCGGTTCAGCCGGAAACATGTCCAGGGCCAGGACCGGACCGCCCCCGCAAGGCGAACTGTCGCAAAATCAGGAACCTAAATCCGCCCGGCGCTTTTCCTTCCGCATAGCAAGGAGGAATTTCGCCATGGGTATCATCTTGTTGATCGTGGTGGGCGGCGTGCTGGGGTGGCTCGCCTCGATTATTATGCGGACGGATGCGCAGCAGGGCATCCTCCTCAATATAGTGGTTGGCATCATCGGGGCGCTGCTTGCGGGCTTCCTGATCAATCCATTGATAGGTGGCGGAAATATCCTCGCCGGCGATTACAGCGCGAGTGCGCTGCTGGTGTCTTTCCTGGGATCGGTCGTATTGCTTGCGATCGTGAATATGCTTCGCCGCGGCGCCATGCGCTGAGCGGGGCAAGGGCTGTCTGGCCCTAGCCGGGGCGGCGCCGCGTGGCCCGCCCCTTTTCCTTAGAGGGGATGAACGATGAAGAAGATTTTCAAACTCGTTATGGTTGGCCCGGTCGCGGCCGCGGGCCTGGCGCTGGCCGCTTGCGACAGCCCGCAGGAAAATGCCGCCGAAGAACAGGCGGAAGCGGTGGACAATGCGGCCGAAGCACAGGCCGATGCCATAGATGCGCAGGCCGACAGCATGACCGGCGCGGCCAAGGAAGCGACGGAAGCCAAGGCCGACGCCGTGGAAGCGGCGGGCGATGCCAAGGCCGACGCGATCGAGGATCAGGCGGAGAAGGCCGCGCCCTGATAAGCGGTAGGCGGTATTCCGGATCGAGGGCGGCGTCGGAGCGATCCGGCGCCGTCTGCCGTTGCGCCGCGGGCGCAACCGGCCTTATTCCGCTGGGGGCGGCTCCTGCGGCGGCGCGATCTGCTTCAGCAATTCCGGAGAAGGACGGCCCTGCTCGATCATTTCGGCCGCCTCGTCGAGCGCGCGGGCTTCGCCGATCGTCACTCCGCCCGGCCCGGGATCGTTATCCTGCGCCCCGCAGGACGCCAGCAGCGGGCAAAGGGCGGCTATCGCCAATCGTGTGGCCATCGTTCTCATCGGGAAACCTGCCTCGGCGCCATGAACGGATCGGGGGGGGCCGATGCACCGTGCCCGCCGATCGAGGCAGGCACGGTGCGAGACGGGTTATTCGGCCTTTGCAGCTTCGCCAGCGGCGGCGGCGGCATCGGCAGCGGCGGCAGCAGCGGCTTCGCCAGCGTCAGCGGTGGTCTGGACGGCTTCCTCCGCCTTCTTTTCGGCGGCGGCGGCGGCATCGCTGGCAGCGGTGGCGGCGGCATCGGCCGCCGTATCGGCGGCAGGCGCCCCGACATCGCCGGCCATGGCTTCGTCTGCCGGCATTTCCACATTGTCGGCCGCAGCATCTTCCGACGCATTGTCGGAGCTGCCGCAGGCGGCCAGCGTCAGCGCGGCTGCGGAAACAAAGGCGGCATAGGCAAATTTCTTCATGTTAGCCCTCTTCCGAATTGGACAGAGCGAGAATGCTTTATGCGTCCTCGCGGAGCGCTGGTTTAGCCAAAGTCGGGGGCAGGAGCAATTGCCATCCCAGGATTTGCAGTTGCAAATATAAAGATGTCTTTATATGAGCAATTGCGATGCAGGTCGAATCCATCATACGCGCCCTGGCGGACCCCACCCGTCTGCGGATGATCCGCCTGCTTGCCCGCATGGAACTCGCGGTCGGCGAACTGGCGCAGGTGCTGGGGCAAAGCCAGCCGCGCGTTTCCCGCCATATCCGCATCCTGTGCGACGCGGGCCTGGCCCAGCGTAGGCGCGAAGGCAGCTGGGTCTTCGTGCATAGCGCCCTGCCCAGCCAGCCAGCCGAAGGGCGCGGCCTGCCCGGCGCGGTGGAGCACCTGCTCACCACCGCCGAGCGCGAGGATATTGCCTTCGCGCGGGAATGCGCGGGCGACCGGCGGCGGCTGGCCGCGATCCGCGCTGATCGCGAAGCGGCGGCGGCGGAATATTTCGCGGCCCATGCGGACCAGTGGGACCGGCTCCGCACCCTGCACAGCGAGGATTCGGTGGTCGAGGCGGCCTTGTCGAAAGCGCTGGGGGAAGGCGGGCTGGGCGACCTGCTCGACATCGGCACCGGCACCGGCCGCATGGCGGAACTCTTCGCCCCGCGCGCCCGCCATGTGACCGGCTTCGACAAGAGCCTCGACATGCTGCGCGTGGCCCGCGCCCGGCTCCAGGGGCTTTCGGCCGAACGGTTCGACCTGGTGCAGGGGGATTTTTCCGTGCTGCCCTTCGCGGACGGCAGCTTCGACACGGTGCTGCTCCATCAGGTGCTGCATTATGCGCAGGCGCCCGAGCGCGTACTGGCCGAAGCGGCGCGGGTGACGCGCCCCGGCGGGCGCATCGCGATCGTCGATTTCGCCGCGCACGACCGGGAAGAGCTGCGGCAGATCCACGCCCATGCCCGGCTCGGCTTCGGGGAGCAGCAGCTCGCCCAGTGGCTGGCCGATGCGGGATTCGCGCCCGACCCCGTCCACTCCCTGCCAGGAGGCGAATTGACCGTAACGATCTGGACCGGCACACGCAGCGGCGCGCGCCCCGCCCGGATCGCCCCCGAAACCGATAAAGATACCGCGAAAGCAATCAGGCAATGACGACCCAGCACCCATCGAACGAAGCATATGCGGTGGCGGACGCGCCGCTATTTGCCGGCCTGCCGGGCGATATCGGCGTCTCCTTCGAATTCTTCCCGCCCAAGACGGAGAAGATGGAGCATTCGCTGTGGGACGCGATCGAAACGCTCGCCCCGCTCGACCCGCGCTTCGTCTCCGTGACCTATGGCGCCGGCGGCTCGACCCGGGAACGGACCCATGCGACGGTCGCCCGGATCGTGCGGGAGACGAATATTCCGGCGGCGGCGCATCTGACCTGCGTGGAAGCCTCGCGCGAGGAGGTGGATCAGGTCGCCCATGCCTATTGGGAAGCCGGAGTGCGGCATATCGTGGCGCTGCGCGGCGATCCGCCGGCCGGGCCGGGGACCCAGTTCCGGCCCCATCCCCAGGGCTATGCCAATGCGGCGGATCTGGTTGCGGGGTTGAAGCGCATCGCGCCCTTCGACATCTCGGTCGCCGCCTATCCGGAATCCCATCCGGATTCTTCCGATGTCGCGGCCGATCTCGACAATCTGAAGCGCAAGCTGGATGCGGGCGCAAGCCGCGCCATCACCCAGTTCTTCTTCGAGCCGGACACTTTCTTCCGCTTTCGCGACGCGGCGGCGGCGGCGGGCATCGACACCGAAATCGTCCCCGGCATTATGCCGATCACCGGCTTCGCCGCGGTGGAGCGGATGAGCCGGCTGTGCGGCACCGCCATTCCGGCCTGGCTGGCCGATCAGTTCGCCGGGCTGGACGAGCGGCCGCAGGCGCGCCAGCTGGTCGCCGCCACCCTGGCCGCGGAGCTTTCCCGCCGGCTCTATGCGGGCGGGGTGCGCCATCTCCATTTCTACACGCTCAACCGGGCCGAGCTGAGCTATGCCATCTGCCATCTGCTGGGCGTGCGGCCGGGCCGGCACGAGCGGAGCATCGCGGCATGAGCGGCGCCGAAGCGGAGCTGCGCGCGCGCGCGGCGGAAAAGATCCTGGTGTTCGACGGCGGCTACGGCACCGCGATCCAGGGCTATGGCCTGAGCGAGGCGGATTATCGCGGCGATCTCGCTCTCGAGAAGGACCAGAAGGGCCATAACGACCTCCTCTGCCTGACCCGGCCCGACGTGATCCGCGAGATCCACGACGCCTATCTGGCCGCCGGCGCGGACATGATCGAGACCAATACCTTCAGCTCCACCCGGATCGCCCTGGCCGATTACGGCTGCGAGCACATGGTCGCCGAGATCAATCTCGCCGCGGCGAAGCTGGCGCGCGAGGCCTGCGATCTGGCCGCTTCGCGCGACGGGGTGCGCCGGTTCGTGGCCGGCTCGATCGGGCCGACCAACAAGACCCTGTCGATCTCCCCCGATGTCAACGATCCCGGCTTTCGCGAAGTCGATTTCGACACGCTGAAGGACGCCTATCGCGAGCAATGCGATGCGCTGATCGCGGGCGGGGTGGATTTCCTGCTGGTCGAAACCTGCTTCGACACGCTGAACGCCAAGGTCGCCGGGATGGCCGCGCGGGAAGCGGCCGAGGCCGCCGGGCGCGAGGTTCCGCTGATGCTGAGCTTCACCATCACCGACATGAGCGGACGCAATCTTTCCGGCC
>Ga0172382_10007204_pt1 | contig 15870 bp, 29 predicted proteins | sample Leawel138RmetaG_FD_122245 | JGI IMG/M metagenome (GOLD analysis project Ga0172382, IMG submission 122245) | Leachate microbial communities from a municipal landfill in Southern Ontario, Canada - Leachate well 138R metaG | ecosystem: Engineered > Solid waste > Landfill > Unclassified | place...
CATTTTTTCCTCCTTGCCACAGCCTGCCTCTTGGTCAGGGCTTATGTGGTCTGCCACCAGATCCAGCAACATGGCGGCAACTTTTTTTATAACTGGACGGCTGGATACGTCCACTCCCCTTTCCAAGTAATGAACCCGCATTGGGGAAGAATGCGGGTCATCATCCTGGCCATGATAGTCACTGTGGATCTCGGCCAGAACAGAGATTCCACAGGAGGCTAGAAACTTTTTCCAGGGGAGGTCCTACTATAACTACCTTCACTTTTCTCCCTCCTTTCTGGGGTTATACACCCCCTTAGATCCCCCTATTTATTTTGAGAGACCTAAGGGGAGGCATAAGCCTCCCTTATCAGTCTACATACTCATATTCCCCTGGATGAGCCAGGAGAATATTTTCTCCCCCTTCAGGATCCCGATAACGCCAGTATCCCTCTGGCGATGGTGGTTGCCTATCACCTTCCCTAGCGGCGTTGTCAACCCAAACCTGCGCTTCATCGGACGGGGTTCCTCCACGCAGCATGACATTGAACCGCTACGGCCCCCTTCATTTACGAACAACCCGGATATGGGGGTTGTTTCTAATGAAAGATACAACTTCCCACTCCGGGACACTTTTCTCCTCCTGGATCACCTGTCCGCAGGTATAGCACCTGTGCTGTGTGACCAGGAGATTTCTGGTCTCTCCTACAGCGAGAAATCGCTGCAGGAGGACCAGTCTTTTGTGTTTACACAACGTACCTCTCCTCCTCTCTACTGGGGCTGTACTCACAGCCCCGACAGCTCCTTCCTTCGCACTCACCAGCTGCCATAAGCAGTTGGCAAGCATGAGAGTTGTCCCCTGAAGCAGCGGCCACCTCCGCCTGGGCGATGGCCAGCTCCCTCAGCTGGTCTAGGTGCAACAACATTACTTTCACCTCCTCCTTCTTTGGTGGCCTCTCACCCACCGAGTCCTCTCTGTGGGAGGATTTTACTCCTCCCGTTCCTCCCCTTTCTCTTTCTCCTTGAGAAGCTCGGGGAGAACGACCTTCTCAAGAATGATTCTGTCGACATCGTTCACTGCCTGCTTCATAATGAAGCGGGTAGTGGCAGAGATGCCGATAAGAACTAGAAGTGCAAACATGTTGTCACCTCCTTTCCAGGGCTTTGCGCCCTATAGAGCCTACCATCTCTGATAGACTCTATAGGAGGCAGAGCCTCCTATTTGAAGTGCCTTGCCCACTGCTTTTTGCAGCGGGCATTACGCTTCCAAGATCGATCTTCGCCCTTGCCCTCTTTGAGAGCAAGGGTAAAGACCTTGCAAAACTCATATTCGAGGAAGTCTTCAAAGACCTCCTCTTCCGCTATCACCTCCTCTTCCACTTCCTCCTCTTCTTCCTCTGCCTGCCTTACTGGTCAGGACTTACGAGGATGGAACCCTTGCCCCCTAGAGGGGGGTGGGCTCCGAAAGTCTCTTATGTAATATCTAAGATGTATTCATGGACCCCTCGAAAAATATCGTATATTTCGCCCCCCTATTAGAAAATATTGTATTTTTTTCCCTTTTATAGAGCCTCCCTTTATTTGTAAATTCATATTTATATTTTCGTCTCTCTGTTAGATATTTTTCTGCTAGTAATTTATTGATTTTTGTACTGTTCTGTGTTATAATTTTTTTTAGAAGAGCAACAAAAGTTGAAATGAGTTTTGGAAAATGGGGCTTTTGGCATCCTTGTTATAAAATAGAGAACCATAAAAACTGGGAAGGCTCATACATGGAGCGAGAATGTATGAGAATTTCTGATGGTGTTGGGTATAAATTTAGGCCTCTGGTTGATTTTGAGCTTGACCAGAGAGTTATTCTTGGAGAAAATCCAGAAGACGCAATTGTAAACTACGAAGTTGTTAGTCCCCTAAAGCTTTATAGGAAATAACTTATTTTTATCACTTTACTTCCTTTTTTCTTTATGGTATAATTTTCTTAGAGGTGTAAATAATAATAGGTTAATATTTTATTTTTTTGTAGGAGGAAGAAAGATGGAGATAGATTGGAATAGAATAGAAGTTGGAAAACAATACTTATATGAAGAGAAGTATCATACGCAGGCTAAGGTTACTATTCTTGAGAACTTGACTAAAGAAGGAGATAATTTTGCAAGGTATTCTATAAGAATAGATGAAGCTTATAGGGGGTGTGAAGAGGGAGAAATACTTACAGTAGGAAAGATTACAAAGGGAGAGGGTTTATATTTAGTATCACATATGAAATTTAAAACCCTAGGTTCTTCATTTGATTACATCTAATAAAGGAGGAAGCTTTAATGAACCGCAAGGTCTTTTGTATCGATTGTAAATACATAAAAAAAGCGAATTGGTCTAAGAATTATTTTGTTTGCAAGGCTACACCTTCTGCAACAAGCCCAGTGACGAAGAAAAAAACTTGGGCTGTTTCGTGCTCTCTTATGAATGACGACTGTAGTTGTTATAGTTTTAAAAAAGCCTTTTGGTTAAAAAGGATATGGAGAAGACTGGTGATAAGATGAACAAGGAGAATAAGCATGGAACAAATAATATTAAAGAGTTTCGAGAGATGGGTCTTTTAGCTGAGGTAAATCGAGTGTTCTTTCATCCGCTGGGGCTTGCTTTAGAGGTTGTTAATGAAAAGGATTCAACGGGTGAGGAAAAACAAATTTGGGCGGCGTTGGGGGAGCAAATGACTGTGAAGAAACGAGATAATATAGAAAGGCTAAAGGCAAGGTTACAGTCCATGAACAAGGATAAAGAAAAAGGTGGGCAAAAGGAAGAAGAGGAATAAGATGCTACAAGTGATCGTAGGTAGTATGTTTTCAGGAAAGACTGAAGAACTTCTTAGAAGGCTTGAGAGGCATAGAATAGCCAATAGAAAAGTAGCCTTAATTAAACCTAATATAGATATAAGAAAAAATATCACCCATAGCGGAAAAGTTTTTAATCCTATTGTTGTAGGAAAAAATGATTGGGGAACTGTCTATAATATTTTAAAGGAAAATGATGTTGTAGGTATAGACGAAGTAGAATTTTTTGAAGAAAGCATATACAAAATTGTAAAACAAATTAATCAACACCATATGGGAACAGAGAAGATTATTATAGCTGCAGGGCTAGATATGGACTATCAAGGTAATCCTTTTGGAATTGTTCCTAAATTATTAGCTATAGCAGATGAAATTACAAAACTACATGCAGTATGCGAGAGTTGTTATGGGGAAGCAAATATTAGCCATAGACTTTCTAACAAGAAAGAACAAATAGTTATTGGCGGGAAAGACGAATATGTAGCTTTATGTTGGAGGTGTCAAAAAGATAAATGATTTCTATTTTGGTTGTTCTTGCCTTTGCCGTTTATTTTATTTTGACAGACAGTTCGGACTATAAATTTTTAAAGTTTATAAACGGTCTTTTAGGTGCCCTGATTGGTTCTATGATTTTGCTTTTTGTTTTAATAATAATTCCCGAACAAGCTATTCTGGAGGAAGTTTTTGTTAAAGAATATGAGATGCAAGTAAGTCGGATCGAGCCAGGCTTTGTTTTAAAATTTGGTGAGTGTGACTTTTTTAAAGACTCAAAAGGGCTTACAGTAAGCAACAAAGACAAAGCTACTATTTACTTCAAAGAAGCAAAAAATCTTAAAGTTGAAAAGTATAAGTACAGGTATACCAGTAAGTTCTTAAGAAGAAATTTTCCAATCATAACTACTGGTTTTTATATAGTTTATATCCCTAAAGGTTTTATTGATTAAAACAGGAGGGTTTTAGAGTGCATACAAAAGCCATATTGATTAAAAAAACATATAGTGGAGATCTTTGTACCTCCTTGGTTTATCGTTTCACCAATACCCACAGTTCAGTGATTAAACTTGCGGCAGAAAAAGGTTATTTTTCTTTTCCTTCTTTTTGTGACTATAAAGTCTATTATAGTGAATTTGATTCTGATGGCAACAGTAACGGTCTTTATTTAAGAATCTTTTCTTATAAAGAGGAAGAGCTTAACTCTTTAATTGAGAAGATCGAGCCTAAAGTACAAGAAAAACTAGAAAAACTGCTTGAGTTTCAGCGGCTGTTCGAAATTTTTTATTTATCTAAGGAGGTTTAATTATTATGAGAAAAATGGTAATTTGTGAAATGACAAAAGAGAATCTTAGTTTAGCTTTAAACATTCCAGGAAATATAGAATTTATGGAAATAAATAATGAAAACGGAACTGTTAAATTTTATATTGAAAACGAAGACTTTAGAGCAGTACCTGAGGGGGGTCAAATACCTCATGTTCTTCCTGAGATAAAACAAATTTTTGGAACTCTTACTTGCTATGTTGATTGGGACGAGACTCTTAATGGTATGTTAGCTCGTCCTCCGCTTGACGCCTGGAGACAAAAATAGATAGAAGAGAGGGACAGCAATGATTGAAAGGCTTAATAGTTTTTATTATCTAGTTTGTGATGTTTGCGGAGAAGAGGCGGAAGAGCAATTTTTTGATTTTTTTGAGGTGGTTGACTACAAGAAAAAATACGAATGGAAAAGTAAAAAAAGAAATAGTGAGTGGGAAGATATTTGTCCCGAGTGCCAACAGGAAGGGGAATGAAGGTGTCCTATAAAGATCAATTATTTATTATTTATGCTGTGAAAGTAGGAGAGCCTTATAAGGCGCTTATAGTATCGAAGGCAGAGGCCGCCGAATATACTAAACAAGTAGAGCTTCGAGGGTTTTTTACTTATCGCAGATCTGATATGTTTGACTTTATTGAGATTGAGCCAGAGTTTTTTGTTGTTGCGGAGGCTAAATCTTTTATCGAGTTGCGCCCTAACTTATTTTCGACCTATCTTTCTAAAACAAAGAAGAGAAACAAGGAGAGAAATAATGAAAATTAATATTAAAAACTTTAAGGAGTTTCTTGAAAAACATGATGACGTTATTCTTGCCAAAGAAGAAATAAAACCTGAAGATGTGCTTTTGGTTACCGCCCCTAGTCGTTATAGTTACCAACAACTTGAGTATATTAGAGAAAATATTTCAGACATCTTTCCTAACAACCAGTGTTTAATTATGACTGATGATCATAAAATAGAAATATTGTCGGTGGAAGAAGATGAGTAAATATACATTAATTAAAGACAAAGTAGAGTTTTGTAGCAGACCTTTTAGAAGCCTATTAAAATACAGCGTATTACAATAAGGAGGGTACTTAGTGAAATTTATGAAGTTCTTTTTAGGAATAACAATGTGGGTGATAGCTGTTCTTTTCTTATATTTTGGAATATGGAAGATTTCGATTGGTGGATTTTCTCGTTGTGTTCAAATGATTGTTACAGCAATTGCAGAAAAAACCACTCTCGATTCAGGTGAGTTTTCTTTTAATATTCTTAAAGTTGTGTCCGGTACTATTTCTTGGTCGTTAGCGTTGCTTTCTTTTATGCTTGGAAGATTCTTTTTTGGCTATAAAGAAAAATAGTAAAACTGCGGAGGGGGAATTATGAAAATAAGTAAAAAATATAATCTCGAACTTTACGAGGAAGAATTGACTTCTGTTATGGTTGCCGTTCATTTTGCTCTTTATAGCGATACAGCCTTAACACATAAAGAGAGAGAAGTTTTGGAGAATATATACAAAGAGCTATCTTTAGTGTGTGGCTAGGAGGAATTAAGTATGATCAAGTGTTGCAACTCTCCTTCTTGGATGCTTGCTTATGTTTGGTTCTGGCCATTTAAGGCCAAGTATTGCCTCAATTGCGGAGCCTTGATTGGTGACGTAGGCCGGTTTTTAGATTTTATTTGGCGATATTTTGTCTGGCCCTTTTGGGACGGAAGAGCTATTGTTGTAGGACCTATTGACGAAAAAGTTGAAGGCTGCTGAGATAGGAACAAGAATATAATTATTATAGAAAACATTGCGATAGTCCGTTATAATGAAAGAAAAAGCGCAATTGTACACTAAATTGAAATAGATTTGTTGTATTAGTGTGCAATGTGCGTTTTTTTTGTGTATTTATATTTATAGAGAGAACTTTTTAGGGGCGAGTTATGCTATGAGAGTAGACATTCAAAAAGAAGAACTTATTGACTTACTTTGTGTGCAGCGTCTGACTTTAGAGCAGGCTGCCGCCAGGTTGGGGGTGCATAAGAAAACAGTGTGGAACTATAAAAAAGCTTATGCGATTGATTCTCGTCTTTGGTGGAAGTATCAGAGACTTTTTTGCCAGGAGTGTGGAGAGGAAATTGACCCTGAGGTAAAGTTTGAAGAAGGTAAAAGAAAACGCCTTTTAAAAAAAGGAAAAGTTTTGTGCGACCCCTGCAAAAAGGAAGATACTAAGAAAAAAGATCGAGAAAGAAAAAGAATTTACCGTGAAAACAATCGAGATGAATATAATAAGTATATGAGGGAGTTGCAAAGAAAAAAAGCTAAGGGGGAGTAGTTTATGAGCGATCTTGTTCCGGTCGATAAAAAAGTAGACCTCCCCTGGCTAAAAATGAGCGATAAAGCTCAAAAAGCAGTGCAGCTTTCTCGGGCTGTTCATCGAACAAAACACGGCCTCTTTGCTGGGATACCTATTGTTTGCCAAGGACAAGGTTGCCCTTATAGTGAAACATGTATGGCTTTAGGTCACAGCGTGGCTCCTGAAGGTGAGCAGTGCCCGGTAGAAATCGCAGGCATTCTAGAATATTATGATAAATATACAGAAGAACTTAATATTGATGTAGACAACATGGTTCAACTTAGTCTTTTAAAAAGTTTAATTGATGCTGAGCTTACTATTGATCGTTGTAATGCTATCTTAGCGAAAGACGCTAATATTTTGCAAGAAATTATAACTACCGTTACTCCCCGAGGGCAACTTATTAAAAATCCTGCCCCGCATATGGCGTTTTCTATTAAAGAAAAGGCTATCAAACAAAAAAATGAAGCCCTCCAGCTTCTTAATTCTACTCCTAAAGACAAAGCTAAAACTTCGGGTGCCAACATTATTGACCCAAGTACTCATGCTTCTATGGTGGTCGCGGAGGCAAGAAGGTTGAGGGAGCTAGAAAGGCAGGAAAAAACTGTTGAAGCAGAGTTTAAAATTAGGGATGAGAATAAAGAAACAGCCGATTGATATTTGCCCTCTCTGCGAGAAAATAGTTGATAGTAGAAAAAAATCCAGCTATGAAGCAGTTAAAAAGAATGGCAAAATGATTTTTTTTGCTCATAAAGAGTGTTTGATTATTTTTGATGAATTTATGCAAAAGGTAGGCGTAAACTGGCATGGGCATAATTGATAGTGCAATTGGAAAAGCAACAAACTTTGCTATCGGAACAGCTGCAAAAACAGTAGGCAAAACAGCTCTCGGTGTATTCGATGCTTTTGGAGGAAGAAGTTTAACTAGTAAGTTTCTTGAGCGGTCAAGATCTGGACTTAGATATTCTACTGCTAGACTTGGCACTGAGACAGCAAAAGTTGCAGGCTTAGCGGCTGGCAAGGGAGCTGTTAATCTTCTCAGAGACGCGCCTGCGACAGTGAGGTTTGCGGATAGATTTGCTTTCAACAAACCTAAAGATGCGGGGTTCTTAGAGAGAACTCCCAAACCATGGCTTAGCGGCTCTGTTGCTTTAATTGCTTTATTGTCTGGTCTTAATATGGGCAACCAAGTAGCGGCGGCTTCCCGAACTGAATATAACCCAAGGACTGACCCCACTATGCTTCCCGACAATGAAATGCCTTATCATAAAATGAGGCCACGAAAAGAAGAGAACCCTATTATGATGCAGGATGCTACCCATAACCGGAAAAACATGGGGGCTACCGGGGACCTTACTATAGCATTACACAAAAATAGACATGGGTGATAATTATGCCAAATCCAACTGAACAAAAAATAATACCACCTGGGCTTGGAAGCTTTGCTTTTAATGCTGCTATTGGCACTGCTTTTAACAAATGGGGTGGAGCATCTTGGCCTGCTGCAATTGCTAAAGGTGCTGCCAACACCGCTCTCTATTCTGTGGTTGGCGGATCTGCTGGCCTTACTCTTACCTTAGGATCGGCTGCCATATCAGGCACAACCGCTTTGTATAACGCTGGCAGAACTAACTGGAGCAGGAAGAAAGATAGATTCTATTCTCCTGGTCATACTTTTATCGGCGGCGGGTATAGAGATACCTCGCAGGCCTTAACGATGAGACAGGCAGCTGTTAATGCTCTTGACAAGTCTCGAATGAATGGCCGATTAGTGCTGGGTAATGAAGCTAGCTATCTTCATAAATAATGAGGTGACAAACAATGTTTATCGATACTGTTGGGAAAACTTTAGGTGGCGTAATGAATAAAATAGATGGTATTTTACTTTCTCCTAGGCTACAAAGCCGAATAGGTGAGGCGTCAACGTATGCTGCTAAGCTTGCTACTACAAGCAGCACGAAGCGCCTTGGGGCTGCAGCTACTTCTTATTTGAGGCACTCAGGAGAGGCTGCTCTTCGTGGCGCTGTTGGGGGCGCAGTAATTGGAGGGGTTCACGGAGTCATGACCAACAGAGATGTGTTTAGTGGAGGACTTAGAGGAGCCGCCAAAGGAGCTGTTCTTGGAGGCTTAGGTGGCGGGGGATATGCCTTATTTAGAGGTAGAGATATTCCCGGTTCAATTATGGCTAATCCTCGATATTCACCCGATCGAGTGCAAATGTATAGGAAAGGCAGGTGAAGGTAAATGGCCACCCCTGTTGGCGGTAGTTTAAAAAAAGTAATTAATGGAATAAAGAGCGTTGCTATGAATGAAGCTACCCAAAAAAACGTAGCTAATGCAGCAGGTATTGCTGCCAGTATTGCAAATTCAGTTTCAGGCGAGGCTATTAGTGCTACAAAAGAAGTATTGTGGGGAAATATTTGGGACTCTGCCCTTCGTGGTGCAGGAGCTGGAGCAATTGCCGGAGGTGTTTATGGAGCCTTTAGTGAGGAAGAGAGTTTTTTTGGCGGAGCTGTAAAGGGTGCTATTCTTGGTGGAAGTATTGCGGGGGGCTATGCAGGTTACAAACTTAGCCCAGCGCTGAGTGAGATAGGCAAGAGTCCCCATATGGCTGCCCACATTGCTGCTCAAAAAAAGGCAGTTGCTGCTGCTTCTGGAGCCGTTTCTGGAGCCAGCGCTGGAGCCAGTGCTGGAGCCAGTGCTGAGACTGCTGCTAAAAATGTCGCTGCAGCTGCTGTTGCAGAAACCAAGGTCGCTACTCCTTCTGGGGGTTCCATTTCTCCTTCTGGAACCAAGCCTGGGGCGAGAGAAAGAATTTTTAATAAAATTATAGAAAATGAAGAAAAAAGAAAAGCATTTGAGAGAGGAAGTGGCGAATATAACAAAATAACAGAAGCCACAGAAGACCTCAAAGACCTTCTTAAAAAAACTCCCAGAGTAATAGAGGCTACAGAAAAACCCAAAGGCCCTCCTAAAAAAACTCCCAAAAAAGTACCGAAAGGGAGGTAGGTTTGAAACGAACTCTTCAATAGAGCTCACTCCCGAGCTTTTAGAATTTGCGCAGATACTTTCTGATCCTGTGGACTTTGCTCGGCATTACTTTGGATGGAAGGCTTATCCCTATCAGGCCGATCCGCTAAGAGACTCAATGCAAAATATTGCACTAAGATGGGCAAGGCGTCAAGGAAAATCAGACTTTTTTGCTGTTAAGGCGATCCATCATACGTATACAAATGGAGATAATCCAAACAACCCTGAAGGCAGACCCGGCGCTGTTTTAATAACCGCTCCTTTTGAAAACCAAGTAAAACTAATTTTTAAAAGGATTAGAGAATTTATAAAAAAAAGCCCTGAGCTTGCTCAGTCTGTTGCAAAAGATGTACAGAGTCCTGAGACTATTATTTGGAAAAATGGCGCTTCTATTATGGGCATTACAGCAGCCTCCAGAGCTGGCCAGGGCGCGGCTGGCGCAAGGGGTCAGGGAGCCGACTGGATTTTAGTTGACGAGATAGATTATATGACAGATGACGATATTATAGCTATCTTTGCTATTGCTGCTGATGCTAACAGAGATAATGAGCCAGGGATTATTATTTCATCCACCCCGACAGGAAGAAGATCTAAATTTTTTGATATTTGTGTTCAGGCGCAGGGAGGACTTGTTAAAGTTCCTCCGGGAAGGTATGCTAACGAAGACTGGGCAACTTACTACTCTCCTTTTTACGAACATCCGAAGCGCAAAAACAACCGAAAAGCTATCGAAAACTATGAGCGCCGCTGGCGTCGTGACCTGGGAGAGCTTGGCTTTGCCCACGAGTGCTTAGCAGAGTTCGGAGAAGAGGCCGTTGGGGTTTTCCCTCACAGATGTATTGAAAGGGCAAAGAAAGATTATCTTTATCCTGAAAAAGTGAAAAAAGGCCCTAGAAGGTTTATGGGGGTTGACTGGGACAAGTTTCAGGCGACTCCTACTTTATGTTGTATTGAGTACGATCCTAAAGCCAAGAATGAATATGGCGAAGAAGGTATGTTTAGAGTTATAAATAGGGAATCGATTCCTGAAGATGAGTTTGTGCTTGACGCTGGTGTTAACTTGGTTGTTGAATGGAACAAAAAGTATCAGCCAGAATATATTTATGTAGACAGAGGTTATGGAGATTATCAAATAGAGGTTCTTCACAAAAAAGGGAAGCAAGCGGAAAAGGACGACGCTGAATGGAAGCTTGATGAAAGAGTGGTAGGTGTTTCTTTTTCCGAAACACGTGACGTTAAGGATCCGGGAACTGGAGAAATGGTATCTAAACCCATTAAGCCTTGGATGGTGAATAACACTCAAATTCTTTTAGAAAGAGACCGTTTGATAATTAGCAAGCACGACGAAGTAGTCTGGCGACAACTGGGCAATTATCGTGTTGAAAAAGTTTCAACTACTGGAGTTCCGAGGTTTACTTCAACCAACGAACATGCTGTTGATGCGTTAATGCTTTGTGTTTTAGCTGTTGTAGACAAGGCTCCAGATTTAACAAAGGTTGTTACAAAGTTTGAGCCGACAAGACATATGGCAATAGCTCCTCCTTTAAACACACCAAAGCTTATTTTAAATAGGCCTAATACAAATATCGACCAAGATGAAGGGGAAGTTTTCGCCAACAAAAGAAATCCTGACAAACAGACTTGGTTTCGAGTAGATGATATCAGAGAAACGACTAGGCAGAGAAATTCCAATATAAATAAAACTACCTATGAAATGTTTAAGAAGTCTCCTTTCTTACCAAGGGGGTCTGGAAGTAGACGCAAAGTAAAAAGGAATAATTTTTAGGCAGGATCATTTCCTGCTTAATTAAGACAAGGTGAGAATTATGTCGAACTTTGTCAATAAAGCCTCCCTTTATAATCCTCTCTCTTTCTGATTTGTAGTTGGGCAGGAGGCCCCCCTTCTTCCTGCCTCTTTTTTAGGAGATTGTTATGAGCGAAGAAATTTTAAGAAATTATGGCCATAGAGGAATTGACACCAAGGAAGAGCGGGACTTAATCAATTACAGTCCTATTCTTACTTATATTAAAAAGATTGCTGGAGAAGAGAAGGAAAGTTTTCTAGATAACTTTGAGCCATCCGAGGATTTAGCTTATATTGTAAAATACAATATACCAAACGCTACAAGGGCAGTTCAGGAGGCTAGAACCTCTTTTGAAAGGTGTATCGCTCTTCTAAAAGAGAGACTTTTTGATGTTGTAGTGGAAGTAGACCAAACTTCAATTTATAAAGATTTAATAACTGAGTATGCTGGTGGAGGATTAATTACCTTTGACGTTTTTGACAAAGCTTGCAGAGAGTCTTTTAGCTTCTCGGTCTCTGAGGGCTCAAAAGCAACCATGAAGCATTTTATGGAGAGAGCTGACTCTATAGAGGCTCTTTCTTACCCTGACATGGTTAGTCTTGAAGAAGACCTTGAAGAGTGTGAGGGTTTTGTTAATGGTGAACTGATAGATCTTGCGATTGCAGCTGGGTATATTCATAATAGCGACGGCGATATTGGCAGAGCAACTGAAGAAAAAATAAAAGTTTGGGTAGACTTTGAAACCCTGGCTTTTTTAAAGCCAAACCTTAGCCCAGAGCAATATATATCGGAGCTAGGTAATACTCTAGAAGTTTCAAATAAGCTCTACCACTTAAATAACGACCCTGTTCCAACTATTAGCAGGCTTGCTATATCAAAAGCCTACGATATTTCTAGCGCCTCTGATAGTTTTTTTAATCTTTTGATTTTGGATATTTCAGACATTATTGCTGATGAGATAGATGATATTATTCTAGGGATTTTTTCTGGCTTCGACCTTGATAGCCTTGAGAGCTATCAAGAAAAATACGACCAAGCCAAGAGTTATATTCGAATATTAAGAACAGTGCTCACTATGACGAATGCTACTTTAAACATTAAATCTATCGGTCTTACAGAGATCTTAATGACTCTTTTGTCTCCTTTTATTCGGAGTATCACGAGCAGTTTATTGAGTACAATATCTAGATTGAAGTTACATATTACCACACCTGCTTTGGAATATTTAGCTAACATTGAGAAGAATGCTGGAAGAAACCTCAGGACGATTGATAAAATTGCCAACGCTGTTATGGACGTTGCTGATGAAACAGAAGCAAAATATAAAGATATTGTTCTTGATTATTACAGGTCAACAAAACAGAGGACGCATCGTATTTCAGAGAAAATTGGTGGTCTAGATAGAAAAAAATGGACACAAACCATCATTGAACTTTTAAATGCTATAGAGTGGGGACTTGATAGAATAAGCCCTGAGCAGATTGAAGCAATTTTAAGACCAGCTGTGGATACAAGAGGATTTGTCTATGATGTGGCCTCTCATCTTGGATGGGATTTTAACAAAGGGGGTATATAATTGGCTGATGCTTTAGAGCAAAAATTACAAAAACTTCTTGGTGACCTTGAGTTATATGAGCTTTATATAAAGAAGGATAAAGCGCTTGAAGACTACCTATTTATTTCTGCGGAGACTAACGATTCAAAGAAAGTAGTGTCTTATAAGTTTAATCCGATAACTGGTTCTATTAAAATTATTCCTTTTTTTGATTTACATTATGGCCTAAAGGGATGTAATGTTCCTAAACTAGAATCCTATACCGACCTCATCTTAAGAAATGATAATTTTTATACTTTTTTAGGAGGGGATACATGCGAGACGGCGACAAAAGACTCTGTTGGTCTTGCTATGCAAGAAGAGGAGTTGCACACTGGAGACCAAAGAAGAAAACTGACAGACCTTTTGCGGCCACTGGCGGAAGAAGGTAAGATTTTATGTGGCTTTCCAGGCAACCATGAAATGCGAGGACATCAATTTAACGGAGATAATCCGCTTATTGAAATTTGTTATGATTTGGAAGTACCTTACTGCGGCTACCAGGCTTATTTAAATATCGACGTTAATGATGTTAATTATCATATTGTGGGCTGGCATGGCAAAGGCGGAGGAACAACAATGGGAGGCAAGATTAACTCTGCCTCTAAAATGAAAAATGTGGCAGTTGCTGACCTATATGTCTCTGGACATAGCCATACAAGAGCCACATGGGATGAGTCTATTTTTGAGATTGTAGGAGATACAGTAGAAAAGAGACGGACAGTTTTTGTTATAGGTGGTTCTCTTGTTAATTATTTTGATCTCTACTCTGAACAGAAAGCGCTATCCCCCGGTGTTACGGGGCTTGTGTTAATTTCCCTTAATGGTGAGAAAAAATATGTCTCTGTAACACTATAAGGAGTCGGTTTTAATGGGATTAAAAAAGTGGCTAATTGATACATTTACAATAGAAGCAACACCCCGGTCTCCAGAGAAGACAAAAACAAAAAGAGTTGGCTACGCTTTTGTTCGTAGTTCGAGTGGCGGAAGCGCCCGGAAGAACCTTGAGTCTCCAACTTTTGATCTTGAGGAGATATCTTCTGCTTATAATACTGAGTCTTATGTAAGGCAGGCTGTCGATAAGTATGTAGACCTTATTTTAAAAGCAGGTTGGATAATTAAAAGCAAAAATGAAAAAGCTTCATCTTATGTTCGAGCCAGACTTTCTTTTATGGCAGAGGCCACCGACATAGAAACTGACATTTTAATCGCGGAGATTGTAGAGTCGGTGGTTAAATATTCGAATGCGTTTATTATTAAAGCCAGACAAAAAGAGACTCCTAATATGCCTGGAATAAAAATTTCAGGAGTTGAACAAGGCACCCCTCCGGTAGCAGGATATTTTGTTTTGCCACCAAGTACCATTCGAATTGCACGAGACAAAAACGGGACAGTAGTTGGCTATGAGCAAAAAGTCCCTGGGCAAGATAAACCTCTTTCAATTAAGCCCCAAGACATGATTCATATCTCGTGGAAGAAGCCGATAGGTTATGCTTTTGGGATTCCCTTTGTACTTCCTGTACTTGACGACATAAGGCTTCTCAGGGAGATTGAGGACAATGTTTCTAATCTTTTATATAAGCACCTTCATCCTTTGTATAAATTCATTGTCGGCCTGCAAACAGACGGCAAAGAATCTACCCCAGAGGAAATTGAGCTTGTAAAGCAAATGATTGAAGAGATGCCAATGGATGGCACTTTAGTTTTGCCTGAGCGCTATGACGTAGAAGTGGTCGGGGCAGAAGGCTTAGCAATTAACGCTGACTGGGCTCTTGACTACTTTGAAAAGAGAGTGTTTACTGGACTCGGTATTCCCGAGACAGTTTTTGGTCGAGCGCAAACCGCCAACAAAGCTACCGCTGATAACCTTACTATTGAAATGCATGATAGGATTAAAGCTATCCAAAAAACAATTGCCAAGCAATTTACTTTTAGGATAGTAAAGGAGCTTTGCTTGGAAGGCGGCTTTGATTTTCTCTTAAGGCAAGAGGATACAGTAGAGTTTGAGTTTAAAGAAATTGCGTATGATGAACGAATAAAACAAGAAAATCATATGGTACAAATGTTTATGCAAAACGCGATTACTTTTGAAGAAATGAGAATGGAGTTTGGTCGAGAATCAGAAGTTGACGAGAGTCGCTTGTATTATAATATGTTCGGCTCCCAGAAAGAAGACAAAACAGTATCGAACAAAGATCGGCCAGAAAACCAACACGGCAAGAAGCTTAGTCCAAAGAAAACGGCCTCAATGGTTGAAAGCTACGACTCAAGCGGATACGGCTCTTTTCTTAACACGATTTTAAACAGCCTTAAAAATGAAGTTATAGACGCTATAGATTCTGGCCTATTAGATCAAGTCCCGATGTATCTTTCTATGTCACAAGATCGGGCGCTTGATTCTTATGGGTTCTATTCGCCCAAGGTCTTTTTTACAGGAGCAAACGCAGCCAAGAAAGACTGCCGAGTAACCAGGGATCCAGATATAAAGAGTAGTGTTGCAATAAGTCAATTGCAGTCTAATGCAGCAGAAGACCTTAAGCGATTTTTTGGAGACCTTCAAAAACTGATAAATAAAGCTATTTCCAAAGAGGGTAAAGCAGAACAAAAAGCAATGGTCTCCGCTGCTTTTAGCTCTGTGTCATACAGGCTTGGATTTTGCGGCAGGACTCAACTAGCTTCTGCTTTTAACTATGGATATACTCTAATGGCAAAGGGTCTAGGGAGAAAAGAGCTTGTTGTAGTTGCTGAAAATCCTTGTGAAAAATGTAAAGAAATGTCTAAGGGGGTAATTAAGTTAAATAAAAAAGATATTCTTTTAAGAGCTATTCCTCCCTGGCACACAAATTGTATGTGCCAAGTTAGAATAAGAGGTGATTCTCGGTGAAGTTTTTAAGATTAGCGGAGAGTGTTGAGGTAGACCTTGGCCGGAAGGCAGAGGAGATCAAAGATCGAGTCCTTAGCCTTGTTGAGTCTGAGAGTCATGTTGTTATTCCTA
>Ga0172382_10007205_pt1 | contig 15870 bp, 10 predicted proteins | sample Leawel138RmetaG_FD_122245 | JGI IMG/M metagenome (GOLD analysis project Ga0172382, IMG submission 122245) | Leachate microbial communities from a municipal landfill in Southern Ontario, Canada - Leachate well 138R metaG | ecosystem: Engineered > Solid waste > Landfill > Unclassified | place...
GTCAGGCTTGAGTGCATCCATTGCCCTAACCGGAATGATGTGACCTTTACTGTCCAGCAGGAACAAGAGCAACGCTTGATTGCGATGCTTGTCAAGAAAATCCTGATAGCTAAACGCTTCACTGAGTTGAGTGGTTTTTATCGTATAACCTTGACTGACTAGGCTGGCCAGTTTGGCATAGCTTACGCCATCAAACAGGCCTCTGGTGCGCTGTATTTTCTCAGAAGTCTGATGCCGAGCTTGCTGGTCTTGTTCGCCTTCGGCAAGGCTGAACACATTGTCATGCTCTCCAAACCAGTCAAGAAAGTGATAGGTGGCCAGTGCGTTCATGTGTTTGTAGGGTGAAATAACCAGAAAGTTACCAATACCGGTAAGGTCCAACTGGTTTGCCGCATGTTCAGAAATCGGATTACCAAAGTAAACCTGCAGGTTTTCCATACGCGCTTGGCGAATGTTCTCCCAGCTGGTATCTGCCATCACCACCGGCACTTCATGTTTATTCAGCTCAGTAGCAATCATGCGCGCGACTGGGTTGGCCCCTAAAATTAGAAACCCATACTCTGCCGCTTGTGCCACACCCAATAACTTAGCCAACGGCCGCGCCGTCAGGCTTTGGATCATCACAGTGGCAATAATCAACATAAATACCAAGGGCACTAACGTTTCTCCACCGGCAAAACCATTGTTTTTTAGCTGGAAAGCAAAGAGCGCCGAAACTGCCGCAGCAACAATACCGCGCGGTGCAATCCAACTTAAAAAAAGCTTGTCCCGCCAACTCAGATTGGTGCCAATCGCCGATAGAAAAATGCTTAAGGGTCGCGCCACCAACATCAATATGGCCAAGACTAGCGCCAGCCCCCAGCCCAATTCAGCAATGGCTGAAAACTCGATGCGCGCCGCCAAAATAATAAACAGTGCGGAGATGAGCAGAACGCTCAAGGATTCCTTAAATTCCAGAAGCCCCTCAACCGGCACCTGTTTCATGTTGGCCATCCAGATACCCATGATGGTCACCGTCAACAGACCCGACTCATGAGCAATTTCGTTCGATAGAGCGTACACGCCCAACATAAAGGTTAGCGTACCGGCGTTATACAAGTATTGTGGTATCCAGTGCTTGCGCAGCACTTGACCATTTAAATAACCCGCAGCCACGCCCAATACGGTACCGACCAGCATAGTTGTGCTAAAAATATATAAAGAATGGCTAAAAACATTGCCCTGCCCCCACGACACAATACCCTCGTACACCAGCACCGCCAGCAAAGCACCGACGGGGTCAATAATAATGCCTTCCCATTGCAATATATTGGCCAGCTTAGAATTGGGCCGCACCGAACGCAGCAAAGGCGCGATTACCGTAGGGCCGGTCACGACCGAAATAGCACCAAACAGCAGGGAAATCTCCCAAGAAATATCTAAAATCCAATGCGCTGACAGGCTACCGATAATACCGGTCACCACCGCACCCACGGGGATCAAATTACGCACCATTGCGCCATGCCCACGAATTTCTGAAAAGCGCAGCGTCAGGCTGCCTTCAAACAGAATAACCGCCACTGCTAGCGACACCATTGGAAACAGTAGATCGCCGAAAACCTCCTCTGGATTCAGGTAGTGCAGAACCGGACCACAGGCAATCCCTGCGGCCAAGAGAAAGACAATGGCCGGCATCCGCACACGCCAAGCCAACCATTGACACGACAATGACAAAACACCAATAGAGGCAAGCAACAAAACAGTGCTAACAGGCATAAACGATGGTTTCCATAAGTTAGTGTGGTGCGCGCTGATCGATTTTACAGAGCAGCCATAACATGGCGAAAACCGCAGTTGTCGATAGCGCGGCACTCAAGTGCCTATAAAACAGTGGCTAGCTTAACAGTCCGCCCTTAGTTTTATCACGCCATTACAAAACCACCATCGACATGGATAGTCTGCCCAGTAACAAAGTCGGCTAAACTCGATGCCAAAAACAACACAGGGCCAACGACATCTTGCGGCTGTGCCAGCCGCCCCAGCGGAGTTTGTGAAATAATTAAATCTTTAACGTCTTCTTTGGTGTGCTTACTTGCATCTGTTGGGAACACTAAGCCGGGCGCAACACAGTTGACTCGAATGCCTAAAGCACCGAGCTCAACAGCTAGGTTTCTGCTGTAACTGAGCAACGCCCCTTTGGCTGTGGTGTAGTCAAGGTAAGGAACAATGGGACGCGCAATTAAATTGGTGACGATATTCACAATGCTGCCTGAACATTGTTTCTTCATCACTGGCGTAACGGCCTGAGTGACATAGTAAGCCGAGCGCAAAGCGCCATCTAACTGTGCTTGATAATCGTCCCATTTCAATTCCCATGCCAGTTTGCGCTGCTCAGGATTAAATGAGTACGCTCTAAAAGCGTTATTCACCACGATATCAATACGTCCCAGCTCTAAAAGTATATCGCTGATCATGCGATTAACATCATCTTCGTTGCTAACATCGGCCTTAACTGCCCAAGCATCACCACCCAGCATTTGGCATGCGCCCACCACTTCGTCTGCTGCGGCATCATTCTGCAAATAATTAACGATGACAAAGGCGCCTTGCTTGGCAAAACCTTTGGCTATTTCAGCCCCAATACCACGGCTTGCGCCAGTGACTAGGGCAATTTTCCCATTTAAATTCAATGACGTGTCCCCACTTATTTGCTTAGCACATGGTTCTTATTGATGGCTTGGCTCAGATCGAGCTTTTGGCTGATCAAGCCCAGCTCATAATACATATCAGCAGCCTCTTGTAAGTTATCTAGATCCAACAAACCCAGTTCGGTAATATCACCGGAAAGGGGCAAGCTCGACGCATTGCGCAGTTCTATAATGCTTAGATTATGTGCTTGATCCTTACCATCAATGGCATACTTAACAGCACGCTGCGCTGCTTCTTCAGGGTTCGCCATCATCCACTGCACACTGTCTTTATAGCCTGCTAAGAAAGCCTGCAGTTCATTGTGTTTTTTCTCGTAGGTTGCTTCTGTCACGACAAAAATATCACTGGAATAGTTGAAATAATCTTTGACTTGCATAACATCGACTGCACCCAGCCCCTTGGCTTTGCCCGTTGCGAGACCAGTGTCAGTCGCCGCCGTCGCATCCACCAACCCCTGCATTAAGGGCGCAAAATTCAACACACCTGTTGCAATAATTTCGACATCATCTTCAGTTAAGCCCGCTTGTTTTAACAGCACCAGCAAATTCTGTCTTGTACCACTGGATATACTGTAAACGCCGATCTTCTTACCTTTTAGATCTTCGGGACGGCTGATATTGCTGTCTTTTAAAGCCACCACATTGAACACGTTGTGTGGGTAAATATCATATAAAACAATCAGTTTTTCACCCTTATCTAAGGCTGCAAATAGTGAGCCCGGATCGGTAAAGGCAATATCTGCTTTGCCGGATGCAATATTTTTTATCGCATCCCCTCCGCCCGCACCGGGGATAAACTCAATCGCGAGATTGTGCTTAGAGAAGAACTTTTTATCATCGACCAATAAATTGATCTGCTCGGTAATCGGCTGGCTCCAACTGGCCACACGCAGCGTGCTGGTGTTACTGACCTCTGTTTCGCCGCATGCGCTTAACACTAAGCTTAAAATAGCCAACACAGATAGCGATGCTAATTTACTCACCATTTTTTTCTCCACGATAAAGATATTTTTTTAAGAGTCGTTTCTCAACGAGGTTGACCAAGCCATAGAGCAGCATGCCAAATAGTGTCAATAGAATTAAAACAGCAAACATTAACGGCGTGTCCATCATGCCTTGCGAAGCAATAATCAGCGCACCTAAGCCTTTATTCGCACCAATAAACTCACCCACCACAGCGCCAACCAAAGCTAAAATAACCGCAATCCGAAAACCGCTCATGATACTGGGTATCCCTTCGGGGATTTTTAAGTGAATCAGCGTCTGCCACCTTGATGCCTGTAATACTCTAAATAAATTCTGCTTATCTGTATTGGTGTGCCGGATGGCGCTCATGGTGGTTTCAAGCAATGGAAAAAAACAAATTAACCCGGTAATCACAACTTTTGAGGTCATACCAAAGCCAAACCATAAGACGAATAAAGGTGCCAGTGCGAGCTTAGGTACGGCTTGACTGGCAATGATATAAGGTGAGAGCACACGCCCCAACCACTGTATTTCTGCCATCAAAATGCCCATCACCACACCAAAGGTGCTGCCTATCAGCAAGCCCAGCAGAACTTCTAGTCCAGTTTGGACAATATGCGGAGTAAAGTAACCTGTGCTTAACCCCGTCCATAACAGCGGAAAGACCACTGAAGGTGTTGGTAAAACCAACTCTGACATTGTGCTGCCGAGCCACTCCCACACACAGATAAAAACAACCAACAAAGTGACTGAATACAGGCGCAAACGCTTCATGTGCGCTGACTCCCTTCCAGTGCTTTGCGAATCATATGACTGAGCCCATTAAATTCTTGACTGTAGCGCATTTGCATTACACGCGGTCTGGCTAAGCTGATAGGTTCAGCATGGATTATTTGCCCAGTACTCATCACCGCAACACGATTCGATAAATACACCGCCTCGGCAATATCGTGGGTAATAAACAGCACCGTCATCTGCTGCTCAGTGCAAATAGCCAGCAAATCATCCTGCAGTTCTTCTCGGGTAATAGCATCCAATGCAGCAAAGGGCTCGTCCATAAATAAAAACGCCGGATTTTTAATTAAAGCACGGGCAATCGCCACGCGACTTTGTTGGCCACCGGATAATTGCCGAGGAAAATGATCTTTGCACTCATCTATTTTCATCATTGCCAATAAAGCAACGGCTCGTTGTTGCTCCTGCAGTGTACTTTTACGTTTGATCTCTATGGGGAAAAGTACATTTTCCAATACTGTTTTCCACTCCAAGAGCGTCGGGGTCTGAAAGACAAAGCCTGCATCGGTCATCGGCCCAGCGAGTGTTTGCCCATTGATCGACACCGAGCCGGTATCAGGCAGCAGTAATCCCGATGCAATATTCAACAGCGAAGTTTTCCCGCAACCACTGCGCCCAACCAAACAATGAAACTCACCACGTTGAACCTCCCAACTGATATCAATCAGGGTCGGCTTTTGCCCAGCATAGCTATAGGTTATATGTTCAATTCGTAAGCTCGCCATCTGCGGTCTCTTAATTTCGGTACGATGAGAAATTCTCAGCATACTGCTCTGCATCGTGCTCAATATCGACCATGCGCACCAAGTCTAATAAGCTCGAACTGCCATCATGATGCCAGCCGGCATCCGCTGAGGTCATTTTGCCAATCGATGAAATCCGCGTGACGCCGAGCTCAGCTAGCATTGACGACAACCTAAACATGTCTTCAGGGGATGCAGCAATGCCTGCCGTTTGTAAGTATTTTCGATAAGGACTAAGGACGGGGATCAGTTGTTCGAAGTCAGCCACTTCGATAACCCGCAGCGTGCGATTTAACGGGCTGGGCATAAAGGTGTCTTGTAATTGCTCATAGACCACTGTCCAACGCCCGGCGGGATGACTTAATAGTGCTTTATCACTGCGCGAGAATAAGCTCACTTGTTCTTTTTGTTGCCAAGCAACAAGGCTGGCTTGCTCCTCAAATGAAAGGGTTCTGCGTGGATAACGCTTTTCAAACGCATCCAGTTCTCGGGCCAAATACTCACTAAAGTCTTGCGCGGACACCTTAGCGCCGCGCTGCACAAATAAAGTGTGCGGTGAATAGCAGCCCTGCTGATCATAATTGACCACATCAAAGGCCGCGCGATACGCCGTTTCTTTGACATTATTCGCATTTAAACTTTCTCTGGCGATCAGGCCGAATGCCATCTTATGTCCATAAGGCAAGAAACGTGTAGTCACCGGTACGCGCGATTGCATGGCTGATAATGATGCATTGCCACCGTAGGCCAGCACCACATCGGAGGTCTCGAACAGCTGCAGTTCTTTTTCCTCATCACCGCCCCGCCACCAGATGATCGCGACACAGTCTTTAAGCCTAGGCTCAACCTCAGCTAAAATCTGCGCAACCCAGCCAGCAAACAGCGGCTCAGCACTGGATACTTTGCCGACCGAGCCACCTTTTACCAACAAGCTCGACACCAAACTCCACACCGGCAACCCTGGCACATTCCCAGCCCAAATATGCGTCATCAATTGTGGACCTATGGCTTTCACATAGCCGCCTTTAGCTCTGGGTTGAAAGCCATCCAGTAACAGCGGGTTGCCAAAATCTTCTACCAAAAATTTGAATAGTTGCGGTTTACGAAATGTTTTTAAATACGAGGTCAGACCGAGACGGATCATTTCCGCATCAAACCCTGTGACCATCGGCAATAACAGCTCAGCCTTTTGTCGATACGGATTGTCCCGGTCCAATAGACGCTGAATGACCTTATCAATCACCTCGACAATTTCAGCCGTGCTGAAGTTTTTTAGGACTGCATTGCGTGCGCTCTTAACTGCACTGATCACGGTGCCAATTTGTTCCTGTGTTAAAGCAGGCACCTGCACGTTTAAGACACTGTCACCGCGGGTGAAGGTCAGTGTTTCATAGGCAATCTCATTTTCAGCTAATTGGGGAATAAAGCCCGCTTTTTCTAGCATTGAGCGACTCCTTGCACCGAATTAATAAACTCATCCAGTGCTAATGAACAGCCCTTGGCTTCAGCGCCTTGCACGCGCCCGAGGAATATAAAACCATTATCTTTTTTAATGCCCATATCCTCAGTCAAAATAGCCGCCACTGAATTGTAGTTGGCTAAATCAACCTGAACCAGCACACCCGGCTCCCCTTCTGGCATATCATCACCCGTGCTGGGATGAACGACTCGTGTTTTAATCCAATGCGGCCCAGTGATAAGAGAAGGTAGCGTTTGACTGCCAGCGTTGTACAGCTGGGTACTTAACTCGGTCATGCCAAACATATTGATGCAGTGTTGCCGCTCAACCCCAAGGTAGTCATGCATTTTCTGATAAAAAGATTCAGCATCCAGCTCAGCGGATTGGTTTTTATAGCCGCCGGTATCCAGCAGCTTGCTGCCTTTGGGTAAGGAAAACTTACGCCCCATTTTTTCCAGTGCTTCAAATAAATGCACGAAACTAAACGAAGCCCCTAATAGCGCATAAGGTTTATCTTCAGCTTGACGCCGCTCCAGTTCCTCAATCAGCCGATCAATCTGCAGCCCAGCATCATCGATAAAATAATCACTGCCTTCAGCAGCAAACGCTTTAAAGATAAGAGACAAATAATGCGCCAGTGAAGAGTTCGGTAACGCTTGGGCAGTAGGAAACAACATGCCCATAGCCAGTTCTGCAGCTGTGCCCATAAAGCGTTGTTTAAAATACTTGAGGGTCGAAAGGTTATACACCTCTAAATCGGGGTGGTAGTGTTTACCGCGATTGCCTGAAGTAGTGCCACTGGTCATAAAAACCGCAACAGCGTGTTCTGGATCACTGCAGCTCAAAGTGGCCTGTTTAAATGCATCAATAGGCACTGCGGGGATGTCCTTCCAAGTTTTTACCAGCCGAGGCGTCTTACCTTTGGCGCGGCAATACGATTGATAGGGTAAATTGTATTCAAACTGATATCTGAAAAGCGCGAGTGCTTGCTGATTAAAATCAGCTTCGGAGCTGTCCGGCTGCTGCACAAATTGAAGTGTTTTCTTAATAATGTCGTGTTCCACTTAACTCACTCCAACGCTTCATATATAGGCTCTCTAAGACAAATTTAGGAGCACAAACCAATAGAGATTCACTGCAATTGATCACAATCAGTGCCTCTGCGCCTTAACACTATGCACAACACTTGAAATTTGAGGCAGAGCACTGCCCCCTCTGTATCCCATTTCATAGGTGTTTAACGCAGACAGGAGGCACATAAGTCATAGCTGGCAAAAGAGCAACGATAGCAAATTGAAGTCGATTTAGCTTGTAGAAAGCTCAAGTTAATCGGGGTCATGGCTTTATTTTTTAAGCAATTCACTATGCGCAATAGCACTGACAGCGCTGCGCTCGGATAAAATAAACACGCAGCCTTTATGCTTTAAAAACCACTCGCCACCCGTCAAGCAAAGGCTTCCAAACTGATACTCATTGGGCAATCTTTTTGGCGGGATAGCGCCATGTTTAAGATGCCTTTTAACGGAACAAGGCCGGTTCATTATTGAGCCAGCCTTGTGCAAGTATCACTTATGAAATCTTATTTATATTGCATGAATTTTTAAGCACTGCATCACTCTTTAAAAAGTATTTCTGTCCCAACTCTGGTACTTAACGACACTAAAGGCGACTGTCCATGCGCCCTTACAACATCAATGCATTCAGCTTAGCTTTCTGTCGCCAGAATCATGCGGTCGAGGTGCTTCACGCTAACGCCTTTAATGTGCTTGCGACGCATGAAGTAAATCACTACGCCTAGCGCGCCCCAAACCAATAGTGCAATCCAGGACGGCGTGGACAACTCACCCGGTGACCCAGGAATCAGCAACAAGCCAAGGAACGACAAACCGCTCAAAGCGCCCAATAACGACAGGGCTTTCTTAAACGGAGACACGCCGCCATCGTAATCTTTACCCAAGCCGCGTTTGGACCACTTGAAGCACCTGTACGCAGCAGCACAGCAATAAAAGTAAGCAATCGCCACACCGGTAGAGGCCATATCAACCACCCATAACAGCACTTCACGGCCGAACCAAGGTGCGATCAGGCATATACAGCAGGTAAAGATAATGCCTGCCTTGGGAGTTTTATAGGTTGCGTGCAGCTTGCCAAATGCGGTGGGGATGAATTTTGCACGCCCTTGGGCGAACATTAAACGGCTGGTGGCAATGTAAAAACCATTGAGTCCAGTGGCAATCCCCATCAGTAAGGATAGCGACAGAGCCACCAGCCCCATGGTACCTAAGGTGCCTTGCACCATATCACCGGTGCCCCACACAGAGCCCTGTGCCACCATTTCCGTCCACGGCATCGCTAAAGCGGTGGCCATAATCAATAGTGAATAATGCAAAGCAGCCATGGCCAGCGCCATAACAATCAGCATAAAGGCCTTGGCCGGTGAAAAAGCAAACTCTTCCGCCGCTTGTGGCACGCTATCAAAGCCGACATAAGCCCAAGGCGCGATAGCCACGATGGCGAAAACCGCCGACCACGACGAGATTTCCGGGTTAAACATTGGCTTTAGATTTTCAAAGGACGTTTCCGGCGACAGCAGCATCCCCACCACCACAAACAAAGCACCAGCGATCAACAGCAAACAAAAGTAGTACTGACTCTTACCAGAAAAACTGCCGCCCCGGATATTGATCCAAGCAAACAGAATTAAGGCAAAGCTGGCAATCATCACTTCACCAAAGTACACCTCCCAACCGGCAACAGTGTACATCGGCCAAAAGGTGGCCACCTCTGGAATAATAAACTTAGCCAGCAATGCTAAGGCCGACGCATTCAGCGCCACAATAGACATGTAACCCAACGTCAGAAACCAGCCACAGAAAAACGCATGATAGCGGCCAAACCCCAAATATGAGTAGGTAAAACCACCACCGGTAACAGGAAATATCTTGATCAGAAAACCGTAACTGACACCAATGATGATCATCAGTAACGCACCGATACTCAAGCCTAGAATGGCCCCCACGGGTCCCGCCATTTTAATCCAGTCTGCCGGGAGCACGAAACTGCCCCAACCAATAGCAGAACCAAAAGCGATCGCCCACACCCACTGAGGTTTTAAACATTTGTCCAGCTGTTCTCGTTGCTCTGTACCGCTCATTTAACTACTCCAGCTATGCTAAAGACCCTATAGGCCGCATGCATTTTATTATTGTTGCCTGGAAACAATTAGGGACTCACGATTGCCTTTTTTATTTTTAGCAAGCGAATAAATAACCGATAATTGTTGTTGTTTTCACAACAGTAGAGTCCGAATCATTCTCAAGGTAGAGCCAGAATCCTTCATCCATTGGGGCCAAAATCTCATGAAACATTCCATTAACCGGAACAAAACCTATTGAAAAACGATAAATCACAGATAAAACGACTGCATTTTTGTTTTCATCTATTTGTTCTAGCGACTTTCTCAAGCCTACTTTATAAGGCTTTAATCGCTAGCAGCGGAGCACTGTATAGATGCCCTAGATAGCGCTGCAATTGCACTAAAAGATGCGATCTATAAATAAAATCAGCTTGAATCAATGAAGCGCTAAGGACTTAGCTTAAACATTGCTTGCCAAGCAGCGACAATAAGCATATTTGCGGTGAATGGGCTGATGTTTAACCATTAAATATGTTTGCGCTGACGAACAGTAATCCCCTGTATACCAACCCAAATATGCAGTAACTGATTGCGAGTTAATATATAAACTAGGATGATTTATATTGTTACCACGTCATTTAATAACAAATACTCATAGCTATTTTAATATTTTGTTAAATATGACATTTATTTTATCAACAGCATAATCAGTTCCAGGAAGAGCTCAGGGTTCAATTAATGCGATGGGGAGCAAATTGTTTTTTTCCGCATAATACTCAAGGCGACCATCAGCTTTAATTGCGCGCACAAAGGCGTTAACTCTCTCTAACCACTGGGCTTGACCTTTTTTAACAGCGTAGGCGTACTGAAATTGCTCTGTGGCACTCTCTGGTGTTAAGAGCTTAGCCCAGTCGTAAATTTGAAGCATTTTTTGACCATAAGGATAGTCGGCAATAAAAACATCAGCACGACCCGAACGCACTTCAATCTCTCGCTGGCTGTTTTTTATCACGGTCATGAGTTCGGCATGCTTTAAGCTGTTACGCATCACGCCCTCCATATAGGTGCCTTTTTGCACGCATACGATGACACCGGGTTGATCCATTGATTCCCAGCTATCAACAACGGGGTTACTTTTACTGGCGACACCATACATACCACTGCTTAAGTAAGGGTTGCTGTAGTCGATATTTTTAGCACGAGCAGCGGTGATGGCCACAGCAAACATGGCGATATCACATCTATCTTGTTGTATGTCATCCATGAACACCCCGAAGTGAGTAAATACATACTCAACCTCCACCCCCAAGTCCTTAGCAAACTCTTGCGACAAGCCTATATCGATACCTTCCAACTGACCTGTTTTCTGATTTTTGTACGAGATAGAAAAGTAATCTGGCCAAATACACACTTGCAACTTACCCAGCTTTTTGATTTTTTGTTCTCTGTCCGACATAGCAAAAGCATTGTGTTGAAAGAGTAAACTGGGCAAGAGTAAAAACATAAAGGCTAGCAACAAGCGATTAATACGTTTTTTACCTAATAAGGCTGATCTGCAGCGTTGTGTCATAAGAATTCGCCTCTTGGCAGTCATGTTAGATGGTAATATAGCGCGTTATTATTTTTTACTTTTTCAGGAAAACAATTTGACCAGTGCTAACTAATATTATGTCCTTATTGAAAAATGCTGTTTTTCGTCAAAAATGGGTTTTTCTTACAGCATTATTCATTTTGCTCTGTTTTTGGCTGGTGTTGCAGCATACCGCTCGCCAAGGCGTTGCAAGAAGCCTTGCTGAGCAGGATACAAGCAATGCGGTCTTACTGCATGCGCTTGAAGATACGGTTGTACGCTCATTTCAGTCAGTGAACAGCTCAATGCAAACGCTTGCTGAAAGTTTATCTCAGCAAGACTCCGCCTTGAACATTAATAGTGTACTGCGGGAGCAATTACGTATATCTCCCCAGCTAAGAACGATTGACTTGCTCGATGCTGATGGACTGCTGGTTGCTTCTGCGACAAACAGTAAGGGCAGCACAGCGTCTTATGCCTGCCTTGATAGGCTCAAGAGTGAATCTTTGTCGACGTTTGTGATTGAAACCCCGCGACAAGGCCGCTACCCCAATGATCCTTTTGCAGCACAGTCGGCTCATCGTTATATCCCCTTCTGCGTACCTATTCGTGATGCACAGGAGCAATTATCACAGGTACTTATTGCCTCAATAAACCCCCAATACTTTTACAACCTTTTTGCATCAATTACTGAGTCTTTTACATCTTATATCCACTTATATCGCTACGATGGCGAAAAACTACTAGCAGATGGTGCCATTGAGCCTAATACCGACTCTATCTTAAAACGTGTTAAAGAAAAAAGTTGGGGCCAGTTTCGCACATCCATCAGTGAAAATGAGTACCTAGTGAGCTATCGTTCAACCTCCTTGTTGCCTTTAATTCTGATATTAGTGTCTGACCAAGCGTTCGCTCTTGCTGCTTGGCAGCATGATGAAAAGATGATGCGTTTGTTTCTGCTAGTTATTTCAATAATCACTATTATCGCTGCTTTAGTCATTGCTGTTCTGCGGGAAAAACGCTGGCAAGCTCAGGGCGATATCCACTTGCTGAGTACCGCTATTAGAAGTACGGCTAATGCTATTTTCATTACCAACAAACAGGGTGATATTCATTGGATTAACAAAGCATTTACGTTGCTCACTGGTTATTCTTTTGAAGAGGTAAAAGGAAAAAATCCTAGCGTTTTAAAGTCAGGTTACCAAGCAGACGATTTTTATAGTGAACTATGGGTGGCAATCTTATCCGGTAAAAGTTGGAGAGGAGAGGTCATTAACCGACACAAGCTCGGCCATATTCTAGTTGTTGAACAAACGATCACACCTATTTTGGATGAAAAAAACAATATTGCGCATTTTATTGCAGTTCATGAGAATGTCACTGCGCGTAAAAATGCAGAGCAAAAAGCGCTGTATTTAGCTGATCATGATTCTTTAACTGGCTTACCCAATAGGCGCTATTTTGAACGACATTTACACCAGATCCTCAAAAATCCCGAGCAAACGGATATGGCAGTTATATTTATCGATCTCGATCGTTTTAAAGATATCAATGACACCATGGGCCATGAAGCAGGTGATGCTCTGTTAATCCACACGACATCTAATCTGCAAAGTTTAATGGATGAAAACCATTTACTTGCCCGACTGGGTGGTGATGAATTTGCCATATTAGTCAAAAAAGTAGAGAGTCAAAAGCAGTTAACAAGCTTTGTTAGCAAGGTTGTTATGGTTATTACTAAGTCTTTTCATTATGCAGATGGCATGTTTAACATCACCTGCAGCGCTGGCGTTGCAATCGGTAATAGCAAAATATCAGATGCATCCACGATGTTACGCCAAGCAGATATGGCAATGTATCGTGCTAAACATGCAGGAAAAAACACCTTCCGTTTCTTTGATGAGGCAATGGATGCGCTGATAAGGCGTCGTGTTTATCTTCAACAGCAGCTAGAAATAGCAGTGCGCTCTGAAACAGCCTTTAGCTTACGTTACCAACCACAGGTTGATGCTGTTACCGGGCAGATTTACGGTGCAGAAGCTCTGATGCGCTGGGAGATAGCCGATGGAGAGTGGATTTCACCTGTTGAATTCATCCCTCTCACTGAAGAAACGGGACAAATTTTAGAGCTGGGTACCTGGCTCATGAAGAATTTATTTCAGCAAATGGCTGCATGGAATCTTCGTGGCATTAAGTTTGGTAAAATCTCAATGAATATTTCTGCAATTCAGCTCGCTAGAGATTCTTTAGCAGAGCGTATGCTGGAACTGATGAGAAATTTTTCCATCTCAGCTGAACAGCTTTGTATAGAAATCACTGAAACAACCTTGATGACAAACTCAGATCGGGTGATGGATAACCTCAAACAGCTGAAAAAAGCGGGTATTGCTTTATCGATTGATGACTTCGGTACGGGTTACTCGTCGCTAAGCTATTTAAAGGCTATTGATGCGAACCATTTAAAGATAGACCGTAGTTTTATTATTGGTATTGGTGGCAAGGATTCAGATGAGCATATTATTCGTGCAACAATAGCCTTGGCTCATAGCTTAAACCTTAAGACAGTGGCCGAAGGTGTTGACAGCCAAGAACAGCTGGAGTTTTTACAAGCCCTGTCCTGTGATTATATCCAAGGCTATCTTTTCTCTAAGCCCCTAATAGTAGACGATTTTGAGCGCTTTATTAAAGAGCGGTCACCCATAGAAACTGCACATTAAAACGCGTAACTTATTCGTAAAGACCATAAATAGTAAGTACCCGGTAAACCGATTTTGAGCTTGCCGCCGCAGTCGCCAAGCCAGTCTCTACTTTTTAGAGGGCACTATCTATGAGCAACGTAAGCGCAGCCTGCCCACTTAACCCAGCTATAGAGCCTGATGCCTACTTTTGAATGCGCCGCGCTTGTTTTTGAAATGAGAAATCACCTTTGAATAAAGAGACTTAGTTTGCGTAATTATAAATTAAGCGCGTCGATTGCAAGGACAAGCGCTCAACATAGTGACAGCAATGTGGCGAGAGTCGCGATACTAATGTGTACCTATAATGGGGAGGCGTTTCTGGCTGAGCAGCTCACGTCTTTTGAGCAGCAAACGTATCGTAACTGGACACTCCATGTTTCTGACGACGGATCCCAAGATGAGACCCTAGAGTTATTGCAGGCGTTTAACATTGAGCGCGGGATTGGGCCTTTACAAATACTGAAGGGTCCTAGGCGAGGCTTCGTTGCCAACTTTCTTTCGTTGACTTGCCAATCTGATATAGCAGCAGACTTCTATGCTTGGTCAGATCAGGACGATATCTGGAAGGAAGATAAACTCGAGAGAGCGCTAGCTTGGCTGCAGACAATTCCGCACTCTACTCCAGCGCTTTATTGTGGCCGTACTGAACTGATCAATGAATCAGGCGTACCGTATGGATACTCCCCAAGATTCCGTCGTCCTCCACACTTCTCAAATGCACTGGTTCAAAATATTGGTGGCGGCAACACCATGGTTTTTAACCAAGCAGCACGCGAACTGTTACAAGAAGCAGGTGACAACTTAGATACTCCCTCGCACGATTGGTGGGCATATCAACTTATTTCCGGCGCTGGAGGTGTAATTCATTACGACCCCGAACCTATGGTGCTGTATCGCCAGCATGATCAAAACTTAATAGGTAACAATTCTAGTTTAGCGGCACGATTCCAACGCATATGTATGCTTTTCCAAGGTCATTTTTATGAGTGGAATACGGCGACTATCCGTGCTCTTGAAACAATGCAGCATCGACTGACCTCGGAGCATCAGGCGACCCTCGCTCTATTCAAGGCAGCACGAAGTCAAAAACTCTTTCGAAGAATTTTAGGTTTCCAGAGAGCTGGCTTATACCGGCAGACCTTACTGGGAAATATAGGGCTTATACTTGCAGCACTGTTGAGAAAAGTTTGAAAACAACTATTTTATCAATACATACTTTGAATTGGTTAGCGCTGTCATACCTCGTATTCACGAGGCAGCTCTGCAGCTAGACTTGGGCGGTACCGCCAGCTTCTTGCGCAAAAGGGAAAAAAATATGTACCTTTTGGGAACTCACCTGCTAAAAACTTTAAAATCTGACTGGCAATATCTGAAATCAAGCGATACGCAGGCTCACCTGATTTAGCCGCGGCATAATCAGATCAATCGGCCAAGATAGTTGTCGCTAGACCGGCCAAGGTAATTGTCGCTTAATATTTTGGCTGAAAGCACGTGAAAAAACAGCTGTACCCTAAGAAGACTTACGGTCAAAATCCGTCAGAGCAAAAAAACTGAAATTTCAAAATAGGCACGCACAGGGCACTATTTGGGCACGGAAGCTTTTAGGGGATTTTCAAGGCACGAATTACAGGTATAAAAAAAGCCCTAACTCTATGAAAGTTAAGGCTTTAGTATCTGGTTGCGGGAGCAGGATTTGAACCTACGACCTTCGGGTTATGAGCCCGACGAGCTACCAGACTGCTCCATCCCGCGGCGCAAATTATAGCGACTTTTTGA
>Ga0172382_10007208_pt1 | contig 15867 bp, 11 predicted proteins | sample Leawel138RmetaG_FD_122245 | JGI IMG/M metagenome (GOLD analysis project Ga0172382, IMG submission 122245) | Leachate microbial communities from a municipal landfill in Southern Ontario, Canada - Leachate well 138R metaG | ecosystem: Engineered > Solid waste > Landfill > Unclassified | place...
ATCGGTAAACATGATGCGTATTTCTCTGTAACTCCATGAACGGGACACCTCACAATGGCTAATGCCATTGTACGCTATCCAGCTCGGGGGCAAGCCCCCGAGATTTACGCTACGCGGTTAAACACAAGCTCAGCTCTCGACGCCAACGCTGGAATCCCTTGAGGCCCTCAGCAATAACGACGCAACGCAGCATGGCGAGCATGAATCGCCTTAGCGCTGGCGTACTATTAATGCTATGTAGCTGTCTGTTCGTATCAACCGTTAGCGCAAATACAGATAGTCCGCGTATCGGCAAAGTAAAAGCGGCCTTTATTATCAATATCGCTCGCTATGTAAGCTGGCCACAAACAAACACTACAACCGCTACCCAAGCACCTATGCTAATGTGTTATTACATCAGTAACTTTTTAGGTGCCGCGGTCGATACTATTGCAGATCAAACTATCGCCGGGCGTCCACTAACCTTCACTACCATACAGCACCTCGACGACGGCCATGGTTGTAATATTATATTGGTGCCGGCAACGCAGCTGGATAATTTTAAAAATGAAGCGATAAAAGGCTTCAACAAGCCCGCACTGACTATCACCGATCTAACCAACACCAATATTGCAGCAGGACAAACCCACGCAGGTATTATTGTCGCCTTGGTACGCAAAGGTAACGGGATCGGTTTTGAGATAAACCTACCCCGCAGTACTGATATGGAAATTAAAATGAGTTCGGAGCTGCTGCGGCTGGCGACTATAGTCGGCCAGTAGAGCGAGTTTTCAGATCGATAAAATTTTATCCCAACGCTCTAAAGCTCGCTTCGTCTTTAATCCTGTGCAACGGATATCAACCCGAAAAAGCTATCGTACATTGCAAGCCCCGCACCATGGTTAATCTGGCAGGATAATATTCAACTCAAGCACTGAACAATTACCGTTATTGTCCAGCAGCACCTCTACCTGATCCTGACTCACATCGACATACTTGCGAATCACTTCCAGTAGTTCTTGCTGGAGTTTAGGCAGGTAATCTGGCTGATTACGGCGTGAACGTTCATGCGCAACGATAATCTGCAAACGCTCCTTGGCAATCGATGCAGTGTCTTTTTTAGTGGTACGAAAATAATCAAAGATGCTCATACGCCCCTCCCAAATAAACGCTGGAACAATCCTTTGTGCTCGACCACCAAAAATCTATGCTCAACTTCTTCCCCCAGCAAACGTGCCACAGCGTCTTTATAGGCTTGACCCGCTTTACTTTCCTCATCATAAATAACAGGGATACCCTGGTTAGAAGCTTTCAATACTGACTCAGACTCTGGAATAACACCCAGCAGCTTGGTTGCCAGAATTTCCTCTACGTCGTCAACGCCCAACATTTCACCTCTGGCAACGCGCTCAGGGTTATAGCGGGTAAGCAATAAACATTCTTCAACGCGCTCCCCACGCTCTGCACGGCGGGACTTGCTCTGCAAAATGCCCAGAATACGATCCGAGTCACGCACCGACGAGACCTCTGGGTTAGCGACAACGATAGCCATATCAGCAAAATACAATGCCATGAATGCACCGTGCTCAATACCTGCCGGTGAATCACAGATGATGTATTCAAAACCATCGGCTGCCAGATCATTTAATACTTTTTCAACACCCTCTTCGGTCAAAACATCTTTATCGCGAGTTTGCGAAGCCGGTAATATAAACAAGTTTTCAGTACGCTTATCTCTGATCAAAGCCTGACGCAGAGTTGCCTCACCATGAATAACATTCACGAAGTCATAAACCACACGACGCTCACAGTTCATAATGATATCAAGGTTACGCAAGCCAATATCAAAATCGATAACGACGGTTTTATGCCCACGTAACGCAAGACCGCTACTGATTGCAGCGCTAGTGGTTGTTTTACCAACCCCTCCCTTTCCAGAGGTTACGACAATTATTTTAGCCAAGTTTGTAATCCTTAAGTAAATAGACACTCATTATTTAAAACTGTCCGTACATACGTCAAATTAACGGCGTAATGGACAATGTTTGATCGCTCATCGCTGCTTGTATGGATTTTTTCCAGTACTCGCCTTTTAAGTCTTCATCTAGTTTAAAATTTCCTGCGATAGAAATCAGCTCTGCCTCTAAGCTCTGACAAAATATTCTGGCCGATGTGTCACCGCGCACGCCAGCTAACGCCCGTCCTCGCAATGCACCATAGATATGAATATTACCATCAGCAAGTACTTCAGCGCCCGCCGACACCGAGGCCATAACAATTAAATCGCCCCCTGCCGCATAAACCTGCTGTCCGGAGCGAATTGGCGTAGTGATAATTTTATTAGCACTGGGTATAGGCTGAGCCTGCTCCGCACTGACTGCTGCAGGCTCATTAGCAACAACAGCCTCTGGTTCAACAACCTCCTCGGCTTTGATAACGTCAGCTTTAACCCGCCCCTCGGGCATCAATGCCATACCCAGTGACAGCGCTTGTTGCTTAATCGCTTCGTCACCGCAGCGTAATGCAACAGGTATTAAACCGTAGTCACGACATAGCTGCTGTAATTCAGCCAGAGGTAGCGCAGCGCCTTGATCAATAAATTGTTCAAGACTAATAATCACCGGTGCCTGCTGAAAAAAAGCGGGGGCCTCAGCAACTTTATTACGTAAATCTTGCTCGAATACCTGCCTCTCGTAGTGAGTAACCTCCAACAAGGTCAATGGAAACAAACCACCTTTAAGGCGAAAGCTTGGTGAAGTCGGCATTGGCTCTGCCGTAGAGTTACTGTTAACTGACATGGAACATACAATCTTTTATCCGTGAAAAATATAAAATGGCTCTTATAGCGGTTTGATGACTGTTGCGCAACCACTGTTACACCACCGCTGCATTCAGGCACTCTAATAAGTACTTAGCGAATACAATATTAGCCCTACAAACACTGCTAACTCAGACCTAATGGCCCAAGGTTTGTTTCAAATACAACATTCAACTCAATACGAGCGATAAACCACTTAACGATACAACGGTTTTAAGCCTATCAAACCATTGCGCAAAAAGCTCACTCACACCCTGCCATTATCTATCCGGCAGGTCGTCATTATAGCGCTGCTCCGACGACTCTGATTGACAATCATCAACCATTAGTTCGACAATTTCATGAGTGGTTCGGGGTACATCTACAAACGGTTCAAAGTGCTCACGAGTATTATCGTGAAACCTGATTCGGTAGCCAGTCCAAGCTGCCAATAACAGCAACGCTAAACCCGAGACATAAAAAAGCGCCAAGTTATTGTAATCGATCAGCCAGCCTACTAAAACCGGCCCCAGCACTGCCCCTGCGCTGGTCATCATTAAAATACCACTGGCAATCTCCATCAATGGTAGCTCTGTATTGTCATTTGCGTGAGCCAAACACAGTGAATAAAGCGGAAAAGTCATCGCACCAAAAACAAACATCATCATATACAACAAGGATGTGCTCCGGCCCGCCAAAAAAGCAGCTAACGTGCAGACTATAACCCCCAACAAAGCGACCGCAGCAATTACATAGCGGCGATCATATTGGTCTGATAAACGTCCAATAGGTAATTGAAACACAGCACCACCAGCAATAGTGATCGCCATAAATATCCCAACCTGGTCAGTCCCCAGGCCATTAGCCCTCGCAACCACTGGACCTAACGCCCAAAAGCCTGATGTCACCACCCCTGCGATAAACGCTCCAACCACAGCGACCTGAGAAGCTTGCAACAAACCTGCTAGCCGAAACCTAACCGCCGGTATCGGTGTGGGCGCAAAACTCGCGGTTAAACCAACCGGTATAATCGACAACACCACAAAAATCGCCGCCAACATAAACATATCACGGTACGGGATACCTAGGCCGATCAATAATTGGCCAACACACAAGCCAACCAAAGTGATTACGGTATAAGTCGATAACACCATGCCGCGCTGCTCAGTGCCGGCCTGCTCGTTCAACCAGCTTTCTATCACCATATATAAACCCGCAATAGACCAACCGGTCAACACTCTGGCCAGCATCCAAAACCATAGTTGCTCGACGGCAGTTAAAGAGAGTAAAGACGCCGTAGCTATCGCCGCCAGTACTGCGAACACCCGTATATGCCCCACTCTGGCGACCAAGGCAGGAATACTGAAACAGCCCAGCATAAAACCAACGTAATAGCTCGACCCAATATAACCAATCAGAGCTGCATCCCAGACTAATTGGTCAGCATAAAGCGGAATCAAGGTCAGCTGTAAACCATGCCCCACCAGCAGTATCGCTACCGATGCCAACAGGGCGGTGAAAGAAACCAATACTTTGGTCATAAACAACGATTGACCTTTGCTACAAGGCCCCTATAACGAAGAGGATAAAAATAACGATAATTGCCGCACATTCTACATGCAAGCAAGCGCGATGCGCAGGCCATGTTGAAAAAACAGCAAAACAACACTAAATAGCCTTGCGTACTGCGAGTGGGTAAGCGGTACAATGATCCGGCTAATTTTGTTATGTTTTAACCCAAATGAATAACCAATACGGATAAGCAATGAACTCTCCCGCCTCGGCAACAAATTCAACGCAAACCACCCATCCCGCGTTTGAGTGGATACGCAGTCAAGCCATCGACTCCCTCAATATCGTCGTTGAAGAATACCGTCATAAAAAAACCGGAGCGGCTCACTATCATATGGCCGCCGACAATGACGAAAATGTCTTTTTAGTCGCACTACGTACAGTGCCCATGGACTCCCGCGGCGTTGCCCATATCCTAGAGCACACTGCTCTGTGTGGCAGTGAGCGCTATCCAGTGCGTGACCCATTCTTTATGATGATTCGCCGTTCACTGAACACCTTTATGAACGCCTTCACCAGCTCCGACTGGACTGCCTACCCATTTGCCAGCCAAAACCGTAAAGACTTTAACAACCTGCTAGACGTCTATATGGACGCGGTTTTTTTCTCCCGTCTCGATCAAATGGACTTCGCTCAGGAAGGTCACCGGGTCGAGTTTGCTGAGACCGGCAATGCTGACAGCGAATTAGTCTATAAGGGTGTGGTATACAATGAGATGAAAGGTGCCATGAGCTCCGTCTCCAGCACACTGTGGCAAACTCTGTGTCAGTACCTGTACCCCACGACCACTTATCACTACAACAGCGGCGGCGATCCTGAGCACATTCCTGATTTGACCTATCAACAGCTGAAAGATTTTTATCGCAGCCACTACCATCCCAGCAACGCCATTTTTATGACCTACGGCAACATTGAAGCTGCACAGCACCATGCCAGCTTTGAAGACTTGGCACTATCGCGATTCAGTAAACTTGACAACCATATCCATGTACCGGAAGAACAACGCTATCTCGCCCCCGTGCAAGCGCAAGAATATTATGCTTTTGACGAGGAAGAGAGCGGCGATAAAAAACACCACGTAGTGATGGGCTGGCTCTGGGGACAAAGCGCCAATTTACAAGAAATGCTAGAGGGACAGCTTCTTTCCAGCGTCCTTCTTGACAACAGCAGCTCGCCATTACAACAAGCGTTAGAGACCACAAAACTAGCCAACTCACCCTCACCGCTGTGCGGGCTGGAAGACTCCATGCGCGAGCTGACTTTTGTTTGCGGCGTTGAAGGCACTAGTCTGGACAAGGTCGCCGCCATCGAAGCACTGATCCTCGACACTATCAAGGATGTCGCGGAAAACGGCGTACCACAAGAGCAGGTGGAAGCAGTATTACACCAACTCGAGTTACATCAGCGCGAAGTCGGTGGTGATGGCTACCCCTTTGGCCTGCAATTAATCCTTAGCGCCATCGGTAATGCCACCCACCGCGGTGACCCTATCGCCGTGCTGAATCTGGATCCAGTTCTAGAACAGCTGCATGAAAATATCAAAGACCCCGAGTTCATCAAAAACCTCGCCCAGCGCTTATTACTGGACAACCCACACCGAGTTACCTTAACTCTATCTCCCGACAAAGAGCTATCTGCGCGTCGCGCGGAAGCCGAAGCGGCAAAATTAGCGGAGATCAAAGCCGCTATGTCGGAGCAAGAAAAGCAGCACGTTATCGAACAAGCAAAGGCCTTAGACGCCAGACAAATGCAAAAAGATGACGAATCCATACTCCCCAAAGTTGGCCTTGAAGACGTCGCCCCCGACATTCGCACTGTCCACGGCAGCAGCAATAAGCTAGGTAACTTACCCGCTCACAGCTATGCGCAGGGCACCAACGGCTTGGTTTATCAACAAATCGTCATCGATATGCCACAGCTGCCACCCGAACTAGTTGAGCTGCTGCCCTATTACACCAGCGCCCTGACCGAATTGGGTATTGGCGACAAAAACTATCTTGAGGTGCAGCGCTGGCAGGCCAATGTCTGCGGTAGCATCAATGCCTTTTCCACTATGCGCAGCGCTGCAGACAACGAACAAATACTAAATAGCTATTTGGTATTGTCATCAAAAGCGCTCTCTCGCAACCAGCACCAACAAGCTGAGTTAATGCAGCAAACTCTCTACCACATTCGCTTTGACGAATTACCACGACTACAGGAGCTGGTCGGTCAGCAACGCGCCAGACGCGAACAGTCTGTCACTAACAACGGCCATGGTCTTGCCATGAGCGCCGCCAGTAGCGGTATGAGCCCAGGTGCGAAGCTGAGCCATGACCTCAGCGGTCTTGGCGGTATAAAAGCCGTCAAAAAACTGGACGATAGCCTACAAACAGAGCAAGGCCTACAAGCCTACGCCGATAAATTACAACAGTTGCACCAGCTAGTGCTCGCAGCACACAAACAAGTTGTACTTATTACTGAAGCTGAAAAATTAGCCGAATGCCAGCAAAGCATTGCCACGCTTTGGGCCGATACCGCTAATATCAACAGCCCACGTTTCCATCCAGAAAAAATACGCCAAACCAAAAAGCAAATCTGGGTGGCTAATACGCAGGTTAATTTCTGTGCCAAAGCCTACCCCACTGTTACCGTCGACCACCCCGATGCAGCAGCCTTAGCCGTGTTAGGCGGATTTCTTCGCAATGGTTATTTACACCGAGCTATTCGCGAACAAGGTGGAGCTTATGGTGGTGGCGCCAGTCAAGACCCCAACATCGCCGCATTCCGGTTTTACTCTTACCGAGATCCACGCCTAGAAAAAACACTGGTCGATTTTGATAAATCGATTGAATGGATGCTCAATACCGAACATGACGAGGAACAATTAGAGCAAGCTGTTCTCGGCGTTATCAGTGGCCTTGATAAACCTGGCTCCCCTGCCGGAGAAGCCAAACAAGCCTATTACAATGAATTATTTGGTCGCAGTGATGAACAACGCCGGCAATACCGCCAGCGTATTTTGCAAGTTTCACTTGAGGACTTAAAACGGGTGACTACTACCTACCTCAAACCAGAGCTAGCCAGCACAGCGGTAATTACCAGTCAATCCAACTATGACCAGCTTGGAGAATTTGTTGCACGCAGTGGATTAGAGTTACATTTGGTATAAGCCAGCAAATAAATGTTGATCCACCCGTATCAAAGGTGGATCAACATGCCAAGGTGTATTCCCAAGGGCTCATCAAATACAAAAGGGCTGCCATAGCATGCATACCCCTAGATAATAATTGACTGCAATAGTTGATACGGGAAGCCTCTATACTGCATAAATCGAAAACGCTTTGCTTTTTCCTGATAATCAGCTGCTGCTTTTCTGCCAAACTTTTTTGCATAAACCTGCTTGGCCAACTCAAACCACTCCTCATCACATTCATCCAGATAAGTCTCAATCAAATGGCTATCAAGGTGTTTTTGCTCCAGCTCATTTCTGATGCGAACCGGCCCCTTACCTTGGGATTTACGCCCATTAATAAACGCCTCCACAAAACGCTCATCACTTTGTAGGTTTTCATTCGCCAATAACGTAACTTGTTGATCGATAAGCGCCTTAATAACTTCATTAAGTATACTGACATCAGTACTTTTTTCAGGGCTACTCGTAGGACGGGAATTAAAAAGACTGCCGCCTGACTCTGGAAGACTGGCTGTTAATTTGCGAGAGAATTTAGTGAAAAGCTTGTTTACCAGCTCCTCAAAAGAATGTTCACGGCGCGCCAGCAAATCCATCGCTGCGCGCCGTATATCAACCGGAGAAAACCCTGTTGAAGGCAACTCGGCTATCGAATGTTTATCCGTAGACGACACAAGCACCCAGCATTACTCAGGGGTTTCTGCGCCTTCAGCTACTACCTGTAACTCCGGTGCGCGTTTATTGTTATGCCCGAGTAATTCCTCCCGAATCTTAGTTTCGATACTACCGGCGATATCAGGGTTATCTTGCAGGAACTTGGCGGCATTGGCTTTACCTTGACCAATTTTGTCACCTTTATAGGAATACCAGGCACCAGCTTTATCAATCAACCCCTGCTTAACACCCAGGTCGATAACCTCCCCCATACGATAAATACCTTTACCATAAAGAATTTGGAACTCAGCTTGCTTAAAGGGTGGCGACACTTTGTTTTTTACCACTTTAACGCGGGTTTCATTACCAATGATTTCATCGCCATCTTTTACTGCACCCGTACGACGAATATCCAAGCGAACAGAAGCATAAAACTTCAGTGCATTACCACCAGTGGTTGTTTCAGGCGAACCAAACATAACGCCAATTTTCATCCGAATCTGGTTGATAAAAATAACCAGGCAGTTGGCATTTTTAATATTGCCGGTCATTTTACGCATGGCTTGCGACATCATCCGTGCCGCCAGGCCCATATGACTATCACCAATATCCCCTTCTATTTCGGCCTTAGGTGTCAACGCTGCAACGGAATCAACCACCACCACATCAACAGAGCCAGAACGAACCAGCATATCGGTAATTTCTAGTGCCTGCTCGCCGGTATCGGGCTGAGAAACCAGCATATCGTCAATGTTTACACCCAGTTTTTCTGCATAGCTTGGGTCTAAGGCATGCTCCGCATCGATAAATGCACAAGTAGCGCCCAGCTTTTGGGCTTCAGCGATCACACTTAAGGTCAGCGTGGTTTTACCCGAGGATTCAGGGCCATAGATTTCCACAATCCGCCCTTTAGGTAGACCACCTATGCCCAAAGCAATATCCAGCCCTAATGAGCCGGTAGAAATAGCCGGCATCGCTTCCCGCGAGCCTTCTCCCATTTTCATAATAGAACCTTTACCAAACTGTCGCTCAATCTGGGATAAGGCTGCTTGTAGGGCTTTTTCTTTATTCGTATCCATATTTATACTCTCTTACTGTTCGGTCTCGGTGCTAGTTTTGGTATGACTCTCTGCACTGTTTTCGGCGCATTATTCTCAGCACACCATGCTGACGCAATATTTATCAATAGCTGTCTATAAAGTGTACCTAAGCATACGGCGATTGGGCACAGGTAGATAACTGCTGCCACCCGCAACGGATACCCAATTGGGACGATATTGTCATGGTCGCCCGACTGCAAAACACTGTACACATGAACAGTGATCCAAACAAGCTTTTTTATCCGCCACTTATGATATTTTAACGATAGCAACCACGACCACTGCTGTATTCACTCAAATCCAGAGCCCTTCGTCAACGGCAGTTGGTAACACCAGCTCCAGCGCTATTAAACAGGCGCCTGCAAAGCTGCAAGAAATGCCTCCGCCAAAGGATTAAGGTGCTTGCCTCGTAAATAAGCACTACACCAGGAGCGTCGAATAGGCATACCATTAACCGCAAGAGATTTTAATTGGCCCGCGGCAATACCTGGCTCCACCACATGTCGAGGAAGCACCGCATAATCCATACAATCTCCGTCAACCAGTAGCGTAAACAAAATCGCCTGATTACTTCCCAAACGACGACGCTGCTTGATAACACAGCTTTGCTGCTGGCAAAATTCTTCAAAAATTTGTGCACAACCAGAGCCCGGCTCTCGCGACAAAAGTCGATAAGCCAGCAGCTCCTGCAAGGCAACACCAGGCTTGCTTGCAAGAGGGTGCCCTGGACAGACAACCGCAATCAATTGGTGCTCAGCGAAGGGAACAAAATGTAAACCGCTATCATTAGGGACACGAGTCAACACCGCAAAATCGTCAAGATTATCCTGCAAACGACTTAGCAAACGCTGGTGATTCTCAACGTGTAACACCACATCAACATCGGGGTGCTGCTGACAAAATCGATGGATATAGCCGGGCAGTAAGTAGTCAGCACTAGTCTCTATCGCGATATTGAGCCGACCCGATAAACGTCCATGCATTTCCGTCAACTCAATCTCCAAGTGTACTAGGCGCTGTTTAATCTCCCGCGCCGCTCGCGCCACCAACTCTCCCGCTGCAGTCAGATAAAGCTGCTTACCAATATAATTAAACAACGGTTGCTGCGTAAGCGCTTCCAGACTGCGGATCTGCGAACTCACCGCAGGCTGAGTCAGCGCCAACTGCTCTGCTGCACGCGAGTAACTGCGATGCTGGCAAACTGCTAAGAAAACATCAATCTGGCGCAGGGTTAAACGTTGCAAAACACTAAGTTTCATCAGTACAACTCATCAGTTAATCGGACGTAGAAGCCCATTGGAAGGTTATTTCAGCGAACATCAAACCCAACTATAAGTAATTACTTATACCAATAAAAATAAATATTGATTTTTTATATGGCTAATAATTGGATACTGTGCCTGCATCATCCAATTATTGGACCCAGTGACTGCACCACACTTTGATCAGCTACGCGGTCACAACGCTATTACAGCTACGGCAAGCCGGAGTATCGCCATGTTAAAAAAAATCCTGATCGCCAACCGCGGAGAAATCGCCGTTCGCATTGTCCGCGCCTGTGCTGAAATGAGTATTCGCTCGGTGGCGATTTATACCGAGCCCGACCGATTTTCTCTCCACGTTAAACGAGCCGACGAAGCCTACAATATTGGCCCCGACCCACTAGAAGGCTATCTCAACCCGCGCAAACTCGTCGCCTTGGCGGTAGAAACTGGTTGTGACGGACTCCACCCTGGTTACGGCTTCCTATCTGAGAATGATGAGCTGGCCGATATTTGTGTCCAACGAGGCATCACCTTCATTGGCCCTGACGCTGAAGTGATCCGCCGTATGGGTGATAAAACTGAAGCGAGACGTGCGATGAAAGCCGCTGGTGTACCAGTCATTCCCGGCACTGAAGATAACCTTGCCAACGTCGAAGAAGCTGTCACTGTAGCGGCAGACATCGGCTACCCCATCATGCTCAAAGCAACCTCCGGTGGCGGCGGGCGTGGTATCCGCCGTTGCGACAGCGAAGAAGAGCTACGCCGCAACTTCAGCCGAGTCGTCTCTGAAGCAAGCAAAGCTTTTGGTCGCGCCGATGTGTTTATGGAAAAATGTATCGTCAACCCCAAACATATTGAATCACAAATACTCGCTGACAATCAGGGCAATGTAATTCATCTGTTCGAACGCGATTGCTCAATCCAGCGTCGCAATCAAAAACTGATTGAAATAGCGCCCTCTCCACAACTCACCCCCGAACAGCGCGCCTACATTGGTGAGCTTGCAGTGCGCGCGGCAGAAGCGGTGAACTACGTCAACGCAGGCACGGTAGAGTTTCTGCTAGCCGACAACCAAATTTATTTTATGGAGATGAACACACGGGTGCAGGTAGAACACACCATCACCGAGCAAATAACTGGTGTCGATATCGTCCGCGAACAAATTCGTGTTGCCTCGGGCCTGCCATTATCTTATCGGCAAGAAGATATCTCCTTTCGTGGCTACGCGCTACAGTTTCGCATCAACGCCGAAGACCCCAAAAATGACTTCCTCCCCAGTTTTGGAAAGATTAGCCGCTATTATGCCCCTGGCGGCCCCGGCGTACGTACCGATACCGCCATCTATACAGGCTACAGTATCCCGCCCTATTTTGACTCGATGTGCTTAAAGCTCATCGTCTGGGGGCTAACATGGGAAGAGACGCTGAATCGCGGCGCACGAGCACTCAACGACATGCGTGTGCAAGGGGTAAAAACCACTGAACCCTATTACCAGCAGATTCTCAAACACCCTGATTTTCGCGCGGCAAACTTTGATACCAGCTTTGTAGAAAACCACCCTGAACTGACCCAGTACTCAGAGAAAAATCGGCCTGAAGATATAGCAACAGCCGTGGCAGTAGCTATCGCCGCCTATGCAGGACTGTAACCGACATGCAACCAAGCAAGCATCAATCCACTTTTAACTTTGAGCCATACCGCTTTAACCCCCTATTTTAGAGAGCAATGTTATGACGGACACCAAGGCCATTAAAATCACCGACGTCGCCCTGCGCGACGGCCACCAATCTTTGATCGCCACTCGCCTGCGCACCGAAGACATGCTACCGATATGCGCCGAACTGGATGCAATCGGCTACTGGTCACTCGAGGTTTGGGGTGGAGCCACCTTTGATGCCTGCGTGCGCTTTCTCAAAGAAGACCCATGGGAACGTTTACGTAAACTACGCGCGGCGCTACCGAACACACAACTACAAATGTTGCTCAGAGGGCAAAATCTACTAGGTTATCGCCACTACGCCGATGATGTCGTAGAGGCATTTATTCAACAATCTGCTGACAATGGCATAGACATATTTCGCATCTTCGACGCGATGAACGATGTGCGTAATTTAGAGTGCGCTATCACCGCCGTCAAAAAAACCGGCAAACACGCTCAAGGCACCCTCTGCTATACCACCAGCCCTGTACACAACACTGCCACCTATGTGCAGCAAGTCAAAGATATGGTGGCTATGGGTATCGACTCCATCGCGATCAAAGATATGGCGGGGCTGCTTACACCGGCAGCAACCACTGAATTAGTCACTGCTCTCAAGGCAGAATTCGATCTACCACTTGCGCTGCACTCTCACATGACCTCAGGTCTGGCGGGCCTCTGCCAGCTTAAAGCCGTAGAAGCCGGTGTAGACATCCTCGACACCGCCATTTCTGCCTTTGCCAATGGCACCAGCCATCCTGCTACCGAAACCATGGTGGCAGGGCTTAAAGGTACCCCCTATGACAGCGGCTTAGATTTACCGGCACTGCAAAATATCGCCAAACAACTATGGACTGTGCGCAAAAAATACCACCAATTTGAAAGCGAGTTCACCCGTGAAGATATCGGCGTGCAAATCAGCCAGGTCCCCGGCGGCATGATGTCTAACCTCGCCAACCAGCTCAAAGAACAGGGCGCACTCAATCGTATCAACGACGTATTCGCAGAAATCCCCGCCGTGCGTAAAGACCTGGGTTACCCACCGCTAGTTACGCCAACTTCACAGATAGTCGGCACCCAAGCGGTGATGAACATTCTCGCTGATGAGCGCTACACATCTATCACCAATGAGGTTAAGCGTTACTTACAAGGCCATTACGGCGCAGCCCCTGGCGAGGTTAATAAAGAGCTACGCGCCAAAGCGATTGGCTCAGAAGAGGTAATTGACGGGCGTCCCGCAGATTTGCTACCACCAGAGCTGGATAAACTGCGCACCGAAATAGGCACACTCGCCGAGAGCGAAGAAGATGTACTAACCTTCGCCATGTTCCCTGATCTGGGTCGCAGCTTTTTGCAGCAACGTAGGGATGGCACACTCGTAGCAGAAGCACTAGAGCCCGCTCTCGGCAACAGCGGTCGCAGAGTTAACGACGGCGGCGTACCAACCGAGTTCTCTATCGACGTCCATGGCGAAAGCTACCAAGTAGCCATCACCGGCGTTGGGATAAAAGGCGCAGGCAAACGCCATATATACATGACACTGGATGGTATGCCCGAAGAAGTTGTGTTCGAAACCCTGGGCGAATATCAAACCGACAGCAGCAAAGAACGTAAACAGGCCAGCAAACCAGGCCACGTTACCACCAATATGCCAGGCAATATTGTCGAGGTTTTGGTGGCAGTGGGTGATATTGTCAAAGAGGGTCAAGCTGTATTAGTCACCGAGGCAATGAAAATGGAAACCGAAGTACAAGCCCCTATTAGCGGCACGGTGATGGATGTACACATCGCCAAAGGTGACCGGGTTACGCCTGGGGACATCTTGATTGAAATCGAAAGTTAGCTAACCAGACCCGTAACAGCATGTTTGAAACCTAAAAACGAGGAAGATCGCAGCGTATCAACCGGGTAATCTTCCTCTGATTTTGATTTTCAAGAGATTGCTCAAACCACCGGATACGGCTTAAATACAGAAAATGCACCACCAACGAGCACCCTACGACCACTTCCTTTGTCAGTTCCCTGCTGCAACAAAAAATAACCTCTAGCCCAACAATACTACCCCCAATACCGCTTCTTCAAATGCGGCAACTCTGACATGGTTTTATCGACGCTCTTAGTGCTATTCAACGCATAATCTCTGACGGTGACATCGGCGGCGCCGGCACCAATAGATACACATGATCCTTACTCACCATACCTCGCATTATCTCTAATTTCAAAATACTCACAGGTATGACGAACCAACTCTCGAACACGCAAACCGATATCACCAAACAAAACTTGATAGCAGTGCTTCGCCACGCAGACAAATTGATATTCAATCTTAAATTTCCTATGTAAACCATGCCAATATTTCATACCAATATCATAAAGGCGACCACCAGCTTAAAACTACCCATTTAAAAACAGTTCAATAAATAGACTTACTAGACAACGTCTGAAACAGCCTAACTAGTCAGGGCAAATCAAAACTATTACCAATATATTTACCTGTAGCGACCAACATATCGGTATTGTCCGACCGCTTCGCCATCGCCCCCAAAACTCTTAACCTATTGATTTACAATATATTTTATAATACACCGTTAGATCAATTGCATTTAAGGAGGATATAAATAATAAGTCCCTTTGCATCAGATAGTTAGTATTAAACCTCTCGCTACCAGATCCGTGCTAGAATCTTTTAAGTGCGATAAAATCGCATGATATTTTATCTCAAGTTGACGTATCTTCTATAGAGGCATAGTCATGAGCCTTGCAAAGCAAGTAAAAGAACAGTTTGACCACCTGCCAGCAGGTGGTGTGATCTCCAGCCGCACGCTCCATAAATTATCTCCTGACAACCAACAGGTCGATAAGGCTGCTTCTCGCTTGTACAAAACACAAGGGCTTAATAAATTACGCAATGGGCTCTTTTACAAACCCTACAAGAGCAAATTCTTTGGTGACCTGCCACCTAGAGAAAAAGAAGTCCTCCGCTCAATCAGGGAGCAGCACGATGCTCATATCAGTCCATCTGGAGCCTTAGCTGCTTATGAGATGGGCCTGACACCTGACCTGCCAGAGTCGATCGTCTATGAATCTGATAAGCGCATTAGTCCCATCAATCTGGAGAGTTACACGCTTTACTTCCGCAAAGTCGATGGCAAGAAGCTTTTTGCCGTAGAAGCTTCGCTACTCAAAACGCTTAAGGCACTTGAGTTCCTCTATAAAGAAAATATAGCGCTTACGCCTTTGCAGGAAAAACGTATTCAACGGCTACTCAGCGGCTATCCTAGTACACAACTTACCAATGCTACTGCTCTATGGCCACGTTGGTTTCAAGACAAGACACAGGACTTAATCAAAACCATAAATCAGCCTTATATTACTGGACTAAGTGCACTCAATATTCCTTATCAGGGTAAACAAGCCGACTGGCACCAGATGGGAATGCTCAACAATAATAAGTTTCAAATCGCTGGAAAGAATTACGAAAGCGCTCCAGGACTTACAGATAAAGAATTGTTTGACTGCAGTGACTTTCTCAGCAAGCACGATATCACTATGGGTACAAACCTCTGCGCCACCCCATTACGAGCTATCAAGGATATCCTTTTCACAAGTATTCTTAAAAAGAACAAATA
>Ga0172382_10007209_pt1 | contig 15866 bp, 16 predicted proteins | sample Leawel138RmetaG_FD_122245 | JGI IMG/M metagenome (GOLD analysis project Ga0172382, IMG submission 122245) | Leachate microbial communities from a municipal landfill in Southern Ontario, Canada - Leachate well 138R metaG | ecosystem: Engineered > Solid waste > Landfill > Unclassified | place...
ACCCGAAAATGGCTAAGCCCTTCGCCGGAAAGGCCGTGGTTTTCTGCGAGTAGCCATACCTCTCCGCCCTCCGACAACGGTTCGGAGTTGACACCGCACACTGTTGTGTTACGATGCAATACAAAGGAGGTGGCGGATAATGGCGACTTTGGAAAAGACGCTCACGGTGCGGCTCACCCCCGAAGAGCGGATGGCGGTCGAGGAGTACGCGAAAGAGAACAATATGACCATCGCCCAGCTTGCTCGAGCGTCTCTTCTTGAAAAAATCGAGGATGCCTACGATCTCGAGGTGTATACGGCGTGGTTGAAGAGCAAGCAAGAGACGGTGAGCTTTGAGGATTTAGTGAAGGAATGTGGGTTTTCCGAGGATGATTTATGAGCGGCTGGTCGGTCGAAATAGGCACCGAAACGGCGAAGAAAATACAAAAACTCGGTAGGGAGACGCAACACCTTATTTTGACCTATATCAACCGACATCTTCGGAACAGCCCTGATCCGCGCGCTTCCGGGAAGGCCCTCACGGGCCCGCTGCGCGGACTATGGCGCTACAGCATCGGAGACTACCGTCTGCTGGCCGAGATACGGGATGATGAACTCATCATCGTCGCCGTGGATATAGGACATCGTTCGGCAATCTACTCCCGAAGGAGATAGGCTGCGTAGCTTCTTCCTAAAACCAGTGAGCCACAACGGATTCCGGATATTTCGGGAGAAGCCGAGACCCGGTTTCCATGCTACTAGGAAACTGGTTCCTTTGGCTTGATTGTGCGAAAGATATTATACGTTATCATAGATTATGCCCAGTGTTTCCGGGGAACCTCAGTTTACACAGCAAACCTGAGAACTACAAATCCGATGGTTCCAGGGTTTGCCATTGTATCATCGGAAATTTCTGGAGTACTTCGGCGGCGATCCCTATCTGGCCGTATGCATAAACGACCTGGGCAGGGTTGTGGAGGAGGTTCTGGAGTACCTGGACGAACAGGGGATACCGGCGGTGCGCATCGCAACCGCCGATATCCACGGATCAAGCAGTATCAACTAACCTTCAAGGTATGGCATAAGCGGCTTCGGTTAATATCCTGCCGGTACGATATAGCTCTCTTGCATGTCGTCCCTGTCGACCTTGAAGCGCTCCGCTATAAGCCGCAGCTCTTCGGAGGTCTTGTTAACCTCCTGCGATCCCGTGGCGACGTTCTCCATCGCAGCGGCTGTCTCCTCCATCGATGCGGCCAAGCTCTGGACGTGCTCGTCCGTAAGCTCCATCACGTTCGAGGTCGAGCCTACAAGCGAGATGACCACTTCGGACTTGGCGACCTCCTCGTCGGTGGTGGAGATGATCTTTTGCAGGTCCGCCACAGAGCCTTCAACGGCTTTTTTGATTCGATCGAGGGCGGTTCCCGCGACATGAGCGATGGAGACCCCCTCCTCGACGCCTTTACGGCTCTTGTCCATCGAGGCGACGGCTGAACGGGTTCCCTCCAGGATCTTAGAGACCAGGTCGGCAACCTCGCGAGCGCCCTGCTGGGACTGCTCTGCCAGCTTGCGGACCTCCTCTGCGACCACCGCAAAGCCGCGCCCCGCCTCGCCTGCCCGCGCTGCCTCGATGGCGGCGTTGAGCGCCAGCAGGTTGGTCTGGTCGGCCAGGCCTGTTATCGTATCGCCGACCACTCCTATGCGCTGGGAGTAGGTGTCAAGCTGCTGAAGTTGGTCGCCCGTCTCCGTGACGGAGGCCATTATACTTTCCATGTGTTCTATGGTCTTCGCTACGGTTTCGCCGCCCTCGGATGCCGCCCGACCCATGTCCTTCGAGTTCTTGTCCGCGCCAGTAGCCAGAACCTGGGCTATCTGTATCAGGCTGCTCATCTCCAGCATCACCTTTGCGGCCTCTATCGCGTTGTCACGTCCCTTGCGCGTCTGCTCAGCCAGGCGGGCGTTGCTCTCGGCCACCTCGCCTGTTGAGCTCGTGACCTCCTCGGTGGAGGCCGCCGATTCCTCCGCCAGGGCGGCAAGGTTGACGGATTTTTGTCTGAGGTTTCGGATCATCTCTCTCTGAGAGGCCACCATGTCGGCCAGTGCGTCGGCCATAAGTCCAAGCTCGTCTTTATTTTTGATGCCAAAATCCTCTCGGTCGAAGGTGAAATCACCGTCGCGGGCAATAGAGGCGAGCTCGGTTATCCTTCTCATGGGCCTCGTCAGACTTCTGGTCATAAAAAGGGAGATGAACGAGCCTAAGAGGATCGCTGACACAGTGGCGGTGACGATCATCAGTATTGTTGCCTCAAGGCTTGCGACAGTCCGGTCCGTGATCCCGGAGGTACTGTTCTCCGCGGCCATGACCACCTGCTTCGATAGTCCGAGAATCTCGTTGCCCACTTCCTCCCGTCTTTCGCTCAGGGTGTCCAGCTCTTTCCAGCAGTCGATGACCGTAAGCATGTCTGTTCTATAGTTGTCAACCGACTTTTCTATCTCGTCGATCTGGTCGAGATTCTCCTTTTTGGTGGAGGTGTTCCTAAGCGTCGAAATCAGGAATCCTATTTCTTTCAAACGGCCGACGGCCTTTTCTAGGCGGGATATGTCTCGTACAGCCTGCCCGGCGTAGTTAGCTATTCTTACACCGTCCACTATAGTTATGATTCTGTTGACGTAGTCAACTTTGTCAAAGCGTTCTGTCAGCCTGATGCTGTCGAGGTCTCTTCTGATCTGATCTTTCATTGCTATCTTCTGCGACTGCGAATACGCATTAGTGTTCACTGCGAATACCCTTGCGCTTTCGTCTCCGCCAGCCCTCGCTCTGTTGATCGACTCCACGGCCCTCTCGGTGAGATCGATGAGGCCTGCGTATTCCTCCGCGAGCTCTTGAATTCTGCTCGTATTCTCTCTCAGCGCCGCAAGCTCCGGGTACGTTTTCGCCAGAGACGAGGCCCTAGCCACGGCATTCATTACCGCCTCGGCCTCCTCTCTGGCCGAAGCAAGATATGACTGGTCGTATGTGAAGGCGTAACCACGAACCTCGTACATCATGCTCTGTACGGAGTTCTGTACATCTCCCGCGACGATCAGCTCCGGGACGTACTTGTCCGACAATTCAAGGGCCTCGGTACGTACGTTTCTCATGTTTACCCAGCTGAATCCGCCCACGGCGGCGAATATCAGCAGAAGCAAGGCAAATGCGGCTGAAAGCTTTGCTCCGATCCTCCAATTCCTCATTACAAGTTTACCTCTTTCTTCTGATAATCCGGACAAAGACCATAACTTGGGCCGAAAAAACTGGTCTGGCCGGAACCTACTGTCCGAGCGTAAGGGGCAGTAAAAACAGAGCATCGTGAATATCTGCTGTTTTAACACAACCCTGCGGGTGGCGCAACAGAAAAAAGCATGGCTTAGAAAAACTGCGCGGTTTACTGCTACAATAAGCAAGACTAGTTTTCTGTTTTAGAAGGGAGATGGTCTTGTGGAGCTGGATAAACTCGCGCTGTTCCATCGGATGCTGGATGTGATAGAGGAGGATATAGTTCCGCTCACCGCAAGAGGTGTCAGCATCGGATGCAAGGTCTTCGGGGCCGCGGTCCTGAAGAAGGACGATCTCTCGCTCGTGGTCTCGGGCACGAACCACGAGGCATTCTCCCCCCTGTGGCACGGAGAGGTCTACACGATCAAGCTGTTCTATGAGCTTCAGGGGCATCCCGACCCGTCGGAGTGCCTCTTTCTGTCGACCCACGAACCCTGCTCGATGTGTATTTCTGCGCTGGCCTGGGCAGGTTTCAGGGAGATCTACTACTTCTTCGGGTACGAGCAGACGCAGGACGATTTCAACATCCCGCACGATCTCAGGATGCTGCGCGAGGTGTTCGGCTGCTCTGCTCCGACGAAGGATAATATTTATTTCAAGAGCAGATCTCTGATTGAACTGGCCGGGGAACTCAAGGATCAGGAGATGACAAAAGGCAGGATAGAGCGTATCAGAGAGGCTTACGCGGGGCTGTCCGCGGTCTACCAGGCCGGGGAGAAGAAGATGGTGCTCAAGTAGCGGACGGCGGAGGTGAGTGTTTGTTGAACTGGTTCGATTTTCTTCCTCTGACGGCCGACCGGCAGGGGCAGTGGCAGGTGGTCTCGTTTCTGGAGCTGCGGGATGCCGCAGAGGATGCCGGAGTATCGCCGCTTGAGGCGGAGATCATTTGTCTGGAGCGCGGGTATGTGCCCTCGCGGTATATCAGAAACATGGGGGCCTTCGGCATCGACGGTCAGATCAGCCTGCTCTCCTCGACGGTGGCGGTTGTAGGCTGCGGAGGCCTCGGAGGGTCGGTGGCGGAGCTTATGGCACGGGCCGGCGTTGGAGGCCTTGTGCTGGTGGACGGGGACGTTTTCGACGAGACCGACCTCAATCGCCAGTTTCTGGCCAGCGAGTGCAACCTGGGGCTCTCCAAGTCCAAGGCGGCTGCCCAGCGGGTTTTGGAGGTCAACGGCGCTGTCAGAGCGGAGAGCCGTCAGTGTATGTTCGACGAGTTCACCGCCGAGGGCGTGCTTGAAGGATGCGACCTGGCGATCGACTGCCTGGACAGCCTTAGCTCGAGGAGGGTGCTGCTATCGGAGTGCCGTGCCAGGGGCATCCCAGTGGTCTCTGGGGCTATAGGCGGCTTCTGGGGGCAGGTTGGCGTGGTGATGCCGGAGGAGCAGAAGCTGGTAGAGTATCTTTCTGGCGAATCGGACGAGGGGATAGAGGACGAGACAGGAGCGCCACCCTTCACCTCCGCAGTGGTGGCAGCCCTTGAGTGCGCTCAGGCGATCAAGCTTCTGACGGGCAAGGGAAAGATCCTTAACGAGCGCATTCTGTGGATGGATCTGTCAGAGGACGAGTTCACACTGTTGCGGCTTCGATGACAGACAGAGAGACCATCTTGGGGAGTATGCGTCTCCCTGTCGGAGGAAGGGGGTGTGGAGAGTGACTTCATTCCAGTCGGTCGCGCCGTACATCCTGTACGGTTGTTCCTTGGTGCTTGTACCGCTCGGGATCAACCGGTTCCGCTCCGGCAGCCCGTTCAAAGGAGTGTGCAACCTCCTGGGCGCAGGGGTGATTGCCGTGATCGCGTGGGGTATGGGAAACCCTTGAACGTACGCTGACTCATATCAAATCGCACAGAATACCTGCTTGTTTTGATTCTTTTGTGGTAAAATCTCCTCGTTTTGCTCCGACTTAGTGCGGTATATTCCATAGGGAGGTAGTTTGATGAATCGCTTCTGTTATGTGTTTGCGTCTCTTTTGCTGATCATGTTCCTTCTTGCGTCCGTGGCCGTGGCCGCCGAATCCGACAAGGGCGCTGTCGAAGAGCCCCTTTCAGACCCGGAGAAGGTGCTGGCCACGGTGGAGGATAACGAGATAAAGCTAAAGGATGTCGAGGGGGTTCTCTCCCGTCTCGACCCGCAGAGGGCGGCGATGTACGATAACGAGATGGGGAGGCGCGCAATTCTGGAAGAGCTGATCAACGTGGAGCTCTTCTCCCTTCTGGGCGCAGAGCTAGAGGTGGAGAAGGACAAAGAGTTCATCGAGATGATGGAGAAGGTCCGCAAAGATATAGTCCGGCAGTTCGCGGTCGATGCCATCATGAAGGATGTTTCCGTATCCGACGAGGAGATCGCCGAGGAGTACGAGAAGAACAAGGACAGGTTCAAGGTTCAGGAGACCGTCCGTGCAAGCCACATTCTTGTGGAGGACGAGGACGCCATGAAGAAGGTGCAGGCCGACTTGGACGGCGGCATGTCCTTTGACGAGGCCGCCAGAAAGCACTCGACCTGCCCGTCGAAGGAGCAGGGAGGCGACCTGGGCTTCTTCTCCAAGGGACAGATGGTGAAGGAGTTCTCCGACGCCGCCTTCGCGATGAAGGTGGGTGAGGTTACGAAGGAGCCGGTAAAGACCCAGTTCGGCCTCCATCTCATCAAGCTCACCGAGAAAAAGGAAGAGTCAATCCGCCCTCTTGACGACGTGAAAGAGCAGCTGGGAGACTCGATGCTGAACGAAAAAAAGGCGGAGCTGTATCAGAAAGAGCTGGACAGGCTTCGTGAGAAGTACAAGGTCGTGATCGCAGAGGAGCAGAAGGAGTCCGGAGAAGAGTCCGGCGAGGGGGAAGAGAAGAAGTAGGCTGTCATCTGCGATAGTATTGACGATAGCGGCGCGAGCGAAGGAATTGTAAGGTGCGGTTCCGGATGCTCGCGCTCTTCTTTGTTGCGCTTTTCCATGCTCATCGTATATTATTAACGGTAGCGTTATGATGGAATGGAAGGGTCGCTGCGAATGGGAGTTTACGGGTCCCGATAGACTCGGACCCGTCCAAGGGGAAACGTACAATGGATGTGTTGGGTTTAGCGTTGATCTTTTGTGCTCGTATCGTCGACGTAAGCTGCGGTACGGTGCGTATACTGTTCCTTGTACGCGGCAGAAGGGGAATGGCCGCGCTGATAGGTTTTTTTGAGATCATGGTTTACCTTACTGTCCTTGGTCGCATCATAGGCGGGGGACGGGAGTTGACGTTCATTCAGATGGTCGTCTACTGCGCAGGATTCTCCGCGGGAAACTTCATCGGCTCCCTGCTCGAAGAGAAGCTGATGAATGCGTACTCCTTCCTGGAGCTGATAATGGACAGGACCGAGGAGACCGACAGGATGATAGACGACATACGCGCCGACGGCTTCGGTGCTACGGTCCAGTATGGAAGAGGGCGCGACGGAGTAAAGACCATAGTGAAAGTAATCTGCCGAAGGAAGGATATCCCGATGATCGTAGCTCACACAAAGAACAGGGGGTTCATCTGTATTTCGGATGTGAAAGGGTGTTCCGGAGGGCAGTTTCGAATGATGAAGAAATAAACGCGAGTTCACCCCTTAAAAGCGGAAGGAAGGGATGGGCGTGATGGTGGATGGTTCTCAGGGCACTGTTGAATCTAGCGGAACGGAGAGCGAGGTCGCAAGAGGCGGCTCATGCCCGGAGGGTTACTGCGAAAAGACGCTTCGGCTTGAAAGAGAGCTGATGCGCTGGAAGCGAGAGGAGTCTGCTCTGCGCGACCTGGAGAGGCGTTATCTTGCGATTTTGGATAGCCCGCTCCTGGTGTTCATGGTTCTGTTCAAGGGCAGGGTGCTCTTTATGAACAGGTGTGGGGAGGAGTTCTTCGGCTTCTCCCTCCGCGAACGCCCCCGCTTCAAGCTGTCCGACTACGTCGCGCCGGGGTTTGAGACTTCCGTAGACCAGGTCTTCTCCCCTGATGAGGGAGAGGTCCCCTCTATCAGGCGTCTTACATACTCAGTACGCTCCGAGGATGGCAGGGAGCGGACTGTAGACTGTGCCTTCGTACCGGGGACTTATCAAGGCATGTCCGTGTACTTCACCACCGGCTACGAGCTCCTTCCACCGCCTCCTGAAGAGCCGGTGGACAGCTTCTCCGAGCTTATTCTCCGCGAGAGGGAGGACCTGCTCCTGTGCGGGGTGGATGGAGAGGGCACCGTCAGCGTTATGACGGAGGGCTTTAGAAGGGCTTCGCTATCCCTGTGGGGCGCAGCAGCGTCGGAGGGAGAGCGGCTTCCGGGACTACGCCAGTCCATGAGCCCATCCGACCCCTTCCGTCTGGCCTTCGACAGGGCATGTGCCGGAGAGCCTGCGACCACAAGCGTAGAGGCAGACGAGGCTCTGTATCAATGTGATTTTGCCCCGGTCTATACGAAGAGCGGCGAGTACACCGGTGTCTCCCTGATCCTCACCGACAGAGCAGAACAGTGTCGGCTCGAGAGGGAGCTTTTCGTCGAGTCCGAGAGCTTCGATCGCCTTTTCTCCGTCTCATCCGATATGATACTACTGACTGCGGTCTCCGATGGACGCATAGTGAGCTGCTCTCCAGCACTCCTCTCGTGGTCCGGTTACTCCCTGGAGGAGCTTCTGGACCGCCCCAAGGAGGATCTGCTCCTTGGCCTGGGTCCCGAGGACGAACCCGCTGAGGGAATCGAGGTCGACGTCAGGCTTGCCTCCGGTGAGGAGGCGCGAGTCCTTGTGACCGCGATGACACCGGTCACCACCGGAGGATGCGAGTGCCTGCTGTACGTACTGAATGAGGTGAAGGATGAGCCTCTGGCATTTGCCGAAAGTTACGATGAAGAATACGAACTTCCGGCTATAGCCGCTGCCGAACTGGAAGAGGTCGTTGACGAAGATTGCGATGAAGAATATGAGCTTCCGGCAATCGTCACTTTCGAACTGGAGGAGCCATTTGCTGAGAGTAGCGGTAACGAATGTGAGCTCCCAGCCATCGCCGAAGTCGAGCCAGAAGAGGCCATCGATGAGGGTTATGACGAAGAATTCGAGCCTCAAGCAGACGTCTCGCCCCCAACGCAGGTGCACCTGCTTGACGACCGCCTGAGCTCGTATTTCTCAGGGCGCGAGGATGCCCTTCTCTGCGCCCTGGGTGCTGATTATACGCCTGTCTTTATGACGAAGGGGTTTGAGTACGTCTGCACGGTACTATGGGGTCGACCACCTCTTCCGAACGAGCCCATCCTTAGCCTTATGCCTCAGGGCGTCCAGAAGGAGCTGTTCAGTGTGGCGCTTGACAGGGCCGAGAGGGGCGAGGCGACTCAGGTCGGCCAGGAATCGGGGGATCTATACTTCGTACTCTCAATCGCTCCGATACAGGGTGAGGAGGGGAATATTTCTGGCTTCTCGATCGTGGTGATGGACAGGACTTCCCATCGTGCCCTGGAGAGGGAGCGTCGAGCGGAGGGAGAGAAGTTCCGTCGCCTGTTCCAGCGCTCTGAAGAGATGTTGTTGCTCTCCCTTGAGAACGGCCGGGTGCTGCAGTGCAACCCCGCCTACCTCGATCGGCTCGGCTACGGGGAGCCGACGGTGGGCGGCGGAACAGAGGCCGACCTTGGCTTCATACTGGGGGAGGAAAAAAGAGACTCCCTGTTGCAAGAGTTGAATGAGAGAGGCTCGGTGAGCTCGACAGAGACTGAGCTGCGCACCTCCGGAGGACGGAGTTTGAACGTCTCCTTCTCCGTCGAGAGGATAGAATATGATGGTCGTGCCTGTCTCCTATTCATGTTCAGGCCCGTTGAAGAAAAGGCCCCCGCCTCTCCAAGCCCGGAAGAATCGGATCGTGAGGTGGAGAGCGTCTCCGAGGTGCCTGACAAGGTCGCTTTCGAGCGGCATTTAAGCTCAGAGATCGCACTTACCAAGCGCTACAAGAGGAACATATCCCTGATTCTGATCGAGCTGGATGGCCTGGGAGCAATCGCAGAAAGGTTCGGCCAGGAGGCGAAGAGGGCTGTACTCTTGGAATTTCGCTCCGCCGTGAAGGGAAGAATACGCATTACGGATTACCTCGGTAGCTGGAGGAGGGACGAGCTGGCAGTGCTAACGCAGATGAGCGGGCGGCTGGCATTGCAAGAGGCGGAGGCTATCCGCGAATTGGCTGTTAAGTCAAAGCTTCATCCTGACAGGGATCTGACGGCAAGCATCGGAGTAGCAGAGTTCCGCAGGAGGCTTGAGATGGACGAATTCGTGAAGCGGGCGGAGGCCGCTCTGGCGGATGCGAAGAAAGCCGGTGGCAACAGGGCGGTTCTGGCGCCGTTTCTCCCTTGATGATAGTTTAGGAGGAGGAGTATGGGCAGAGTTCAGATAATCGTCGAGGGCATGACTGCCAGCGGCAAGTCGACCGTTGTAAACCTTCTTGCCGAAAGACTTGGCCTGCGCGTCATGCCCGAGGACTTTCGCGATCAGTACGATTTACTGCGCCGTTTTCACTCGGAGAGGCGCTGGGCGTTCCCGATGCAGCTGAACTTCCTCGTGAACAGGTTCGCACAGTACCTCTGCGCATCTGAATCGGAGGAGTACATTCTGGACCGCAGCGTCTTCGGAGACAAGATCTACGCCACACTCTACTACAAGCTTGGGTACTTTCGCGACAGTCAGTTCGGGACCTATCTCATGCTCTACGACTCTCTGCTGAAGCATCTGGCGATGCCGAGGCTGATTGTAGTCCTGTCCTGTCCTTTCGAGGAGATAATGCGGCGCATACACGAGAGAGGGAGGCAGGACGAGATAGAGGCGGGGGAGGAGTACTGGCGCTCCCTCTACGACGCTTACTCCACGTTTCTGGATTTCGTCCGCTCCGAGATCGAACTGTCATCGTCGGCCTGCATGACGTTCGATCTCGGCGACCCGGCGTTCATTCATACCCCCGAAAAAGTGGACCGTTTCGTGGAGGACGTTAAGGACGCGCTGAAAGGACAGATGCCGTAGAACACACCTAAGGGAGTGATGCTCATGGCGCTGAGAGTGTGCGAGTATTGCGGCAAGGCGTGGATCGGCGGAGACGAGGAGCAGTCTGTCCCGATCTGTCAGCCGTGCGAGGAAGAGCTGAACGGCATATACAAGCTGATATGGGGTTATCTGAGGGATGCCGCCTCCGAGTCGGGGAGGAACAGAAAGATCTCCGCTCAGGCGTTGTCCGAGGAGCTTGGCATTGACATAAGGGCGATCGAGCTTCTTGTGAAGATGGGCAGGATCCAGACGGATCCTGCTGTCGACGAGAAGAGCCAGGAGGAGAAGAAAAAATACCTGGACGTCCTATCTAAAGTGAGGAAGGGACTCAAGGGCAGGCCTCAAAGAGACGGAGGAAAACGATAGAGGAGCGCATGCGGCCTCGTCGGCGAGAGCGAAGAGGCCGTATTCGGGAAGGAGAAACAAAATCCATGCACGACATAATCATAGTAGGCGCGGGTCCTGCGGGCATCTTCGCGGCCATGGAGTGCGTTCAGCACGGAAAAAAGGTGCTGATAATCGACAAGGGGAAACTGATCCGCGACAGGAAGTGCCCCATAGTCGAGGGAAGCAGCAAGAGCTGTCTAAACTGCCCCTCCTGCAGCATAGTGTCGGGGTGGGGGGGTGCCGGTTCGGCCTCGGACGGCAAGCTGACCCTGACTACTGGCTTTGGAGGAAACCTGGAGGAGAGCATAGGGGAGGATGCCCTCGTCGAGATGATCGAACACGTGGACAGTGTCTTCGTCCAGTACGGTGCCGATAATAATGTGTACGAGCCCTCAGAAGACGTGATCCGCGATATGATCCGAAAGGCCTCGGGCGTGGGAATAAAGGTGCTTCCGGCGCGCATTCGCCACATCGGTACGGACGCTTCGCGCGTGGTGCTTGGCAACATGTACGAGGCTCTCAAGGACAGGTGCGACATTATGATGGGCACCGAGGTCAGCGATCTTATTATCGAGGAAGGGCGTGCCTGCGGCGTGGTCCTAGACGACGGGACCGTGCTGAGAAGCGGCAGCGTAATTGTCTCCCCCGGACGGGAGGGTTCCTCTTGGCTCGCCGGGGTGGTGGCTAAGCTGAACATGCCGATAGCCTCTATGCCTGTGGACATAGGCGTAAGGGTCGAGGTCCCGGACAGCGTCTGCGAGGACGTCACCCGCCACTTCTACGAGATCAAGTGCCTGTACAACACGCCGACGTTCGACGACCGGTGCCGCACTTTCTGCATGAACCCCTCCGGCTTCGTCGTGTACGAGTATAATAAGGCTCACGACCTGGTGACGGTTAACGGGCACAGCCTGAAGAACGTGAAATCCAAAAATACGAACTTCGCCATCCTGGTGACCAAGAACTTCACCCAGCCCTTCAACGATCCCATAGGTTACGCCACCCACGTGGCGAAGCTGGCGAACATGCTGGCGGGGGGGAGCATCCTAGTTCAGAGGCTGGGCGACCTCAAGGACGGCAGGCGCTCGACCCAGTCGCGTATAGACCGAGGAATGATAGTGCCGACCGCGACGGCGCAGCCTGGCGACCTGAGCCTGGTGCTGCCTCACAGGTACCTTACGGACGTAGTGGAGTTCCTGGATGCGCTGAATATCATCATGCCAGGGGTCAACCAGAACGACACCCTGCTGTATGGGGTGGAGATCAAGCTGTACTCCCTGCGGCTGGAGCTGAGAAAGAACCTGGAGGTCCCGGTGGTTCAGAGGCTGTTCATGGCCGGTGACGGTGCCGGAGTGAGCCGTGGTATCATCCAGGCCGCCGCGAGCGGTGTCGTGGCGGCACGAGGGGCTATAGGCTGATCAAAGCGAGGGTGCCGGATGGCACCCTCGCTTTTAGTGTGTTCGTAGAGAGGGGCGTCTCACGAGCCCTTGACGTACCTGTAGTAGATGCCATTCACCGGCTTGGGGAGGGTGCGGGTGGAGAATACCACCCTGTGCTCGTCGATGTTCAGCACTGTGAGCGAGATCGGGAGGGGAAACTGTCCGATGTCGACAAGCGGCTGGATTTTGGCGAGCTCTTTCTTTATCACTTCCGTCTGGTCGTCGTTGTTTATCTTTATGGCTGTGTCCTTCAACCAGATCTGCTTCCCCTGTTTAATCTCAAGCCTTGTGGTGACCTCAGCGAATATGCTGAGCCCGCCGGAGCTGTAATGCCCCTTCGCGTTAATTCTTCCGGGTTTAAGATCCAGGGAAATGCGACTCCAGTCCCCCCCCACGTAAGTCTTCAGCGCCTCGTTTATATCCTTTTCCAGGACGGCCAGCTCGACGTTCGTCCTCAGAGAGCTTCGGGCCATCAGAGAGTTTCGATCGCCCATCCTCCATTCAGATACGGGGTTCAGCTCAAGAAAAGCGGATTCGATGGCGAATCTCTCCACTCGAAAACCGCTGATCGATGCGCCGCTGATCAGTAGGGAGAGATCGCGCACCCGCCCTGCATCGTCAGGATTCTGGTCTATTCGTAGTTCGATGGACTCGGGGTCCGTCAGGGAGACGAGTAGCGCAAGAAGCCGCTCTCCGTTGTTCGACGGGGAAAAGTCCCCCCGGAACTCACGGTCCGGTTGGTCTGCGAAGGCGCAGGAAGCCGCGGAAAGCAGAAGCGCAACAACCAAAAGCAGATAAAATATTTTTCGCATGTTCAATCCTCCTGAAAATATGTTTCGTACTTTTCGCAATGTATTGTCATCCCGAACGCAGTGAGAGATCTGGTTTGTGCGACAGGATCCATACTATCAGGAAATTCGAGTAGATGCCACTCCCGGTGGATGCGTGTGGTCGCTATAGGTGAACTAGACAGGCCGCCATACACAAAAGCGCGCCCCCGTTCGGGTGGCGCGCTGTTTATAGCAGGCTTCGTCTTTTATCCTACAGCTTCCTCCACCTCGTCCAGCCGTTCGTTCAGCCAGTCGAGCATGGTCTTCACAATGCCCATCGTACCCTGATGGTAGCGCCTCATCCAGAAAGAGTACAGCCACGCCTCGATCGAGGAGTCGCCATCGTAGTAGTAGAGCGAGTCGTCCGCCGTTGAGACGCCGATCGGTAGGGTGAACTCCTTCTTCTTGTTCACCTTGGGGAAGCCGGCCAGGTGGAAGACCTTGCCGCGGTTCAGCATGGGGCCCCACCCCTCGTTCGTCTCCAGAATCAGGTCCATCTTCTCCTCCCAGTCGTCAACGGAAACAACGGCGTCGTAGTAGACGGGCAGCTCCCTGATCAGACTCTCCAGCTCCAGCGGAAGGATAATCTGAAAGATCAGAAAATCGGCCAGGTTGAACGGGTCGTTCTTGAGGTCGTGCGAGCCGCTTGCCGAGATAGCGCTCATCAGTTGAAAGAACTCGTAACCGCCTTTGAATGTGAAACCCTCGTCAGGATAAATCAGCTCGTTGAAGAGGCGGGATAGACGAATCTTCGCCTTCAGCAGGGAGACGAACTTCTCGTTCTTTGTGGAAACCTCGCCCTCGTAGCTCTCGATCTCCAGATTGTCATCACTCAGGTCAAGATCAACGGCCCTGTTGATCGCCTGCAAGACCGTGTCCATGGCGGAGTTCGCGTACTCCTCCGCCCGGCTCTCCACTGGCAGTGATATGAGGCACGCAACAGCAACAACGAAAACAAAAACCGCAAACGCCCTTCTCATCATGAGTTCACCGACCTTTTTTCGAAGTGAAATGCAATAGTATCCGATATTCTATCACATTCTGACCTCGTTAAAGGGCTCCGATCAGTTGTATATTAGGGCGACCAGGCCCGTGCTGAGCGCCGGGATGTAGGTCAGGACCATCAGTACGATTATCAGTGCAGCGCAGAACGACCAGATATGGCGAGTTATCCTCTCGATCGACACCCCCGAGATGGCCGATGCGACGAACAGGTTGGGCCCGTAGGGGGGCGTGATGAAGCCGATCGCAAGTGCGACCGTTGAGATCACGCCGAAGTGGAGCGGGTCCACTCCGAAGCTGGTTACGATCGGCAGCAGTATGGGGACGAGGATTATGGCCGCCGACAGGTTGTCGATGAAGCAGCCGACCACAAGAAATATGACGTTTATGAGCAACAGCGTGACCGCGCCGCTCTCCGAGAAGGCAAGTATCGTGGTGGTCATGTACTTGGGAACTCCGGCGATCGTTAGGAAGCGCGCGAAGGCCATCGAGAGCCCTATCATGAAGGTGACGGCACCGTTGACCAACATAGTCTCCAGGAAGGCGGAGAAGAGCTTCTTAGCCGTCAGCTCCCTGTAGATGAATATTCCCACGAAGAGGGAGTATGCCACCGCCACACCCGCCGCCTCGGTCGGGGTGAAGACGCCGCCGTAGATTCCGCCTAGAATTATCACCGGCACCATGACGGCCCAGAAGGAGTCCTTCAGGGATGCCAGGAAGTTGCCCCTGGCCTGTGCCCCGTCGCTGGTGTACCCTTTTTTCTTGGAGATAACGTAGGCGACTATCATAAGGGCGAAGCCCAGCAGCAGCCCCGGGACAATGCCTGCGATGAAGAGCTCCCCTATTGAAACTCCTGTCATCACTCCGTAAACGACGAACGATATGCTCGGCGGGATGATGACTCCCAGCGAGCCCGCAGAGGCCGTCAGGGCGGCGGCGAATCCCTCGTCGTACTTCTTCTGCTTCATCTCCGGGATCATGAAGCTGCCGATAGCGGACACTGTCGCCACGGACGACCCGGAGATAGCGCTGAAGAACATGCAGGCCATGACGGTCACCATGGCAAGCCCCCCTGTGGCGGCTCCTACGATGCTGTCCGCCAGCTTTACCAGCCTCTTGGATATGCCGCCATAGCTCATCAGGTTGCCCGACAGGATAAACAGCGGCAGAGCCAGCAGAGGGAAGGAGTCCAGCGCGGTGAAGGCGTTCTGGCTTATGAAGATCAGCGGCGTGCTACTCGTGAAGTACATCGTCACCGCAGTGGAGAAGCCCACCGCGATGCCTATCGGGACGCCGATGGTCATGGTGAAGGCGATAAGCCCAAAGACTACCAGTATGGTAATGCCGGTCATCTCCGTCCCTCCTCGCCGCGCAGCGCAGGCCCGACCTGTGCAAGCAGTCTCAGAAGCATAAGCCCCGCACCTATGGGAACGGCGGCGTAGGCCCAGGCCATCTTGATCTCAAGGATGGGGGAGAGCTGCCTTCTCCTGAAGAGTATCATGGTCAGCTCCGCCCCCTTCCATGTAAGAAACGCGCTGAAGGCGATCCATATAAGAAGCGCGATGAAGTCGACCTTTCTGCGGACGTTCGGGGAGAGTTTCTGCGTGAAGGCCTCTATCCTGAGATGGGTTCGTCTCTTCGCTGCGTAGGCCGCTCCGAGCCAGACCAGCCACAGGAATAGAAATCTTGCTACCTCCTCGCTCCACGTAAGTCCTGTATGAAAGAAGTACCGCATCGTCACCTGGAGGCAGACTATAAACACAAGGACGGCCAGCCCCCCGACGAGGATGTACTCCTCGAGTCTGTTGAAAAATGATTTCATCGCGCTCCCTCGCCTACTGAATCAGAGTGAGCATCTGCTCGTAAAGCTCCTGCCGTCCCTCGCGCCGGGAGTGCTTTTCCCTTACG
>Ga0172382_10007210_pt1 | contig 15866 bp, 15 predicted proteins | sample Leawel138RmetaG_FD_122245 | JGI IMG/M metagenome (GOLD analysis project Ga0172382, IMG submission 122245) | Leachate microbial communities from a municipal landfill in Southern Ontario, Canada - Leachate well 138R metaG | ecosystem: Engineered > Solid waste > Landfill > Unclassified | place...
ACCTCGTTCTTTAAGGACTTCTTTTAAATTATGAAATATTTCAGCACACATTCTTACAGCCTCTTTAAAACTCTCAGCCCCTATAGGCATAATCATAAACTCCTGAATATCTACATTATTATCTGCATGAGCTCCCCCATTTAAAATATTCATCATTGGTACCGGTAATACCTTGGCATTAACTCCGCCTATGTAACTTAATAAAGGGATGCCCAATTCATTTGCCGCCGCATGAGCTGCAGCTAGCGAGACGCCTAGTGTAGCATTGGCACCCAACTTTGATTTGTTATGTGTTCCGTCTAACTCAATCAGCCTATTGTCTATTCCTATTTGATCTAAAATATCCATTCCAATAACTTCTTGAGCAATAATACTGTTTACATTATCGACGGCAGTCAAAACACCTTTTCCCATATATCTATTTTTATCTTTATCTCTCAATTCTACAGCTTCAAAAGCACCTGTTGATGCACCTGATGGTACTGCTGCCCTGCCATAAATACCACTTTCCAACTCCACTTCAACTTCAATTGTCGGATTACCTCTAGAATCTAATATTTCTCTTGCATATACATCAGTAATTGTTGACATCGTATCCACCTTCCTAATTTAATAATTAATAATTTTAGCAAAATCATTGGCTTTGAGACTTGCTCCGCCGACTAATGCACCGTCAATCTCTCCCATTTCCATCAATTCTTTAATATTATTCGGCTTTACACTCCCTCCGTAAAGAATCCTTGTTTTATCCGCCATTTTTTTATTAATATATTCTGATAATAGCCTTCTTATAAAACTAATTACATCATTCGCATCTTCTTTTGTGGCTGTTTTACCGGTACCTATCGCCCAAACCGGTTCATAAGCAACCACAAGTTTATCTAAATTAGTATCTTTTAAACCTTCTAAGCAATATTCTATCTGCTTTTTAATTATTTCATATGTAATATCCTTTTCTCTTTCTTCTAAAGTTTCACCCACACATAGAATCGGACTTAGATTATGTTTTAAAGCCGCTTTAATTTTCTTATTTATAATTACATCGATTTCTCCAAAAATCTTCCTTCTTTCTGAATGTCCTAATATAATATAATCCACACCTATTTCCTTTAAAAACACAGGCGACACTTCACCTGTATACGCACCTTTTTCTTCATAGTGCATATTCTGGGCACCAAGCTTTATATTAGAGCCTTTTAACAATTTAAATATTTCAGTAAGTGAAGTATAATTAGGACATATAATAACTTCTACAGAGCTTTTATTCACCAATGGTAACAATTCTTTAAGCATTTCTCCGGATTCAAATAATGTATTATGCATCTTCCAATTCCCGGCAATAATGGGTTTTCTCATCTTTTCACCTCTTTTTATTTTCAAACTTCTCAATCTATTATCCAATTTTGACATTTACCTGTCAACCTAAAACTATTTATTATCTATTGCATCAATACCGGGCAGTACTTTCCCTTCGAAAAATTCTAAAGATGCCCCTCCACCTGTAGATATATGTGTCATTTTATCCGCAAAACCGAGTTGCTCTATTGCAGCAGCTGAATCCCCACCGCCAATTATTGTAGTACCGTTAACCCTTGACACAGCATCGGCAAGTGCGTAAGTTCCTTTAGAAAAGACTTTCATTTCGAAAACTCCCATAGGTCCATTCCAAATTACTGTTTTTGCACTTAATATAGCTTCACTAAATATTTCTATGGTTTTTTCTCCTATATCCATTCCCATATAATTTGCAGGGATCTTATCTGAATCTACTGTTTTATAATCTGTATCTTCCTTAAATTCGCTACTAACTACATTATCAATAGGAAGCATTATTTTAATTCCTTTACTGTTAGCTTTATCCAAGATTCTATTTGCTAACTCAACTTTATCCTCTTCTACAATAGATTTACCTATTTCTCTACCCATTGCCTTAAAAAACGTGTAAGCCATTCCACCGCCGATTAAAAGCATATCAACCTTTTCCATAAGGTTTTCAATTACTCCAATTTTATCTGAAACCTTAGCACCGCCCAGAATTGCTATAAAAGGTCTTTGGGGATTATTCATGGCATTACCCATTACCTCTAACTCTTTTTGTACTAGAAAGCCTACAGCCGATGGCAAGTATTCTGCTATTCCGGCGGTTGAAGCATGTGCCCTATGGGCTGTGCCAAATGCATCATTAATAAATATATCTCCCAGTAAAGACAGCTTTTTTGCAAACTCTAAATCATTTTTCTCTTCTTCAGCATGAAAACGTACGTTTTCAATTAACATTACTTGGCCTTCTTTTAAATCACAGGATTTATTATATGCATCTTCCCCAATTACGTCTTTTGCAAATATAATGTTTTCATTCAACAATTCAGATAATTTTTCCGATACAGGTTTTAATGAAAATGTAGGATTAAATTTACCTTTAGGCCTTCCTAAATGCGACATTAGGATGATTTTAGCCCCTTTATTCTTTAAATATTTAATAGTAGGCAGGGCTCCTTCTATTCTTCTTACATCTGTTATCCGACAGTTTTCATCCATTGGAACATTAAAATCCACCCTCATTAAAACCCTTTTACCTTTAACATTTAAATCCTCAATAGTTTTTTTTGTGACCATTCATTTACCTCCAATATATAAATTTTTAATATCTTTTCCTTCTTGATGATGCCGGAATGCCTGCTTCATTTCTGTACTTTGCTACTGTCCTTCTTGATATTTTATAACCTTCCTTTTCTAAAATATTTGCAATTGCTTGATCACTTTTCGGTTTTTGATTGTTTTCTTTATCTATAATCTGTTTAATCATTTTTTTAATACTCTCTGAAGAAATATCTTGTCCGAAGTCTGTTCCTACACCGGATTTAAAAAAGTATTTTATATCAAATGTTCCCCTAGGTGTTTGCGCATATTTACCGCTTATTGCTCTGCTCACAGTAGATTCATGAACTTGGATTTCATCTGCAATATCTTTTAGTGTCATTGTTTTTAAATAACTATCACCTTTTTCAAAATAATCCATTTGGTATTCTAAAATTGTCTTAACTACCCTATATAACGTATTCTTCCTTTGTTCCAAACTTTTTATTAACCATAATGCCGAGGATAGTTTCTCGTTAACAAATTTCATTGCTTCCGATGACTTATCCCCCTTCCTGATTATTTCTTTATAATAGTTATTTATAATTAATCTTGAGCCATAATTATCATTTACAATTATTATATATTCTCCGTCAACTTTCTCTATAAATACATCGGGCACAACGTATCTACAATCGCTGCCACAAAAAAAGGATCTTCCGGGTTTTGGCTCGAGACTCTTAACCATGTCACTATATTTTTGAGCTTTATTAACTGAAATAGATAATTTTTTTGCAATATTAACTATTCTATTTCCAGCTATATCATCTAAGTGTTCTTTAATGATTATTTCTAAGTTCTCATCTTTTATATCTTTTAATCTAATCTGTATTAGCAAACACTCCGACAGATCTCTTGCCCCTACTCCTATTGGTTCAAATGTCTGTATTATTCTAAGTACCTTTTCTACCTCTTCTTCTGTTGTTTTCATTATCCTTGCCAGTTCAGCTACAGGCATTCTTAAATATCCGTTATCATCAAGACTTTCAATAATGTATTGTCCAATACTGCATTCTTTTTTGCACATATTTATAGTATTAAGCTGAAAAAGGAGATGTTCTTTAAGTGTATCACCATATGTTGGCATGTTATCATAAGGGAACTCCGGCATATCATCATTTGTACTATTCTCAATATAATAGCTTTTTCCCTGATATTGTAAGTATTCTTTCCAATCAATCTCGTCAACGGGATTGTCTTCTTTTTTTTCAATGATCTCCTCTTTGTTAGTTTTTTCTTCCCGATCATACTCCACAATATCAAGCACAGGATTAGTTTCAAGTTCTTCTTTTATCAATTCTTCCAGCTCTACTGTAGATAATTGCAACACTTTTAAAGCCAATCTAAGTTCCGGTGTCATAATCAGCTTCTGTTGTTGTTCCAGTACAAGATCATATCCCATTCTCATTTCTTTCACCCCTTAACGTAAAACAAGCAAATACATATTAAACACATTTATCAAAACATTGGTAATCCATTATATATCAACGTTTGCAATTAGATTATATCATAACCGTTTATCAATTCCCAATAAAAAAGTTTCAATAAATTATTTAAATAAAAGATGATTTTTATAATAAAAAAAAGTGCAGTAATAAAACCGCACTTCATAAATATATAAATATGCTAACTTTCACCTTTATCATAAGGAGTACCACTAGCAGCCGGAGCTATTGATTTGCCTATTATACCTGAAACTGCAAGCATAGTCATTATATAAGGAAGAGCGAATAAAAACTCTTTTGGCACTTTCCAGCCAAAGGACATTGATATAGTTTGTATAGCATCAGCTAATCCAAAAAATAAACATGCTAAAGCTGCTCCTATCGGATGCCATTTCCCGAAAATCATCGCTGCTAATGCAATAAAACCTCTTCCTGCTACCATTCCCTCTTTAAACAAACTTATAGAACCAATAGATAAAGATGCCCCGCCTATACCTGCCAAAATTCCGCTTAATGTCACACAAATATATCTTATAAGATATACATTTACCCCTAAGGTATCAGCTGCTCTGGGATGCTCACCTACTGATCTGATTCTTAATCCGAATGCAGTTTTGTAAAGTACAAAATAAGATATTGCTACAAGTATTAAGGATAAGTAAGTGAACATATTAAAAGGTCCCCAGGGTTCGAAGTACCTAACATTACCGGTTTGCCCGGGTTTACCCCATATTTCTACTAAGAGAAAGGTTGTTAAACTAGCTGCAAGAATATTAATTGCTGTTCCCACTACAACCTGATTTGCTTTAAAGTATATGCTTAAAAAAGCAAGTAATAAACCAAACAATCCACCGGCAATCATCGCACCAATAAAACCAAGCCAAGGAGATTCCGTTTTGTAGCTAATTAAAACAGCTGCAAATGCACCTACAGTCATCATCCCATCAAGTCCTATATTCACCACCCCTGACTTTTCTGAAAAAGTCCCGCCTAAAGCCGGAAAAATTAGAGGTGTAGCAGATCTAATTGTTGAAAAGAATAAAATATTTAATAGATTTAACATGCTACTTAACCCCCTCTTTTATTTTAGCCTCATGACTTGCTTTCTTGCCTCGAAATGTTTTAGCCATAACCCGAACAAAATTTGCAGCTACAAACAAAATAATAATTCCTTGAATAATACCTACCACTTCCTTAGGTATCCCTTCCACCTGCATCATTGGTCCGCCTTTTTGTAAAATACCAAATAAAAGAGCTGATAGTATAACGCCAATAGGATGGTTATTGCCTACCAAGGCAACCGCTATGCCATCTAAACCATAACCTGTAAATCCAAACAGATTATTAACTCTATATTGCACTCCTGCAGTTTGAATCCCACCGGCCAATCCTGCAAACAAACCGGAAATAAACATTGCCAACACTATATTTTTGCTAACATCTATACCTCCATATTCTGCTGCGCCAGGGTTAAAACCAACAGCTCTAATCTCATAGCCTCTAATGGTTTTGTTAAGTAAATAATAAGTAAATAAGGCAACAATAAGTGCAATCAGTATCCCTATGTGAATCCTTGAATACTTAAATTGTATAAATTTTTCTGATAGTCTCCATAATCTTGCAGACTTTTCTATTTCAACGGAAAAAGCTTTATTAGGTTCATTGAGTACCGTCATTATTAGGTAATTGCTCAGATTCATGGCAATATAGTTCATCATAATACTGTTTATAACTTCATGCGAACCAACTTTAGCTTTTAACCATCCTATTATTCCTGCCCATAAACCGCCGCCTATCGCACCCGCAATTAGTGTAATAGTAACATGTAAAAATGCCGGCAGTCCTTTAAAAGCCCATCCTGCCCATAAAGAAATAACTCCGCCCATAATAAATTGTCCTTCAGCGCCTATATTAAATAAACCGCATCTAAATGCAAATGCAATGGATAATCCGGTTAAAATCAATGTTGTGGTAGTTACAAGAGTTTCACCTACTTTATTTAAATCCCCTAAACTTCCCCAAAATAATGCTTTAAACGCAACAATTGGATCCTTCCCAAAAGCATAAACCAATATACCCGCTGCAACAAAGGAAAAAACTATTGCAATAAGAGGGTACATTATTTCGCTAAAGGTGTTCTTTATATTACTTTTAAATTCGGATTTCATGCTTTCCATTAGCTACCCTCCCACTGGTTCTCATTTGTTTTACCACCTGCCATCATTATTCCAAGTTCGGTTTCAGTGGCTACTTTAGCATCAACAATATCTACAATTTTGCCATCATACATAACAGCTATTCTATCAGATAATGCTAGTATTTCATCTAATTCCAAAGAAACAAGTAAAATTGCCTTTCCTTTATCCCTTTGTTCAATTAACCTTTTATGAACATATTCAATAGCACCCACGTCCAAACCTCTTGTTGGCTGAGATGCTACTAATAAGCTTGGTTCCCTGTCAAATTCTCTTGCTATAATTAATTTTTGTTGATTGCCGCCGGATAATGCTTTAGCATATACCTTTTCACTAGGTGTCCTGACATCAAATTCTTCAATCAACTTTCTGCTATGTTCTCTGATTTTTTTATAATCAAGACCCAAATTCTTTTTAAAACCGGACTTTCTATGTGTTCCCAAAATAGCATTTTCAGCCAGAGAGAAATCAAGTATCAAACCTCTATTATGCCTATCTTCGGGAATATAGCCAACTCCTGCTTCTATTACTTCCTTAGGGCTTTTATTTGTAATATCTTTATTTTCTAATTTTATTTCACCTTCTGTTGCTTTTCTTAAACCTGTTATTGTCTGCACAAGCTCATTTTGACCATTTCCATCTACACCCGCTATACCTAATATTTCTCCGCTCTTTATCTCAAAGCTGACTCCTTTTACCGCTTCCAGCCCTCTGTTATCCAAAGCCTTAATATTTTTCAATTGTAATATCGTTTCACCTAAATTAGCTGTTTCTTTTTTAACTGTAAGGCTAACTTTCCTGCCAACCATTTTCTCCGCCAGTTCCTCAATGTTCGTCTCCGATGTCTTTAAAGTATCTATTACCTTACCGCTTCTAATTATTGTTACTATATCACTCATAACCATTACTTCTTTCAATTTATGTGTTATCAGAATTATAGACTTGCCCTGACTAACCAAGCTTTTTAATATAATCCCCAGCTCACCTATCTCCTGCGGAGTTAAAACTGCTGTTGGTTCATCCAAGATAAGTATTTCAGCACCTCTATAAAGTGTTTTTAAGATCTCCACTCTTTGTTGCATTCCGACTGAAATATCTTGTATTTTGGCATAAGGATCAACTTTTAATTCATATTTGTTCGAAAGCTCTTTTACATCTTTTATTGCCTTATCCAAATCTAAAATAAAACCTTTCTTTGGTTCTAAGCCTAAAATTATATTCTCTGCCACAGTGAAGGGCGGCACAAGCATAAAATGTTGATGAACCATTCCTATTCCAAGAGAAATAGCGATATTTGGACTTATTATTTTAACCTTCTTTCCTTTAACAAAAATTTCACCCTCATCCGGTGTATATAATCCATATAAAATATTCATTAAAGTTGATTTACCTGCCCCGTTCTCTCCTAGTAAAACGTGAATCTCGCCTTGTTTTATATTGATATTAATATTATCATTTGCCTGCACTCCGGGAAAAGATTTACTTATTCCTTTCATTTCAACAATAAGAGACAATAATTTTTCCCACCTTTCCTGCTTGAACTTTTTTCAGAAATGCAAAACGAAGCATACGTGAATAAAAGCTAGAAGCATATGCATCTAGCTTTTATTCTTAATCATTATTATCTATTCAATCTCAACAGGCTCAAACTCTTCTAATTCTTCTCTTGTAGATGGAACTACAATAGTTCCGTCATTAATAGCTTCTTTGTATTTATCTGCTATTGCGGATAATTCAGCAGAAACATTATTTCCACCATCGCCTACACCGACTCCATCTTCTTTTAGGCCTAATTCAAGTGCATTAGCTGCCCCGCCTTTGAAATCATTATTCACGTATGATTGGATTACAGTATAAGTTGCTACATCAACCCTTTTTATCATACTGCAAAGGACTTTGTTTTTAGTAGATTCGGCGGCTTGGTCCATATCGACACCTATAGCCCAGAAATCCTTTTCGTCTGCAGCCATGATGACACCTATGCCACAAGCACCGGAAGCATGAAATATTACATCAGCTTTTTGTTGAAATTGAGTCAAAGCTACTTCTTTTCCTTTATCCGGGTCGTCAAAAGCACCCGTATAATTTACAATTACCTTTGCCTTTGGATTAGCTGATTTAACACCTGCTATAAATCCGGCTTCAAACCTATTAATAACAGGAAAATCCATGCCCCCTACAAAACCGATTACATTTGATTTGGTAGTAAGGCCTGCAATTACACCTACTAAGAAAGAGCCTTCATGCTCTTTAAATGTTACTGACATTACATTAGGTTTATCTACTACTTCGTCAATAAGCCCGAAATATTTGTCTGGATATTGATCTGCTGTAGTGTTCATAGCATCTTCAAATAAGAAACCGACGGCTAAGGTTAAGTCAACAGATTGCGCCATATTACCAAGGTTTGGCGGGTAATCATCCTGTTTAGTAGACTGTAATAATTTAGGTTCAACACCTAGCTCGCTCCCTGCCTTTTCAATCCCTGCCCATGCACTGTCGTTAAAAGATTTATCGCCAATACCACCTACATCTGTAACCATACCAAATGAATAAGCAGGTACCTCCGGTTCTGTAGATATTTCACCTTCGTCTTCCGGGTCAGGAGTTTCAGGTTTTGTGCAGCCGGCAAAAAGTGCCAAAACCATTACCAATGCTAACAATAAACATAGAAATCTTTTAGACAATTGTATCTTCCCCCTTATTTTTTTAAAATACATAACTGGTTATTTATTCTATATAAATTGAAAAAATCCTGCTTATGTATTAAATATTAAATTCACTTAAAGCTAATTTATATAAATATTATGTTGTATTATAAATGAATGTTTATAGATAGACAAAGCCTACTTCATAAGATTGAAATAGGCTTTATTGCTTAACATTGAATATTAGAAGGTTTTTGTGTAATCAATTTATTTTCAAACAAAACATCAACTGCTTTTTCAAAGTCTTCAGTCGAAGTCAAAACAATAGGACCGGTACATCCCATACCGCTTTCTGAATAAATACCTTCCTTTGCCAGTACAAGTACAGCATTATCCAACTCTAATATATCTATACCGGCAATTGATTCGGTAACAACCTTTTTATCAGGCATTTTTACTTCTTCAGATGAAGTCTTTTTTACATCCTTTGTAAGTTCTTTTAGAATCCCTTCCAAACCTGCTTTTCTTGCCTTATCATATTCTTTATTGGTTGTTTCAGTTAATCTACCTTTTGCACAAGAAGCTGCAAAGCGAATTGCTTCACATACAACAGGTGCACCGGAAGCTCTTGATAATATGCATACTATTCTACTTTGTCCTTCTCCAACTCCGGGGCCATAACCATAACCTAAAGACTCATAACTGCCTCCCGTAGTATAAGAAGAAAACATTTTCATCATAATATTTCCTGTCAAGGTATCCATAACCATAACGTCAGAAGCCGCCGCTAAAAGGTCATTTCCTCTCATAATACAGCCTCCGTCTGATCTTACCGACTCTGCAAACTCTATATGATATCCATTGCCGCTTAACTCTTTCAAAGCTCTTTCAACTTGCCGTGCTCCATCAACATTGAGTATACCTACTGTTGGACTTTCTATCCCAAGAGACTTTGCTGTTATAATTCCGTGCAAGGCATTCTTTACCATACCCTCAACTCTATGAGTAGAAGAAGTCCCGGTAGTTGTAGCCAATATCAATTCCTTACCAAGTCCCGGAGTTATCACTCTTCCAACAGTTGAAACACCTATGGGAAAATTATAATGCATAGTAACAGCTGCATCAATTTCTCCGGAATCCAAAAGCTCATCCATTTTTTTGTGCATTTCTTCTTCCGAATCTACATAAACAGTTTTAAGGGGAGTATCACTTTTTTGACCGATAAGAACAACTTCAAAATCATTATACTTTTTAATTGCCATCTCGGCACCTTTTATCAGTTCTTGCGAACCTAGTTCGCTACCAAGAATGGTAAGGCCTACTTTTACTTTAGGAGCGAAACTGCCTGTTGAAATACCATCTGCGATTTCATTAAACACTTCACCTAAAAGTACTTTTACATTTTCCATCACATTCACCCCTACTTCCCATCCAGTAAGAATGCTGCAAATTCTTTTATCGTTTCTGCTACCATTCCCTTAATTTCTTCTTTAGAAACAGTTCCTGCCTCTTCTACTTTCCCTGTATTTCTTTCCATTACTATGGATACACCGTCAAACAAATTAGTCATTCTCCCTAGAAATAAACTTCCCTTTCCCACAATCATCGCTTTATCAATTTCACCTGATTCCAACATTTCCTTCGCAGCACCAACAAAAGGTATCCCTGAAGGAATATGCCCTTGTGTGGGAGCAAATCCGGGCATACCATGATTTTCTATAAAATCTTGCATTGCTGTTCTCTCAATATCTCCTCTTTTAACTCCTAAAGCGGCAATCATCTTATAATTTGCCAAAGGCACATCGCCTGCACCGGCCGGCACTGTAATCTCAGGGTTTTGCATTTCAACTGAATATTTGTCTATATCGGTTATTTTCAAACCGTTTTTATCTAGTGGCATTGTAATAATTGATTCCATAACTGCCTGCGGTGATGAACCGGTTCCAACAGTGTGCCTTCCAACGATATCAGTCCTCAATATAGGACTTACACCATCGTTTTCAGTAACCAGTACCGCAAATGTACCTAGGCAATCTTCAAGTATGGGCATACCTTTTTGCACATGGTCTCTTCCATTCATACCAAGCTTAGCAGTAGCACCACCTGCTACTATAGCAACACTTTTATATACCCCCGATTTCACTAAAGCCGCAGCATTAACTAATGCATGTGCAGGCGCAGCACAAAAACCTCTTGTATCTGAACCTGTTGCCCCGGTCGCACCGGCAGTCTCAGCTATTGCTTTTGCAAAATTGCCTCCACCTCTTTGATTCATATCTCCGCACGCTTCTTCAGAACATTCTATTACATATTCGATTGAATCGGCAGATATATCATTCTTAAATATTAAATTTTTTAAAGCAATAACACCTGATGCTTTTGAAACTATATTTTCAACCATAACATGAGCTGAAAGATTTTTATCTCTTTCATGAGCGGCTTTAACACAACCAACAAGTTTATCCTTTACTAATAAGGGTTCCGCACCTTTTGAAACTTTTTCTTCAATATCGGCTATTTCATAGCCTTCCCCTATCTTCTTAAGTTCAACTTCAGAATAATACGGTTTGATTTCAAGTTTACCTTTCGTATTAGCGATAAAATCTTTTTCTAACATTACTAAATCAAAGGCATCACTTAATTTCATTGCTATATAAAACTCGTCTTGCGAAACTATTTCACCTTGTTTACCTTCGGCTTTTGCATCATCAATAAGATTGTTATACCATGGTTTTTCTATGCCATGAAGATCATTAGGCAACATATTGCCAATATAGACTTGATTTGGAGCATATTTAACAGCTTCTTCAAAAGTCCTTAAATGTTCGGGGACTTTTTTTAAAAAATCCGAATTTGGATTTACTTCATGCTCTACGGAGCAAGTTGTTCCGTAATGCATAACCATATCCGGTGTGTGTACAAGAACATATGCAGCGCCTTTCACTACCGGCGTTGTCATAATAGCACCTCCATATTTATTTTTAAAAAGGGTGGTAATTTACCACCCTTTCTTTATTTTTCAAAAACTGTCTGTCCATCCACTTCTGTTTGTAAAGCTTTTAAAGCTTTTAATACCAGTTCTCTTCTAAGTTCTTTTTCATCTTTTTTGCTTAGCGCCGGGTTGCCTAACGGGTGTGGAATGGCAACAGCCGGAACTATTCTGTTTGCGCCTACAGTTAAAGAAATAGGTACAACTGTACATATATGAACAACAGGTAAACCTGCCCTTTCAATTTCTTTTACCATTGTTGCACCGCAACGTGTACAGGTTCCTCACGTAGACGTTAATATAACTGCCTGAACCCCATCGCTTACTAATTCTTTTGTAAAGGTTGATGCAAATTTCTTAGAGTTTGCAACGGAAGTACCGTTACCGACAGTAGTGTAGAAGTACCTATGAAGTCCACCGATAATACCTTCTTTTTCAAGGTCTCTCATCACATCTACCGGCAAAACTCTATCTGCATCTTCATTGGCATAAACAGGATCATAACCACCATGTGCAGTTTCATAAGTCTCTGCTGTCAGATCCGTAACACCTTCTATATCGTATTTACCATATTTTGAAGCACTGGATGCTTCTATTCTATCCGGATTCCCTTTTGGAACTATACCTCCGGAAGTAACTAAAGCAATTTTTGCATTTTTTAAATCTACAATAGCCGGATTAGGTTCTACTCTGTCAAAATCAGGCATGGCATATTCTGTTTCAAATTCTTCCCCTTTAAGCTTTGCTACCAAAATATTAACTGCTCTTTTTGAACCTCTTTCTTCTCTAAATATGTTCTTCCTAATCCCTCTGGGGATATAGCCTTCATCAGAGGGTGGTCCAATCTCTTCACCTTTTACTAGTTTTAAAGATAGTTTAGCCATAGCCGGTATAGCCTGTCTCATACCTGTGGCAGCATTAGCTGTTTCAATAATGTGCAAATCCTTTTTAAACATTTCTGCACCCGGGTTTTCAGGATACATCCCGGATATAACAGGTATATTTAAACTGTCTTTAACAGCTTTGCAAATACTTCCGCAAGCAACTCCATATCTTCCCGCATTAAAAGCAGGTCCGGCTATAAACAAATCTGGCTCGTATTCCTTTACCATTTCTAATATTTCACTTGTAGCTTCTTCTAAATTTTCGTTAAAGTATGAATCACCACATATAACTGTTGCTACTATTTGCGCATCTTCCCCAAGGGCACCCTTTAAGGCCATACCGGGGCCGACAGTACCTTTTCTGATTTCAGGTTTAATATCAGCTTTTTCTTCGCCTCCGATACCGCCATAGAACTGATTTATATAATGAACCACTTTTATCATAATTTACTTCCCTCCTCTCTTATTTCCGTCCTTCCGCAATTGAAGCTAAGTTTAAAACTTTGAGTATTGATCTCTTATAGATTTAACTTCAGCACCTATTGCATCTATATCCAATACCATTTCCATCATACCGCACTGTTCATCATAAACATCTGCATCTACTTCATCCTTAAGTTCAAATATATGATATACACCGAGTCCCAACGAGACTCCTGCCAATGGACCTGCATAAGTAGGGTCACCGGCTGTTACAGTCTCAGCTGCCAATCCGGCTGATTCGGCTTCGGATGCACCTAAAACTACAACAACATTCTCTTTACCGTGTTTTTCGGAAAGTTCTAAAACCCTCTTTTGATTTTCCAAATCCATTGCTCCTGCAGCCGTTCAGACAAAACATTCAGTAGCTGCGAAAATTATTTCTGCGCCGGCTGTTTTTACACATTCTTCTATTGCCGGCGCCGGAATACCGTCTCTATCGCCTAAGGCAATTATCTTTTTCCCTTTTAACAAACAACTCATCCTTTCATTTTTATTATTCTTAATTTATTCAAGATTAAAACTCAAATAGCGTAATATTTGTAATACTCGTAATTAGGAACCAAAAGTCCGGTATTGATGCCTAATTAATACTCTGTTGCCGACAGTTTGTTGAAGCCTAACTCACTTGTTGAACCGGTTATAACTTGTATTTCAGCAGTTATGCTTCCATCCGGTTTCAAACTGCCATCAAAACCTCCTGCGATAATATCTGCAGGTTTCATATCTCCTATTATTTTTTTCATTGGCGGCAACTCAATTATTTCATTAGCATTGCCCGCTGTTACAACTGCATCAGCAGATTTATCAGCATCTGCCAATGACTGTGATGCCCCATCTCTTCCTGCGTATTCGTCAGTAATCAGTACAGCCTTGATTCCTTTTGCAGCAATCTTCTTACAGTTCATCATTAAATCAGTATCAGGATTACCAAACCCTTCTTCAGAAATGATTACTGCATCTAACCCTAGCAATTCCGCTAATTTCGCAGTCCAATTTGAAGATCGTTCTTTGTCTGCCAGCGTAACATTTTCATTAGTAATTATTACACCTACAAAGTTATAATCTTTACCATGTCTTTCATATAAATCTTCAATAATAGGATTGTTTAAGTGTGTAAAAGTTGAATTTTTGTCACAAGCGGATACACAGTTTCCGCTAATTATTGCACCATCCATTACTTCTGTAGGATAAATAAGAGTAGGTACTATTTTCTTTGCATCAACTCCATATACATAAGTATCATGAAGTAAACCTTGAGTTTGAAGCATATAAACATAAGCTACCTTAGGAAGATCAGGATATCTACTAATTCCTTCTAAAAGTGGAAGAGTTTCATAGACTTTCACTTCATCAGGAGTTATGTCTCTTCCTGCTTCACCTATATATGCAGCTGCTTTTAATCCTATCATTCTTACTGCATGCTCATGATCGTGTTGTGGAAGATTTTCTATTGGTTTACATACCAAAACCAGATTATTAGTCTGAGAAAATGGTGTGTATAAGGCTCCGGGCCCGCTCATATCTATTATGCCCTCTTGGAATCCCACTATGCTGCCTGCAGTCACAATAGCAGCACCTTTTAGTGAATGTGTTCTACCTGAACCTACCACATCAACTTTACTTATAAAGCCCGGAAATATCCCTCCCGGGCCTTCCACCTTAACTCTCGGTTCAATAACATCCTTTACCGGCATGATTCTAGTTTCTTCACCGGGTTTTGCTAAGTCTACTTCAATACTGGCAATCCTGTTATCACCACCAACAGCTTCTAATAATTCATCTTTTTGAACATATAAAATGCCATTTTCAACTTTTGTACTGTCACCAAATTGAATGTCTTTTATAAAGATATTGCCTAATTCCAAACGCATGAGATTCACCTCCCTTTTATTTGCAGGAGGGTTATATATTCCCTCCCTAGATAACTAAATATTCTCTGTTATCAGATTTTCTATTGCTTCAGGTGTACAATTTTCTGCTCCACTGATTTCTTTTACCTTTTCACCATTTTTGTAAATTATAAATGTAGGTAAACCTAAAACTTTTTGGCTTATCGCCAGTCTCCTATTTTCCGCTGTGTTTAGTTTACTAAATTTAACCTGATCACCATATTTCTCCGCAAGTTTTTCCACATCAGGCATCAGACTTAGACAAGATTCACATTTAGGACCCCAAAAATCTACTAACACCACTCCTTCAGCTTTCAAGACTTCCTCTTCAAAGTTTTCTTTGTTAACATCTATCATTTTTTCACCTCCTTAATCATCGGTAAATCCATATATTGTCATTGTTATACATCACCATTAATAAAGCAAAGAATTTTAAAACTCTAATCCGTAGGCTACGAAATAACAAAATAATATCTATATAGAAATGTCCTTCACTTGCTGTGAATGAACAGATAATTTTGCGCTATACTAGATATAGTATTTCTTATTGTGCAAAACTTCTTCAATATATTTTTCTGCACCAATCGATGCAATAGCACCATCTGCTGCCGCAGTGATAACTTGTCTTAATAGTTTTACTCTGATATCTCCGGCTGCAAACACGCCATCTATCGAAGTTTTCATATTTTCATCAGT
>Ga0172382_10007211_pt1 | contig 15865 bp, 10 predicted proteins | sample Leawel138RmetaG_FD_122245 | JGI IMG/M metagenome (GOLD analysis project Ga0172382, IMG submission 122245) | Leachate microbial communities from a municipal landfill in Southern Ontario, Canada - Leachate well 138R metaG | ecosystem: Engineered > Solid waste > Landfill > Unclassified | place...
AAGAAAAAGGACGAGGTCGAAAAGCTGCGCAAGAAGTTGACCTTTTCATTTAAGAATCTTTGGGATCCTGAAAATGAGAAGGAAATGAAAGCTGTCATGGCTTTTTGTGAAGACTACAAAGAAGCCCTCGACCGGGGAAAGACAGAACGCGAATTCGTGGACTTGGCCGTCGGGCTCTTGCGGTCAGAAGGCTTCCGTGAGTACAAGACGGACGAGCCCCTGAAGGCGGGCGACCGGGTCTATGAGACTGTGCATGGCAAGGGAATTGTGGCAGCTGTCATTGGAACAGCCGATCCTCTTCTTGGCTTCAACCTGGTCGGCGCCCATGTCGATTCACCGAGGCTGGACCTGAAACCCAACCCCTTGTACGAGTCGGATGACCTGACCCTGCTCAAAACCCATTATTACGGCGGCGTCAAGAAATACCAGTGGGCGGCAACACCACTGGCCTTGCACGGGGTGGTGATTACAAAAGAAAGGGAGACCATCAAGCTCTCCATTGGCGAAGAAGCGGACGACCCGGTCTTTACCATTACTGATCTGCTGCCTCACCTGGGCGCGGACCAGATGAAGAAGACCGCGTCGGAAGTAATTGAGGGCGAGGAATTGAACGTGCTTGTGGGCAGTATTCCGCTTCCCGGAGGTGACGAGATCAAGGAGCGCTTCAAGCTTGGTGTATTGAATCTTCTATATGATCGATACGGTTTCACTGAGCGCGATCTGGTTACGGCTGAAATAGAAATCGTGCCGGCCACCAAAGCGCGCTGCGTTGGTTTCGACCGCTCCATGATTGGTGGTTACGGACAGGACGACCGCGTCTGTGCCTACACGGCCCTGCGCGCCCTGATCGACGTCAGGACACCTTTGAAACGCACCGGCATGGTAATCCTCTACGACAAGGAGGAGACCGGTTCAGGCGGTATCACAGGCGCCCGGTCACAGCTCTTTCCGTCCATACAGCGCCGTATGGTCCGCTCCATCCTGGGGCGTGAGCCGTCCGCCATCGAGTTGCAGGACCAGATTGAGAAGTCAGCCATGCTGTCTTCCGACGTGGCCAACGCATACGACCCTACTTTCTGTTCCGTTTCCGATCCCAAAAACAACGCCTATGCCGGCCGCGGAATTGCCTTTTTCAAGTACACGGGAGCCCGGGGCAAGGGCGGCACTTCGGACGCCAATGCCGAATACTTCAATGAGGTTACCCGGCTGATGGAAGAACATGACGTTCCCTGGCAGACAGGTGAGCTGGGGAAAGTGGACCAGGGCGGAGGCGGGACGGTCGCCATCTACCAGGCCGATCTGGGGATCTCAGTCATCGACTGCGGTGTTCCTGTGCTTTCCATGCACTCCTGCTTTGAGATCACCAGCAAGATCGATGTTTACAAGACCTACGAGGCCTATAAGGTCTTCCTGGAGAATATGAGAAACTGAAAAATTGGAGAACCCCTTCGCCTGAGCCAGCAGAAAAAGATCACTTCGGCTGGCTCAGGCTTTTTTCAGTATGAAGCCACAGAGGATACCGGATCTTGGATTATAAATACCCCCTGCACCCTTATCATGAGATCAGTGATTTGAAGGATATGCTGGAGCAGTCTCTTGCGGTATTTTCTGATCATATTGCCTTTTTGACAAAACCCCAACGCGGGCAAGCTTATGTCCCGGTCAGCTATAAACAGTTTCATGAAGATGTGGAAAGTCTGGCCACCAGCATGCTGGAACTCGGGCTTGGAAGCGGCAGCCGGCTGGCCATCGTGGCAGAGACCCGCTATGAGTGGTACGTGTCCTACCTGGCAGGCATCAACAGCGGAATCATCATGGTTCCCCTCGACAATGAGCTGCAGGCGGATGAACTTCTGAGCCTTTTCAACCGCTCCCGGTCCGATACCGTCATTTATTCGCCCCGCTTTGCGGACCGGGTGGAGAAGGTAGCGCCAGCTGTCCCCACACTTGAACACTTGATCCTGATCAACGACCTGGCCTTTGCCGCGGGAATAACAAAAGAGGACGATAACCGGGAGATCAGCGGCAGGCCGGGGCAGCTGATCCTGGAAGGCGGGAGGGCCGTCCCTCTTCTTCTTTGGAATGACCTCCTGCGCCAGGGCCGCCAGCTTGTGGCCCAAGGCGATCAAAGGTACCTTCAGTTGGAGATTGATCCGGACAAACTGGCCGCCCTGCTCTTCACTTCCGGCACCACCGATAAATCCAAGTGTGTCATGCACAGTCATCAGACCATCTGCGCCAATATTATGGGGATGGGCCAGCTTCTTTTTATCGGGATCAGGCACGACGACACCCTCCTGTCTGTCCTGCCCCTCAACCACACCTATGAATGCACCTGCGGCTTCCTCTATCAGATCTATAAAGGGGACACCATCGCCCAGTCAGAGGGTTTGCGCTATATCACCCGGAATTTGAAGGAATCGCAGGCCAGCTGTATTCTCTGCGTACCTCTCCTGCTGGAATCCATGCACCGGATCATCTGGCGGAATATCCGGAAACAAGGCAGGGAAAAGCTGATCCTCCGCATGATGGCCATTTCACGCGGCCTGAAGAAAATGGGCATCGATCTTCGCAGGACCTTCTTCAAGGCCATCCACCAAAGCCTGGGCGGCCGGATGCGGACCTTTATCTCCGGCGGCGCCGCTATCAACCCCCAGATCCTGAAAGATTTTTATGACTGGGGTTTTGTCGCCGTTCAGGGCTATGGCCTGACGGAGTTCGCTCCCATATTGGCCCTGAACCGCGAGAAGCATTTCCGCCATGATTCGGCCGGCCTGCCCTTGCCCGACAACAGGATCCGCATCCTTGATCCTGATGAAAACGGGGTGGGTGAAATCCTGGGCTCGGGTCCCAATTTGATGCTGGGCTACTATGAGGATCCGGGGCTGACAGCAGAAGCCATCGTGGACGGCTGGTACCATACGGGGGATATGGGCTGCATCAACGAAGACGGTTTCCTGATTATCACAGGCCGGAAAAAGAATACCATCATCACCAAAAATGGAAAGAATATCTTTCCCGAGGAGCTGGAGGCGGTCTTGAACCGGAACCCCGAGATTACGGAAAGTATGGTTTACGCTGAAACGAATGACAGCGGCGATGCCATCCTCTCGGTTGAGATCTTCCCCGACAGGGAAGTGGTTCAGGAGCGTTTGGGCAAGGACGTTGAGGATGAAGTCGTCCTGGAACTTATGAAGGAACTGGTCAGGGATCTCAATGAGCAGATTCCCGCTTACCAGGGAATCCGCCAGATCAAGATCCGGGATCAGGAATTTCCCAAAAACACGTCACGAAAGATCCTCAGGGATTACAGCAGGAAATAATAAGGCAAAATAACTCAAATGACATTTGGTGAAGGAAAAGGCAGCTTACCCGTCTTTTGCTTCCCTTTTATTTATACGCTCCAGGTTCAATGGATTCTGTTCCACTGCTTCATGGAGGGCCCGCTGGTCAATATGGGTGTAAATTTCAGTTGTAGCCACCGACGAATGCCCCAGAAGCGCCTGCAGGCTCCGGATATCCACCTCGCCGTACTGATACATGAGGGTGGCGGCCGTGTGCCTCAGCTTATGCGTCGAGTAGCGTTCGGGATCCAGGCCGGCCGACAGGATGTATTTCTTAATGATATTTTGAACGGCCCGCGGTGTTACTCGCTTGCCGATCCTGGAGATGAAAAGGGCGTCTTTGTCGTGGCTGACCGGTGTGATCCTGTCGGGAAGGTAATCTTCCATGGACTTGATACAGGCGCTGTTCAGATAGATGGTACGCTCCTTGTCGCCTTTGCCGATGACCGTCAGGGTATCGCCGCGCCAGGAGGACAGATCGATGCCGCATAACTCGGACAAACGCAGGCCGCAGTTCAAAAAGAGAGTCAGAATGCAGTAATCACGGGTCGAAAAGCGCGATTCTTCTTTGGATGCCGCCATCAGGAGCTCGCGGCTCTCCTCAAGCGAGAGATGGCGGGGCAGTCTTTTTGCCTGCTTGGGTGATTCCAGGTTGGCCGCAATATTCTCGGAAAGAACATGGGCCTTGGAGGTCAGATAATCAAAGAAGGTGCGCAGGGACGATGTCCGCCGCGCCCTGGTTGAAGGCGCTGTCTTTCTGGTAGCCGCCAGCCAGGTAATGTATGCGTATAAATCAGACAATTGAAGCGATCTTAGAAAAGAATCATCCACAATGGAGATATCGATGTCATCCCAGCCCTCATCTTCCGGCTGCAGGCTGCGATTGTCGGCTATGAGAAAACGGAAAAAGAGGACCAGGTCATAACGGTACTGACGAACCGTGCCTTCCGAGCGCTCCAGGATTGCCTGGATGTAGCCCAGAAACTCTTCCAAACGCGGGAAGCTCTCGATGTGCTGGTCCTTGGAAATGCTCATCATCCTTATCTTATCACTCGCCTGTATAATTGATATACTTGCGCTGAAGGCTGAAGGGGGCGGGGAGAGGAGACCATCCAAATGAAGCAATACCGTGTCGGCATTCTGGGAGCGACGGGGCTTATCGGCCAGACTTATGCGGTTCTGTTAGAGGACCATCCCTGGTTCCAGGTCAAAGTCCTGATGGCTTCGGCGCGCTCACAGGGAAAAAAGTATGCCGATGCTGTGGGAGACTGCTGGCGCCAGGATAATCCCATGCCTGACCCTGTAAGGGATCTTATTGTTCATGGAACAGATGATATTGGCCGGCTGAAAAAAGAGATCGACCTTGTCTTCAGCGCCGTTGATATGGAGAGGGATGAACTGATCCGGCTGGAGGAAAGAATGGCAGGGGAGGGGATACCCGTCATTTCCAATAACGACGCATCGAGGTGGCAACCAGATATTCCAATAATAATACCTGAAATAAATAATAGTCATACCAAACTGATTCCATCACAGCGGAAAAGGTTGAAAACTAAAAGTGGTTTCATCGTTACCATGCCCAATTGTTCACTCCAAAGTTACGTGCCGGCCTTGACGCCGCTTATGGATTTTGGAATTGAAGAAATCGCGGTCACAACCTGCCAGGCCGTGTCAGGCGCCGGCAGGCGCCTACCCGACTGGCCTGAAATGCAGGACAATATGATTCCTTTTATTGACGGCGAAGAAGAAAAAAGTGAAAATGAACCACTTAAAATATGGGGAAACTGTCTTGAAGACAGGATCCTGCCTGCGAAAAAGCCGGTGATTTCAGCCCAGTGCGTGCGCGTTCCCGTTGAGATTGGGCATTTAGCCGCTGTTTTCATGCGTTTTTCCTGTAAAGTAGATACCGGACTTATCCTGAAAGCCTGGCGCGACTATACAAATGAACTGGAAGGCATGGCTTTGCCGTCCGCTCCGAGCCCTTATTTGCGTTATTTTGAGGAAAGAGACCGGCCTCAGCCTAAAGCCGACGCCTCTTTGGGAGACGGCATGGCCGTTTCCATCGGCCGTCTCCGTCAGGATTCACTTTTTGATTACAAGTTTTTCTGCCTGTCAAACAATCTGATCCGCGGGGCTGCGGGCGGCGCTGTCCTGACAGCTGAACTGCTTATTCATCAAGGTTGGATCAAGTAAAATATGCCAGGAAGAGACCAAACCATGCGTTTATCCGAACTGCTGACTGCTTTGTCTGATCATGAGATCCTTTCCATGCCCCATGATCCCCTGGTCCGGGGCGTGACTTGTGACTCGCGCCAGCTAAAGCCGGGCTTCGTATTCGTTGCCATTCCCGGCGCCCTGACCGACGGCCACCTTTTCATAGATGAAGCCATCGCGAAAGGCGCCGCGGCCATCATAACCGAAAGGGCCGCAGGCCTGGAAAAGATCCCGAAAATAAAGGTTCAGGCCGCCCGGCGTGCCCTGGCTGAACTGTCGCGCGCCTTTTACGGTTATCCTGACCGGGAACTCTTTATGATCGGGGTGACGGCCACCAATGGCAAGACAACGACAACCTCGATGGTACAACATATCCTTACGGGTCAGGGTGTCATGACATCCCAGATCGGGTCGGTAGCCTACAGTTATGGAAAGGAAAAGATTCCCTCATCGCTGACCACTCCGGAAAGTTCTGACCTCCATGCCATGCTGAGATCGCAAGTCGAGGCCGGAGTAAAGGTCGTTTCCATGGAAGTCTCGTCCATCGCGGAAGCGCAGTACCGTGTTTACGGGATTGAGTATGACGCGGTCGCCTTTTTGAATATTACGCCTGACCATATGCCTGACCACGGATCATTTGAAGCTTACTATGAGGCCAAGGCCAGGCTTGTGCGACATGCCGCCCCGGGGACGCCCGTAATCTTGAACCGGGATGAAGCGGAAGTCTACAAACTCCACAATGAAAGTGAGGGTCAGGTGATCTCAATAGGGATCGCTAATCCTGACGCCCAGGTATCGGCGGAAGGCCTGATCCTGCCGGGGGGAATCCCTCACTTTGACCTGGTGATCCGTTCCCCCTTGAAATGCAAGAGAGGGACAATCATGCCCGGCCGCTGGCCGGTCCGTCTGATCGTTCCGGGCCGTCATTCCGTATACAACGCCATGGCCGCCATCATCCTTTCCGGCTGCTACGGCGTGGGGATTTCCGACGCCGCTTTGGCTCTTGCGGCATTCGCCGGTGTCGAACGGCGCCTGCAGGTCATATACCAGAAGGATTTCACCATCATTGACGACCACATCAGTGATGAGGACAACACACGCAAGATGCTTGAAGCCCTTACAGTCATGACGGAGGGCAGGCCGGTCCGGATTGTTTACGCTGTCAGGGGCAACAGGGGAATCCAGGTCAACCGGGAAGTTGCCGGGCAGTTCGCCCGGTACAGGGACAAGATCAATTGGCAGACTTTTATCGTTACAAGCAGCAGGGACACCGCAAGAAAAAGGGACCTGGTATCGAGCCAGGAAGAAAGTGTCGTCCTGGATGACCTGACACAGGCTGGCTATGAAATTTCCTACGAGCCGAATCTGCAAGACGCCATCCGAAGTATTTTGCCGCTCGTTTCTGAAAATGAATTTCTGGTTCTGGCCGGTTCACACAACATGGACAAGGGAGCGCGCATCACCTTGAATCTTCTTGCGGAAAAAATACCGGAAGAGGAGCGGGAGGAGCTTTTGAAAATTCTGGAAGGAAGGGTGATGGGCTAGCCTGATTCCTGTAATCGTACTTCGTAAAATATAAATTTTACGAAGTACAGCATCCTTTTCCGGCTCAGTTACTAAAAAACCAGAATCGGCCGAAAAAGGCCTTTTTAAAATGCTTGGAACAGCCTCTCCATGGTTACAAGCATTTTAAAAGCATCCTGGCGCAATCAAAATCAGGCCCTGATCCCCTGTTTCATGGAAATTGCGTAATTTTCTCTGTTGTGGTCGTCTGGCGCTGTTTTTTGTACAAACTGTCTTCGCCGCTGATTTTTTTCCATTCATCGATGTTGGTAAAAGGATTATAGATGGCAATCACAATAACAAGCAAAATAATGATCATAAGGAAGGTCAGAATATTTCTGAGTGTGCGCTGGTTGCGTTCCTGCTGGAACTTGCGGTTGATCTTGTCAACCGTTGTGTAGCCTTTGAGCCTGTAAATCCTGTGTCCGGTCCGCGCGTCTTCCTTGATGCTTCCGCGGACCGGCTCGTAGTACCTGGTCAGAAAAGTATCCTTGCGGTTAATCTGGCCTCTTGGCTTGGGTCGCGGACCTGATGGAGTCATGCCCGGCCTTAAATTGTTGGAAGCTTGTTCCTGCATTATCCTGCTCCTGATCTCGTCTATTTTAGCATATGCTGTGCGGAATCCAGCTTTTTCATCAGGCTTGATACTGAACAATTGTTTTGTTATTATGTCTATACAGAAAGATTGTTCGCGCAAGATCCGCGGCAATCCGGGAGGTCATTATGAAGCCTACATATCCGTTCACCAGGGCCAATGTCGATCAGACGCTGGACGCAGTCTACGAATACATTTGCAATTATATCAGGAAGCATTCCTATGCTCCCTCCGTGCGTGATATCGGACAGGGCGTCGGTTTGCGGTCAACCTCGACGGTTTACAGCCATCTGAAGCGGCTGACCGCGGACGGCCGCATCGAGATGGATTCCGGAAAACGTCGTTCCATCCGTGTCCCCGCCCTGGAAACAGAATCGGGACAGCAGATTCCGCTCGTCGGTACGGTGACTGCCGGCAAACCGATCCTGGCAGCTGAAAACGTCGAGCGCATGCTTCCTCTCCCCTTCCCGCTCCGACCGGGCGCTGAATCGGTCTTCGCTTTGAGAATCGAAGGTGACAGTATGACGGGCGCCGCCATCCTTGACGGTGATATTGTCATCATCGAGAAGCAGAGCATGGCCGACGAGGGCGAGATTGTTGTCGCGCTTCTTGACGACGAAGCGACCGTCAAAACCCTGAAGCGCCACCCGGGAGGCCCCTATTACCTCCACCCCGAAAATGAGCGGTACGAGGACATTCCGCTCGACCGGGAGGGCACCATGATTCTTGGTGTGGTCCGTGGATTGCTGCGGATGGACGTCTGATCAGTGCTGCCTGACCGGTGGGTAGGAAACAACCCGTGGGTAGGTCGTACCCGAGCGCGGTGCCCTTCTGGCCTCATTGAAGATCAGGTGCAGCTCTTCAAAGGGTTTGATGCAGACGACTGAAGTCTTGTAGAGCAGCTGCTGGGTCCCGCGCGACGCCACGACTATCGAGTCGCGGTCAAAGCCGATGATCAAACCTTCGATGATGGTCTGGTCGAATAACTGGATGACGACATTGATTTTTTCCCGCCTGCAGTGATTGAGATATGTTTCCTGGATCCGGATTGTCTGTGAAAGTGATGGTTTACTGCCTTCTTTTACATTCTTTTCTTTGTACTGCTCCATGACCGACTCCTTTTCTAGTCTATTGGGCTGAATGCCATTACAGAATAAGGTGCCGGGACAGCAGGATTTTCGTTTATGACGAAATTCCTTCTTCTAGTCTGTTTTATCAAGATCCAGCAGCAAAATATTCAGATCTTTTCGTTTGCGAAGCCAGGTCTGCTGCCGTTTGGCGTAGCGTCGTGTCGAACGCGCCGTAAACTCACGGCATTCGGCGGCGCTGATCTCCCCTTTCAGAAACAGGACCGCCTCCCGGTAACCGATCCCGCGAAAGGCCGGACAGTCCCCATAGTCCGGATACCGGCCCATCAAGTCCCTGACCTCGTCCAGCAAACCTCCTTCAAACATGGCTTGGGCACGCCGGTCGATCCGGTCGTAAAGCTTCTGCCTGGGAGTCATGTCAAGCCAGAAGGGCAAATAGCGAAAGCGCGGGCCGCCGGCCCTGGACGCTTCATTGAGGGCGGTCTTGGTCATACCGGTCTGTTGATGAAGTTCAAAAAACCGGATGATCCGCCGCCTGTCAGCGGGAGCGATCGCCTCTGCCGACCCTGGATCCATTTGCCGGATCAATTGCCAGGATGCCTCCAGGCCGCGGTCATCAACCTGCCGGGCCATCCTTTTACGCAAAGCGGGATCGGGTTTGATGCCAACAAATTTCAATCCGTCAAGCAGGGCTGAAAGGTACTGGACACTGCCCCCGCACAAAATGGGTCTTTTTTGCTCCTTTATGAGAGATTCCAGCAGCCTGCTTGCCTCTTCGGCATAAGTGGCGACGCTGATACCTTCACAAGGGTCCAGGACATCCAGCATGTGGTGCGGGACAGTCAAGCGGTCCTCCGGCACAGGTTTGGCAGTCCCGATATCGAAGCCGCGGTAAACCTGCATGGCATCAGCCGACACGATCTCGCCGCCTATTTCAAGGGCCAGCCGCATGGCCATTTTGGATTTTCCCACAGCCGTCGGACCCGTGATCACAGGAATAACAGACACATCTTCCAGGACCCGCGACAAGAGCCTGTCAAAAAGTTCGTCCAGGCTGTCAGACCGGTAAAGGCAGACCTGCTGGCCCTTTTCAGCCATCTAGACAATTCTCCCGAAAAGTTTTTCAATGTCCTCCCGGCTGAAGCGCAGGGCGACAGGGCGGCCATGCGGACAATGAAAGGGATTGGAAAGGGTCACCAGACCTTTGATCAGAAGCCGGATTTCCTCTTCGCTCAAGCGGTCATTGGCCTTGACTGCGGCCTTGCAGGCAATCTGGTGCAGGGTTTCAGAATCATCCGGTTCCTGCCCGGTCCGGCGGGCGGCTGCCAGGGCGTCAAGCGCCGCGCGAAAGGCAGCGGACGGGTTCACTGCGGATCTGCTGGCCTTCCCCGATGGAACCGCCCTCAAGGCAATTGTATTGCCGCCAAAGGCCTGGTAGTCAAAGCCAAGCGCGTTAAAATGTTCTGCCTCTTCTTCCAGCAGTGACAGCTCCTCAGGACTCAGCTCCACCCGCAGGGGGGTCATGAGGATCTGTCCCGCGGCGCGCAGGCCTCCTGCTTCCTTTTGCTGCGCCAGGAGTTCTTCATAGAGGATTCTTTCGTGCGCGGCGTGCTGATCGATCAGAACCAGCGACTGGCTGTCATCAAGAAGGATGTAGGTATTAAGGAAGGTGCCGATCAGCCGCGCTTCCAACAAGGAGGCCATCTCTTCTTTTACAGCCGGATCTTCTCCTTTTCCCGCAGGGGCCGTGTCGTCGTGAACCGGCAAGCCGGCCTCCCCGCCCACTGGAATGCGCTCTTTCTCCTGAAAATCCAGACCTGTTTTCCGGTAGGAAACTTGATTTCCAAGGTCCAGCTGGCGGGCAGGAGGCAAAGTTTCCTGCTCCTCTTCCAGCAGCTGCTTTTCTGCCGGTGAGGGCCGGACAATATGCGCTTCTTCTTCCAGGGCCGCGCGCACCGCGTGGAAAACAGCACGAAAAACAGAGCGGTCATCCCAGAAACGCAGCTCGGTTTTTTGCGGGTGGACATTGACATCGACGAGATTGCCGGGAATGACAAGACAAATAACCAGCTGCGGGTAGCGCCCTTTCATAAACCAGGTCTTGCAGGCCTCGTCGACCGCGCTTCGCAGAATAGGTGATTGGATCACGCGGCCGTTGACAATAAAGACCTGCCTTGACCTGTTATGGCGCGCCGCAGAGGGGCCCGTCATAAAGCCCGTGATTTTGACCGGAGGATCCTGGCTGGAAAGCGGCCTCATCTCCCGGGCCGCCTCATTGCCGAAGACAGCGTAGATGGCGCTGAGCAGCTGGTTGTCACCCGGCGTATAAAGGAGTTCCTTGCCGTCATCGCCGCGCTCCAGCCGAAAAGAGACATCCGGCCGGGTCAGGGCGATCTTGCCCGCAATGCCGGCGACAGCCCCGGCCTCCGAGGCATCGGATCGAAGAAATTTGTAGCGGGCCGGCGTATTGTAGAAAAGGTCCCTGCATTGGATGGTGGTCCCCGGCGCCATGCCGCAGGATCCCTCGAATGTCCTCTCCCCGCCTTCCACCAGAATGCGGGTGCCCTCTTCGTCCTCCCGGCGTCGGGTCCGAAGCTCAAGGCGTGAGACAGCCGCGATGGAAGGCAGGGCTTCACCGCGAAAGCCCATGGTCTCAAGCAGAAACAAATCCTCTGTCCTGACCAGCTTGGAGGTGGCGTGACTCTCCAGGGCCAGGAGGGCGTCTTCCCTGGACATCCCCGCGCCGTCATCCTCACAGGAAATTTTTTTGATCCCGCCCCGCTCAATGGACAAGCGGATAATGGAAGCGCCGGCGTCCAAGGCGTTCTCCATCAATTCCTTGGCGATGGAGGCCGGCCGCTCAATGACTTCCCCGGCCGCGATGCTGTTAATCGTCTGCTTGTCCTGTTTGTGGATCAGGGTCATGGTCACTTCTCTTCTTCCATTTTTTGCCTTTTCCGGCGCAGGGCCAGTTCCTTCAAATCGATCAGAAGCCCATAGGCCTCAACCGGCCGCATGTTATCAATATCCGCCTCTTCCAGCCTGCCGATAATCTCGTCAGCCGTCCTGACCGACTGTGCCCCGCTGAATAAATCCTGCTGGCCGTCCATGGTCCTTGCCTGCCGCTTGACGATTTTTCGCTTATCCCGGCCTGATTGCTCCAGGTGCGCCATCAATTCCCGTGCCCGGTCGACAACTGAATCAGGAACCCCGGCCAGCTTGGCGACATCGATGCCATAGCTTTCATTGGCTCCTCCCGGCCTGACCTGGTGGAGAAAAACTATTTCCCCATCGCGCTCAGCCACCTCGAAATGGGCGTTAAATACACCGGGCAGACGGTTTCCCAGATCAATCAATTCATGGTAGTGCGTTGCGAAAAGGGCCCGGGCGCCAAGAAGAGAGCGGTCAGAAATATACTCCACAACGGACCAGGCAATAGACAGGCCATCGGCTGTCCCCGTACCGCGGCCGATTTCGTCCAGGATAAGCAGGCTGTCAGGAGTCGCCTGATCAAGAATGGCGGCGACTTCACTCATCTCCACCATGAAGGTCGACCGGCCGCCTGCCAGATCGTCCGAGGCGCCAACCCGGGTCATGATGCGGTCAACGATCCCGATGACGGCCGTCTCGGCCGGCACAAAGCTTCCGATCTGGGCCAGGAGGACGATCAGGGCTGCCTGCCGCATGTAGGTTGACTTGCCTGACATGTTGGGGCCGGTCAAGACCATGGCCCGTCTTTCATCCCCGTCAAAATGGAGATCATTGGCGACAAAATCCCCTTTGGCTCCAAGGGTCTGCTCGACAACAGCATGGCGTCCGCCAACAATGACAAGTTCATTACTTTCCCTGATCTCAGGCCGGCAGTACTTGTGCTTGTCCGCGATCTCAGCCAGTGACAAAAGGACATCAAGCTCCGCCAAAGCCCTGGCTGTCTCCTGGATCGGTGCAAGATAGGCGGCGACGGTAGACCGGATTTCTGTATAGAGTTCATATTCGAGCGCTTTCCGCTTCTGGTCGGCGCCCAGGATGGCGTCTTCCTTCTCCTTCAATTCTGAGGTAATAAAGCGCTCGGCGTTGACAAGGGTCTGTTTGCGGACGAAGTGGCCGGGAACCTTGTCCAGCTGACCGCGTGAGACTTCATAGTAATAACCGAAAACCCGGTTATAGCCGACCTTCAGGTTCTTGATGCCTGTCGCCTCACGTTCCTTGGCTTCCAGGGACAGGACATAGTCGCGGCCATGTTCCGCGGCGTCCGCCACCTGGTCAAGTTCAGCGTTGAAGCCCTGACGGAAGATACCCCCCTCAGTGATGAGGAGGGGCGGATCGTCGACCAGGGCCCGGGATAAAAGTGAGGCAAGTTCCCCTTGTTCCACAATCGCGCCGCGCAGATCCGTCAAGCCTTTGTCTTCATGGTCTTTCAGCAAGGTGCGAAGGGCCGGGAGGCGGTCAAGAACCCCTCTCAGGGCAAGCAGGTCCCGCGGGGTCACCGTCGCTGACGCGATCCTGCCTGAAAGGCGCTCGATATCGTAAAGGCCTGTCAAGGCGTCACGGAGCGCCTGCCTGGAAATAAACTGACCCAGCAATGACGCGACCGAAGACTGGCGGCGCAGGATCCTGGCCCGGTCGATCAGGGGCTGTTCCAGCCAGGCGCGAAGCAGTCTCGCGCCCATGGCGGTCTGTGTGCTGTCAACCGCCCACAAAAGGCTGCCGCGCCTCTTCCTGTCCCGGATCGTTTCAGTTATTTCGAGATTGCCGCGCGTCGCCCTGTCAAGCAGCATGTAATCCCGAAGCACGTAAGGTTCGATGGTGCCGATCTGGTCAGGCGCTTTTTTCTGGGTGTCCTCCAGGTAGAAGATAAGGGCAGCGGATGCCCGGGGCCACAAAATTTCTGATTCCGAGAAAGAAAGCTCCACCTGGCGCGCCTTTTCCAGTGAAAAATGCTCATCTGAAAGAACTGTATATGTCAGCTGCTGACGCTCAACAAGACTGAGAAAGCGCCTGTTGGAGGCAAAGAGCTCATTGACCAGATACTCAACCGGCTGCAGTCGCGACAGCTCGTCAAACAATTGTGCCTCTGCCTGGTTGGACAGCATCTCAGTGGTCTCAAAACGGCCCGAGGACAGGTCACAGGCAGCCAGCCCAAATGCCCCGCTGACCTGGCAGATGGCGCACAGATAGCGGTAGGCAGAAGAATCAAGATGATCCGGATCGATCTGGGTGCCCGGAGTCAGTACCCGCACTACTTCACGGTCGACCAGGCCTTTGGCGTCAGCCGGGTCTTCCACCTGATCACATATGGCCACTTTGTAGCCGCGGGCGAGCAGGCGCTTGAGGTAGGAATCCGCCGCATGGTGAGGGACACCGCACATGGGCGCTCTTTCCTCCAGGCCGCAATCCCTTCCTGTAAGGGCCAGCTCCAGTTCGCGGGAAGCCGTCAGGGCGTCATCGAAAAAGAGTTCGTAGAAATCCCCGAGCCGAAAAAAGATCAGGCAGTCGGGGTATTTTTCTTTTTCCTCGATCAGCTGGCGCATCATGGGAGTGACACGTGTTTTATCTATTTGGTCAAAGGTCAGATGCATCTTGCCTCCATGTCTCCAGTAACCATTCTAAAGGACGCTGGCACGGCCTTCCAGGGAAAAAGAACCTGCCCGCTCTATTTTAACGGGTATAAAACGGCCGGCAAGAGAAAGTTCATGACATCCTTCCTTGCCTTGTAAGGAGGTCATGTCATCGATAGAAAAGTTGACCAGGCGGTCGTCCCGGGTCCGGCCGGACATAATACGCGGGTCTCGCCTGCTGGGACCATCGGTCAGGACATCGACTGTAAGCCCGACAAGCGCGCTGTTTGATTCCAGGCTGATCCTGTTTTGAACTTCTACCAGGCGCTCAAATCTCTCCTGGACCAGGGGATGGACCGACTCCTGGTAACCGGATGCCGCGGGCGTACCTTCCCTTGGACTGTAGATAAAGGTGAAGGCAGCGTCGAAACGCAGTTCCTCCATGACCTGGAGGGTTGCCTCAAAATCTTCCTCCGTCTCTCCGGGAAATCCGACGATCAAGTCAGTCGTAATCGTGATGCCGGGGCGGCTGGCACGCAGTTTTTGAACCCGCTCTTTAAAATGAGCCGTACTGTAACGGCGGTTCATTTGCCGCAATATCCGGTCACTGCCCGATTGGATCGGAAGATGGATATGCGGCTCGATTACAGGGTGGGCTCCGATTACGGCGATGAGTTCATCGGAGAGATCTTTTGGGTGCGAGGTCATGTATCGCAGGATTCCAAGTGAGTCGAGCCCGCTCAGCTCCCTGAGGAGGCCGGCAAAGCTCAAGGCCTCCCCGCCCCCGCGCCTGATGTCATTGCCGTAGGAATTGACATTTTGGCCCAGCAGCATAATCTCAACCGCGCCGCCAATAACCGCCTCCCTGGCCTCCTCAATGATCTGTTCAAGAGGACGGCTCTTTTCCCTGCCCCTCGTGTAGGGCACAATGCAATAGGAGCAAAAGTTGTTGCAACCCGTCATGATGGTAATGAGCGCCCGGTGAAGTTTTAGCCGCCTGGCCGGCAGGCCACTGGCGAAAGGATCACTCTTCTTGCCGCTCAGGTCGGCTGTTTTGCCCCGTCCCGGGGAAAAGAGCAGACGGCTCAGGGTTTCCGGCAGAAGCTCCATGGCCCCTGCCCCCAGTACAAAGTCGACATAGGGAAAGGTCCTGGCGATGGTGCCGCGGTGAATGGCCTGCTCCATCATGCAGCCGAAAACGCCAATCAGGGGGAAGCGATCTTTTTTCATGGGCTTTAAGCGGCCCAGGTGACCGAAGAAACGGTCATCCGCGCTGGCCCGGACGCTGCAGGTGTTAAATAAAATGAGATCCGCCTCTTCAGTCAGAGGGGTCTCAACAAAACCCATCTCTTCGAGAATGCCGGCTGCGATCTCACTGTCGTGATCATTTTGCTGGCAGCCAAAAGTCCGGATATGGTAGCTGGGAGCCCTCTTCTTTTCTTTGAAAAACAGGAGGCTCCACCGGCGCACTTTTTCAGATTCGCTGTTGGCCCTGTATTCCAG
>Ga0172382_10007213_pt1 | contig 15860 bp, 13 predicted proteins | sample Leawel138RmetaG_FD_122245 | JGI IMG/M metagenome (GOLD analysis project Ga0172382, IMG submission 122245) | Leachate microbial communities from a municipal landfill in Southern Ontario, Canada - Leachate well 138R metaG | ecosystem: Engineered > Solid waste > Landfill > Unclassified | place...
GTCGTCTGGGTCGGATAGGCAAACTCGATATTGCGGCGGTTGAACTCGCGCAGAATGCCAAGCGCTACGTCCTGATAGGCTGTGTTCGCGACAACGATGTCGCCCACGTCCGCCTCAAAATACAACTCGAAATCAATCGAACTGGCTCCGAAGCCCGTGAAATTTGCCCTGACGAAGCGATGTCCGGCGCGTTCGACTTCGTGCCGCATCAGATCAGGAATGGACGCTGCAACATCGGGGTCTGTCTGGTAGATGACCCCTACGGCCAGATGCATCCGGTACAATGATCGCCCGGCATAATTCGTTACTTCCTGCGAGAGCAGGTTGGTGTTGCCGATTATTCGCAACTCGCCGGTGATGGACCTGATCCGTGTCGATTTCAGTCCGATTTCCTCGACAGTCCCGGTAACCATGCCCTCCTTCCCACTATAGGTGATCGTATCGCCGACACGGAATGGCTTGTCGAAAATGATACTGAGCGCTGCAAAGAGGTCGGAAAAAATGCCTTGCGCGGCCAAGCCGATGGCGATGCCGCCAATCCCAAGTCCGGCGACCAGGCCTGAAACATTAACGCCCAGGTTATCTAGGATCAGGACCGTTGCGATCGCAAAGACCGCAAACGAAACCAGCAAGCGGATGATCCCCAGGGCACTGCTGATATTTACATCATCGTCTCCACCAGAGGTGGCGCGATGTTCGACAAATCCCAGAATAAGGGATCGAACCCACAAAGCAGCCTGAATAACGGCCGCGACGACAAAGAGGAACGAAATGGTCTGAGCGATCTGCTCGGGCGGTCGAGCATACCCCTGGACGACCCTGGCAGACAGGGCGATGAGAAACCACAACCGCGTCCTGCTTATGGCATCGGCCAAGATGGTAGCCCAACCAGATTGGCCGGATTTGCGCATATGCCGCAGGGCGAAAGACTTGACCGCCAATGCCAGAAAAACGATCAACGCCGCAATTAGGACGGCTATCAGAACATTAATGTGATGAACGGCAATCCACTCCACAATCGGATCGGACATGCTCATCAATCGTTGGATGGAAGGTTCGGTTGCACCGAGCTGAATCTTCACCGCTTGACCTCTCAGGAAACGGAGACGGCGCGGACAGGCCGTCTCCGTTCGTTTGGCTCAGTTGGATGTCATCGCAGCAGCCGACGTCTTGGCGATGGCCTCTTCAAGTTGCTTGGCCGTCATGCTGATGCCCAAGCCTCCGCTGGCCACCAGAAAACTTCCCTTCGGTAGGCCAACGGCACCGGAAGGACGATCCACCACGACCGAATCCGCCTGGATCTCCTTGACCTTTCCGACGACAATTCCGTCCTGGCTGCGAATGTCGGCGCCAACAATCAATGCCGCGTTCAATGCAGCCACAGACTTTGCCGCTGCATCCTCGATCGCGGCATTGAGCTGGCTTTTGGTCATTCCGATCACGGGCCCTTTGGCATTCGCCGCAAATGAGGATGCCGCGAGCGACGCCCGGTGGGTTCCCGTATCAAGAACGACTGTTCCGCTATCAACGCTGACGATAGTGCCCACCTCGTCGCCTGCGGCGTCAAAAACCTTGGCTCCTGCAACAAGGTTGGGTGCGGAGGCAGCCGGGCTGGCGGGGGCGGCGGGCGTTTGTGCCATCACGGATGCAGGCAGGCTTGCCAGTATCGAAGCCATAAACAAATTCAGAGTTTTCATACGCTCTCCTGTTGGTGCTGATCAGGTGGGATTTGGAACGCCTGGTGCACGGGCCTGTGAAAACAGGACCCGTGACCGCGGTCGTGAGAGCGCCCATCCGACAGTTGTTGCCGCCAGAATGCCCGGCAAACCTTCGTAGACGGCATCATGCCAGCCCACGGCGCGCCACAGCAGCGCGGTTGATACTCCAAGTGCGGTGACCCCCAGCGCTCCGGGCTGATTCAATTGACGGCCCATGGCGAACAGCAGGGCCATGGGACCAAACGCGACCGCCAGCGTGGACCAGGAGAGAATGACCAGGTCAAAGACGCTGCTATGTCCACCCAGGGCAATGAACAGGGCCAGGCCGGTAACAGCGGCCGTCGCGATCTTTGGCAGCCACATATTTGTAGATGGAGATGCGGCCAGATCCTGGGTCACCGCCGCAGAGCAGCTCAAAACCAATGAATCGGCCGTGGACATGGTCGCTGCAAAGATGCCCGCCAGGACGACCCCGACCAGCCAGGGGGGAAGGGTTTCCAGCGCCATTTTGGGGAGAGCGAGTTCCGGATCAATAGACGCCAGGTCGGGCAGCAGCAGGCGCGACAGCAGGCCCACGCCTGTCGCGAGGCCGTAGAAGGTCGTGAAGAAGCCGTAATACCAGAGCCGTGCGGTCCACATGCTTTGCGGTGCATCCAGCGCCATGAAACGCACCATGACGTGCGGTTGCCCAATCACGCTCAGGCCGGCGAACATCCAGCCCACCACGAACAGCACCAGCCCCGCTGCGCCTGGCAAAAGCAGATCGTCTGGGACCAGATCAAAGAAACCCGGGATGGCACGCCATTGGCTGAGCGAGGCTTCCCATCCGCCAATGGCAAGAATTCCTGCCCCGAACATTGTTGCCATTGCCAGCATCATGACTGCGCTTTGCGCAGCATCTGTCCAGATCGAAGCGCGGATGCCTCCGGCGATGCTGTAAGCGAGGACCATTCCGGCCACCAGCCAGGCACCTGTTGTGCGATCCCAGCCCAGAATACCGTGCAGAGCCTTTCCGCCTGCGGAAATTTGCGCCGCAGCGTAGGCGCCGAGAAAGGCAATCGTCAACAGGGCGGCAAGCACGCGCCACAGGCGCATGTCGCCGCCGTTCCAGTGAGCCAGAGCGCCGATATAGGACAAGTCCCCCGTTCGCCTTGCCGCCATGACCAGCTTTCGGTGAACCAGCAGCGAGGCCAGAAAATCCCCCAGCAACCAGCCAAGCATGAGCCAGATCGATGAGAGGCCTGCGACGTAAGTGTAGCCGATCACTCCTATGAACATGTAGCCACTGTTGTTGGTGGCCACTGCCGACAAGCCTGTCAGGGCGGGACCAACCGAATGGCTGGCCAGGTAATAATCATTGTTCGTGCCCTTCGCCCTCAGCGCGGAACTGAGGCCGACGAGCAGGAACAACAACATGCAACCAAGGAAACTGGCAACGAGCATCGCGTCAGGCAGTCTCTGCCAGCAATGAACTGGGCACTGGCCGGACGGGCTCGATCAGCCGTTCAGCGATGAAGTCCGGACGCGGGTGCCTTGCGGAAAACGGCCGGCCAATCCGATTGGATATCGCGTTGTAGACGAAGAACGCGTTGGATCGCGGGAAAGGCGTGATGTTCCCGTTCGATCCATGCATCAGGTTGCAATCGAACAGGATGACCTGGCCCGGCTGGCCGGGGATGGAGCGCAGCCCACCTTGCTCGACCAGGCGTGAAAGGCTCTCCGGGTCGGGCGTCCCCACCTCCTGCTTGCGCAAGGAGGCGCGATAGTGATCCTCCGGTGTTTCGCCTTGGCAGGACAGGAAATGAAGATGCGAGCCAGGGATGACCATCAACGGGCCATTCTGCTCGCTGTTCTCGGTGAGCAAAATGGACGCCGAAATGGCGCGCATGCGGGGCATGCCGTCCTCCGCGTGCCACGTTTCAAAATCCGAGTGCCAGTAGAACTCGGTTCCGTTGAAGCCCGGTTTGAAGTTCAGACGGGACTGATGAATGTACACGTCATCGTCGAGCAGGAAGCGAACGATGCTGGTAATCCGCTCGTCACTCGCCAGACGGCCCATTGACGGGCATTGCCGGTGTATCCTAAAGATGGAGCGCACCTCACGGTCATGAGGTTCGAGAATTACGGTCTGTTCGTCGATCCCCTCAGGATCCTTCAGCAGCGCAAATGCCGCCTGCTGCATTTGCGCGATCTCATCCTCGTCAAACAGCCCATCCAGTACCAGGAACCCCTGTTCATCGAAGTGACTCAACTGCTTGGCTGTGATCGGGGCATGCGGCTTCCAGTCCTGATAGGCGACGGGATCAAGCCGCGGAGAAGTTGTGGCTTCCTGGCCACCGCGCGTGGGGTAGCAGTCCTTCATTTCCGGCATCCGCTCAGGCCGCTGCCGCAGCAGGATCTGCAGCAAGGTCAGCCGGGTAGGCGCCGGTTTCGTCGTGGACCTCTCGTCCGGTGACTGGCGGGTTGAACACGCATGCCGTGACAATATCTGTTATCGGTCGCACGATGTGCTCGTCATGTGCGTCGAGCGCATAGAGCGTACCGGGCTCAAGAGGGTGCACGACGCCTGTTTTGAGGTCCTCGATCGACCCGTAACCGGAAAGCACGTAGACCGATTCCAGGTGATGCTTGTAATGCATCCGCAGCTCTTTTCCTGCGTACATGGTCGTGATGTGAAAGGAGAACCCCATCCCATCATCCTTGAGCAACAGGCGTACGCTTTCCCAACCGTCCGTGACCACGTTACGGTCAGATGCACGGACATCATGAATTTTCCGTATGAACATTGATCGTTCCCTTATTCGGCGGCGATTGTCAGCGGATAAGTGGTCAGTGCCTCGGCGATGCTGTCTTCGAGGATTTTCAGACCAGTCGCGAAATCTTCCGTGCTGATTGTCAGCGGGGACAGGACCTTCACGACCTCATCATGCGCTCCGCTGGTTTCGATCAGCAGACCGCGCTTGAACGCGTTGCCTGTGATTGTCTGGGCCAGATCGCCGCAGCCGACATCAAGCCCCTGCATCATGCCCCGCCCTTTGCGGGCAAAGCCATATTCGGTCGCCATCTCTTCCAGGCGCGCGTCCAGGAGCGCGCCCAGTTCACCTACCCGCCGCGCGAAGTCGGGCGTTGCCCAGAAATGTTCGATCGCAGCGCGTGCGGTAACGAAAGCATGATTGTTACCGCGGAACGTGCCATTGTGTTCGCCGGGCGACCATTGGTCGAGCTCCGGCCGAAATAGTGCGACTGCGAACGGCAACCCCATCCCGGACAACGACTTTGCCATCGTCACGATGTCGGGAACGACCCCGATGTCCTCGAAGCTGAAAAAGCCGCCGGCACGGCCACAACCCGCCTGGATATCATCGATTATCAAAAGCGCGCCGTGATGCTTGGCGATGCTCGCGATACTGCGTATCCACTCAGGGGAAGCGACGTTGAGCCCACCTTCGCCCTGGACAGTTTCCAACAGTATGGCCGCCGGAGCGTCGAGACCGCTCGACGGATCAGACAGGCGTTGATCCAGCAAGGCCGCCGTGTCGATTTCTGGCCCGTAATAGCCATCAAACGGCTCATGGCTGACATGGGCAAGGGGAACGCCGGCCCCGCCTCGCTTGCTGGCGTTGCCCGTGCACGCCAGGGCGCCCAGGGTCATCCCGTGAAAGCCGTGGGTAAACGCAATCACGTTCTGTCGCCCGGTCACCTTGCGGGCCAGCTTCAGCGCGGATTCCACGGCATTCGTGCCGGTGGGGCCGGTAAACATCACACGGTAATCGAGCTTGCGGGGAGCGAGGATATGCTTCTCGAAAGCCTCGAGAAACTGCGCTTTCGCCGTCGTGTGCAGGTCCAGGCCATGGGCAATGCCGTTGCCCGCGATGTAATCCAGCAGGGCTTGGCGGAGAACGGGGTGATTATGTCCGTAGTTCAGCGAAGAGCATCCGGCTAGAAAATCCAGGTACCGGCCGCCCTGGTCGTCATACATCCATGCATTCTCGGCACGGTTGAAGCGGCGCGGCATCGAGCGCGAGTAACTGCGGACGGCCGATTCCCGGCGCTCGAAAATCCGGATGTCAGGCTGCGTGATAGTCGGGCACGGGCGTTTTGTTGTCATGCGTCCTCTCCGAAATGGTCTGGAAGCGGCCAACGCGTGGGGTGATCATCACCAGACGTTCACTGTCGTTTTGGCCTGCGAAGTGGATATCCCGGTCCAGCCAGGGGCGATGGTTGAGCTCTGCGTCGTGTCGCCGCGCGAACGCCTGGAACAGGGCCCATGAGGCATCATTCCCCGGCGAAATGGAGGTTGCCACGCCAGTGATGCCAGCCAGTGCCGGACGCATGATCAATGCATCGAGCATCCTCAGGCCCAGGCCTCTACCCCGTGCCTCAGGAGCAACGGCCACCTGCCAGACAAAGAGCTGACAATCCATGTGAGGGGAGCGGAATCCCGACACCCAACCCACCAGCTTGCACTCAGCTTCTGCAATTATGCAGGTGGACGAAAAATGGGTGCACTGCAGATAATTGCAGTATGAAGAATTTCTATCGAGCGGATGGCAACGAGCAACGAGTTCGTTCACGTCTCGGCCATCGCTTAATTCGGGAGGTCTTAAATTTATTTTATAATTCATCTACGAGACCACTGTTCAAATATTGGAAAATCGTCATAATCCAGGAGCTCGACTAGTGAATTTACGAGCCCCTGAACTTTCGATTATCTTGATGCGGCCTTTCGGTAGTCGGGCAATCCGATTTGGAAAAGCGATATTGTCAGAACGATAAATTCGGATTATCCGAATGAAATGGATATCGTCGTCGCCAAAACCTTTCTGGCCGCCGCAGCCGCAGGAAGCTTTGTGGAGGCGGCCCAGCGCGTAAATGCCAGCCCGTCGACGGTTACGGAGCGCATCAAGCAACTCGAGCATCAGCTGAACGCGCAGCTGTTTGAACGCGACAAGCGAGGGTGCCGCCTGACTGCGGCAGGTCGCAGGTTCGTAACTCCTGCGCAGAACATGATCAGTGCGTGGGATCAGGGATGCGCCCGCGTTGCGCTCCCGATCCGCTTTTCGGAATCAATCCGAGTGGGAGGCCAGCATATTTTCTGGCCTAATGTTCTTGTGCCTTGGCTGCAGGAAGTCCGGACCAGACGACCGGACCTCGCCATAAGGGCCATCTCGGCTACGCCACAGCGGCTGAACCGGGACCTTGAAAATGATGAGATCGACCTAGCCTTCCAGTACGATCCGGTTCGCCTTCGGGGCCTGCGGGTCGAGGAACTGTTTCCGGACCGCCTGGTCATGGTTTCCGCCCGCCCCGAGGTCGAATGGCAGTCCAACTTTGTCCGTATCGACTGGGGTGATGCGGTCGCTACGGAATTGGCCGCAAGGCTCGGTGATTTGCCGAATCCCGGGCTGGATCTCGACATGGGACCACTCTCGATCGACTGGCTGATCGCAACGGGGAGTTGCGGGTATATTCCGGAGAGGATCGCTGCCCCGCATATCAGGAGCGGACAAGTGAGCGTTCTGGAGGATATGCCGGCAATCGAATTCTCGTCTTACGTATGCTGGCGAGGAAACCTGTCAGAAAGCCTCGTTGGATTGTTGATAGATGTCGCAAAATCGCTGATCTCGCAGGCTGACCTCGGAAGGGTATCGGCATCTGCGGATCGAGCCGCACCGTGAACCGGCCAGAAAAGCGGCGCTCAAGTGCAGGATAATTACACCATGTCTTCGACGAACCAGGCCCCGTCAGCCATTCGTGATTTTCTGAGGAGCGAAGCCGCAGGCGGCATCATTCTGATGGCCATGGCCGTTCTGGCCATGATCGTTGCAAACAGTCCCCTTGCCGAAAGCTACTTTCACCTCCTGCACGCGCAGACCGGGCCGATCCTCAGTGAAAAGCTGGGGCCAATGACCCTGCATCTGTGGATCAACGACGCGCTGATGGCGGTTTTCTTCCTGCTCGTAGGCCTGGAGATTAAGCGCGAGTTCGTCGATGGTCGCCTCGTGACCTGGCAGCAGCGCCGGCTGCCGTTCATCGCGGCACTGGGCGGCATGGCTGCACCGGCGCTGGTGTTCCTGGCGTTTACCGCAAAGTCCCCCGGCCTCGCCCAGGGCTGGGCCATCCCGGCCGCGACCGACATTGCCTTTGCAATCGGGGTCATGGCCCTGCTGGGCAGCCGAGTTCCCACGGCTCTCAAGCTGTTTCTGACCACGGTCGCCATCGTTGACGACATGGGTGCCGTAGTCATCATTGCGCTGGCCTACACCGCCAGCATCAAGGGTGTAGCGCTGCTGGCGGCGGCCGTAATCCTGGGCGCCATGATGGCGATGAACCGGGCAGGTGTGCGACATCTGGCGCCCTATTTGATCGGATTTGTATTACTCTGGTTCGCCGTGCTGGTCTCGGGCGTCCACGCCACGATTGCCGGCGTGCTAGCAGCCTTCACCGTGCCGGTAATCACGACGCCGGGAGCGCCAGATTCCCCGGAATCCCCGCTGCATAAGCTCGAACATGCCCTGCATCCCTGGTCGGCCTTCCTGATCGTGCCCCTGTTCGGCTTTGCCAACGCCGGAATTTCGCTCGAGGGCTTCGGCCTGGGTAGCTTGCTGGCGCCACTGCCACTGGGCATCGCGGCTGGCCTGTTTCTTGGCAAGCAACTGGGCATTTTCTCTCTGATCTGGATTGCCGTGAAACTAGGTATCGCGCAGCGCCCGCGCGGATCGACCTGGTTGCAGATTTATGGCCTGGCGGTCTTGTGCGGCATCGGCTTCACCATGAGCCTGTTCATCGGCATGCTTGCCTTCGCATCCTCGCCGACCTTGATCGAGGAAGCCAAGCTGGGGGTCATGGCGGGCTCTTTGCTTTCGGGCGTGTTTGGCTATGCAGTGCTGCGGTTTGCGCCACCGGCTGTCGATGCTGTCGAAGCCGAAGCCGAAATCGACCGCGAGATCGCACAGGACGGCGATATCGCAGCTATCGAGGAAAAGCAGCGGTCATAGACCGCTGTGCTAAACAGGCTAATTCCGCCACTCGGCCAGGACGTTTCCGTCGCGTGGATCTTCGAAAGAGACACGCGCCAGCTCCACCGCGATCAGGCAGACTGGGCGTCGATCAGGAGAGTCCTGAACACAGTGGATGGGCTGGCCGTCGGGAAATCCTGTGATCCGTCCGCTCAAGGCAAGACGGTAGACGCGGCCTTCGATTTCCGCAGGCTCGCGCACCCGGATTGTATGCGAATAGGGCCGGGATCCGCGCTGGAATGTGCGGGGTGAATCCGGAGCGAAGAACTGGGCAATACCCATGGTCTCGCGCTCCCTTGAAGCAGTATGGTCGGCATTGCTTGCGACATTGGCCGCCGGGCATTCTTCGCTGCTGGTCCATGGCCGTTCGATCCAGAACCCCTCTACGGCTTCATGGGGCAGGTTGCCGGCGATAGGTTTTACCCAGCCGGCATCAGTCCAGCGTTCAGGGGCCGCAAAAACCTTGAGGGCCCGCCCCTTCGGATCGAATGTCCAACCGGCCCAGACGGGACCGTCCTTGCTCGCTTCACCGTTGCAGCCAAACGGTAGCTTCAGGTTGAACGTTCTGCCCACCAGCTGTCGGTTGGCGTCGGGAAGCGGTTGCCCAGCTGCTGTCGCATCTCCGGCACGCGCAAAAGCGGCAATCAGATCGCCCCGCCCCAGCGCTGTCAGAGGCGGGACTTCGGTGGATTGGACCGGTACAATCTCTGGGACCTGCTCGGTTGCGACAGCTTCTGGTTCGGCCTGCTGTTCGCCAGGCGCCTCTCCGCTGCATCCACCAATCGCCAATGCCAGGCCGGCCATGGCAAGAAGCCCATGGCGCCTGGTACGGATTGAGGGAGAGGAGGCAAGCATTCGGTATGGGTACAGATCATGGCGCTCGAATTGAACCCCTCGTGAATTCCATGACATGAAAAAGCTTGAGCAAACGGCCTTTCGATTGATGAATTGCAGGGGGGCGAATAGAGCCGGATGTGTGAAACACCGCCATGTCATTTGAGCAGATCATAACCCTTGTCGTCCTGGGCGGCGTGATCGCGGCCCTGATCCACGACAAGATCCGCGCCGACATCGTAGCGCTTGCCGGCGCGGCAGTTTTGTTGGCTAGCGGAGCAGTGAGGCCGAGCGAGGTACAGGGCGCGTTCGGCAGCCCGGCCCTGATCACGCTGGCGTCCCTGTTCGTCATTGCCCACGCGATGGAGCTCTCCGGACTTCTCGACCGCGTGATCCGGGCCATGGTCAGGTTGTGCCGCAAGACCGGGGCGGCGGGCATCTGGGCCATGATTGGCTTATGCGGCGCCGGTTCGGCCTTTCTTAACAACACGCCAATCGTGGTGATGGCTGCACCCGTCGTGCGGGATGTCGCCAACTCGCTGAAGCTTGATGCCCGCCGTTTCCTGATGCCCCTGTCCTATGTGGCGGTGCTGGGCGGGTGTTGCACCCTCATCGGCACGTCCACCAACCTGCTGGTGGATGACATGGCCCGGACATCGGGCCAGCCCCCATTCACGATCTTCGAGATCACGCCTGTCGGTTTGGCCGTCGCCCTCGCCGGCGGGCTTTACCTCATGCTGTTTTCCGGATCCTTGCTGAAATCATCACTCGCAAGCGAGGGACCCGACCCCAAGGAACTGGCGAGGCACCATGTCAGCCATGTCGATATTGCCGGCGATGCTTTGGGTGACTCCCGGGATTTTGCCGCCGAACACCGCTTTGACCTGCCCAGGGCTCTGGCATCGATTGGAGTCTTTGGCGGGGTCGTGGCGCTCGCTGCGTTCAACCTTGTTCCTATTGCGGCGGCTGCGTTTGCCGGCGCGGTCCTGCTCATCCTTGTCCGGGTCATTCGGCCCGAGGAAGCCTACGGCGGCCTGAGACCGGAAATCCTTTTGCTGATCGCCGGCATGGTAGTCATCGGCATCGCGCTGGAAGAGACTGGCCTTGCCTCGGCAGCGACAGACTGGCTGGTCCGCTCGGTCGATGGCTTCGGCCCGCTAATGGCGCTGGTATTGCTCTACGGCGGCACTTTGCTGCTGACCGAGTTGCTCTCCAATGCGACTGTGGCTGTCCTCGTAACCCCGCTGGCGGTCGCGCTGGCAGAGAGCATGGGGGTGAGCCCACGCCCGTTCCTGGTCGCGGTCATGATCGCGGGAAGCGCCGCGTTTGCCACACCCTTCGGCTACCAGACCAACGTGCTTGTCTATCAGATGGCAGGCTACCGATACATGGACTTCGTCAAGATCGGGCTGCCACTGAATCTCATCACGTGGATCGTCGCTGTCGCTGCAATCCATTGGTTCTTTCCGTTCTGAGCGATACGGGACACGTGACCGTTAAGGGCTTCAACACTATGGATCACGCAGGCACGGGAGAACCCGGCGGACGGGCGGCTAGAGCTAGCTGATAGCCTCGACCATTGATTGCAGCCGTTGCCGCACCGTTTCAGCCGCTGCCTTGAGGTCCGGATTGTCGATGGCGGACATCGAAGCAACAGGATCTATGGCGGCGATTTCGCAGCGTCCAGGCGCAACCTCTTGAACGATCACATTGCAGGGAAGCATGGTTCCCACCTTGTCCTCCGTCTGCAGAGCTTCATGGGCAAGCCGGGGGTTGCATGCTCCGAGAATTCTATATGGTCTGAACTCAACGCCAATCTTGTCGTGGAACGTTCTTGCCATGTCGATGTCCGTCACCACGCCAAAACCCTGATCGGACAGAGCATTCCGCGCTTTCGCAACAGCTTCGTCGACATCCCCGTCGACGATTTTCGAGAAATAATACGACATTCCGGCATCTCCATTCTGGTGACCTGACCAGCCTCAGATCGACTGCAGCCTCGTATCAGTGGAGCCGATGGGATGAGAAGATTGTGTCAAACGCAGTGCTCATGGGCGAAGGCGGCAGCCGCTCCGAACAATCCTGGTTGCGGCATGGTCAACAACATGACGGGCAGAGCTGCCATCCGGGCCTCGAAGCGCCCTTTCGCGCAAAAACGCTCTGCAAAACCGGAGCCGGGCAATTTGTCTCGTAGCCGCAGTCCAAGGCCGCCGGCGACAACCACTCCGACGGCACCGTGAGCCAGCGCCAGATCACCTGCGACCGAGCCCAGTGACATGCAAAACCTGTCGACGGCGGCAACGCAGAGTGGGTCGTCGCCACTGATTCCGCGTTGCCAGATCGTTCGGTCATCCAGCGGCAGAAAGGGCGTGTCGGCCATTGCCGCAAGCATCTGATATGTGTCTATGATTGCAGGACCGGAAACCATGCGTTCGACAGAAACCCGGCCGTGACGCACCCTCAATCGCGCAAGGATTGCGTCTTCGACGGGATCGACCGGGGCGAAGTCGATGTGCCCGCCTTCGGTCGGATGAACACGGTAGCTGCCGCTGCAGTCGCGCCAAAGCTGAGCGACGCCGAATCCTGTACCCGGGCCGACGATCGAGACCATGCCGGTCGCGGGCAGCAAGATGCTCTGACCCGTCAAAGGAAGAAAGTCGGCCGCCCCGGCGCGCGCTACGGCATGACCGACGGCTGCAAAATCGTTCACCAGCGTAATCTGGTCCAGCGCAAGCTCCGCCGCAATTTGCCCGGGCTGAATCAGCCACGGGTTATTCGTGAACCGGATCACGCTCCCCTCATCCGCATTTGCATCCACTGGGCCAGCTATCGCGATTGCAAGTGCCTGGGGCAGATGAGTGCCCTGTAGGTGAGCAAAGGCTTGCAGAGCGAGCGTGAAGCTCGGGTAGTCGCGAGTTTCGAACGTAATCGCTTCGCCAAGCGCGATTGATCCTCCGTGGCTAACCTGAGCAAGCGCGAAGCGTGCATGTGTGCCGCCAATGTCGCAGGAGACCAGCCTGATCGTCATGCCGCGCTCGCTCCAGTTTTGGGTCGGTGCATATCAGTCTCGGACAAGTGGGAGCGGATTTTCAACCGCACCTGCAATGCTGCCCGACCCGTTTGGCCCTTCCAGCCATTCGCGGAAAGTCTCTAGCCACCACATGACGTCTCGTTCTCTCACGCCCTGGGCAAGCGCGGACCAACGCGCCTTCCGCTCCTGCAGAGGCATTCGCAGGGCCTGGCGGATGGCATCAGACAGGTCCTCGGCGCTGAACGGATTCACCAGCAGCGCGTCGCTCATCTGTTCCGCAGCTCCCGCGAATCTTGAAAGGATGAGTACGCCTGGATCGTCCGAATCCTGGGCTGCCACATATTCCTTTGCGACAAGGTTCATTCCATCACGCAGTGGCGTGACCAAGCCGATCCGTGCAGCTCTGTAGACGCCAGCCAGAACGTCGCGAGCATAGGCCTGGTTGACGTAACGGATCGGGACCCAATCGAGACCCGCGTGTGCACCGTTGATACGACCGGCCAGCCCTTCCAGCGAGGAGCGGATGCGCTGGTAACTCTCCACTGCTCCCCGTGAGGGCGGCGCAATTTGGAGCAGAACGACTTCCTTTCGCTCCTCCGGATACTCGAACAGAAACCGCTCATAGCCAAGAAAGCGCTCCTCCAGTCCTTTGGAGTAATCAAGCCGGTCAACCCCGACAATGAGCGACCGCCCGACAAGACTTTCGCGGACGCGTTCAAAAGTGGAGTGGGCGACGTCGCTGCGGGCCATTTCGGCGAATGCCTTGGCATCGATTCCGATCGGGCAAGCGACCAGGCGGGTCACTTGCCCCTTCCAGGTGGCCGAGCCATCCTCCCTTACGGTCGCCCCCATCTCATCGCAGATGAAATCAACAAAGGAATCAAGCCATTCCTTTGTGTGAAAGCCGACAACATCGTAGGCGAAAAGAGTTTCCACCAATGCCTGTGCGTCAGGCAGCGTAGCCAGCAGGCGCTTCGGCGGCCAGGGGATGTGCAGGAAGAACCCCATCCGGTTGCGCACCTTGCGTTGGCGCAATTCGCGCCCCAGCGGAATCATGTGGTAATCTTGAACCCACACGACATCCTCGTCTTCGATCAGCGGAAGAACCGTCTCCGCGAAACGCTCGTTGGCGCGCTGGTAGCCGTCGGCGAAACTGCGTTCATATTCCGCCAGATCTATGCGGTAGTGAAATAATGGCCACAGCGTGCGGTTGGCGTAGCCGTCGTAGTATTCCTCGATGTCCTGGCGCTCGAGGTCAACCGTTGCCGTGGTAACACCGTCGACCCGCTGGAAGCTGATGTGTCCGGTGAACTCGCTGGTCTCGTTTCCTGACCAGCCGAACCAGATGCCTCCGTGCTCCCGCAGCGCGGCCGACAACGCTACCGCAAGGCCCCCTTGGGCACCGCCGCCGGCGCTGACGCGGTTGGAGATTACGATCAGTCTACTCATCGTACGCTGTTCCATGGCTTGCTCAACAGGACGGCGCAGTTGATCAAGCCGACTAGCGAGTAGGTCTGCGGATAGTTGCCCCAGAGTTCTCCGCTCACCGGGTCGATGTCTTCCGAGAGCAGTCCGGCGGGGGTCAGGCGGGTGAGCATCTCCTCGTAGAGCGCCCGCGCCTCTCTGCTCCGGCCGGTCAGATGCAGGGCTTCGATCAACCAGAAGGTGCAAACGTTGAATGCCGTCTGGGGCAGACCGAAGTCATCCTGGGTGGCATAGCGCAGCATGTGCGATCCCCGGCGCAAGCCGGACTCGATAGCGGCCAGGGTAGAGGCAAAGCGTGGATCATCCGGCGTCAGGAAGCGCAGGTCGAGGAGCTGGATGACGCTCGCATCAAGGTCGTCACCGGTGAAGGTCGCCGACATCCGCTGAGACTCGGGCCGCCAGGCTGCCTCTTCGATCCGAGCGCGAATTAGCGCTGCCCGGTCATCCCAGAACGCAGCGCGTTCGGTCAGGCCCAAGGCTTCGGCAGCATTGCCGAGCCGATCGCACGCAGCCCAGCACATGGCTGCCGAATATGTGTGGACCGATTGCCGGGTCCGCAGTTCCCAGAGGCCCGCATCCGGTTGCTCATAAAGAGCCCAGGCTCGCTCGCCGACTTTCTCCAAAGCTTCGAAATCTTCCAAGCCGGATAAACGGAAGAGGCGCTGATCAATGAAGCCTTGCGTATTAGAAAGGACGATCTGACCGTAGGCGTCGTGCTGCACTTGGGAATAGGCTGCGTTTCCAACCCGCACCGGTCCCATGCCGCGATACCCGGCCAGCCGGTCAGCAATGCGTTCTTCCAGCGTGGCTTCGCCAAGCACCCCGTAGAGTGGCTGGACATGCCCGCCCCTCGTTGCATCGACAATGTTGCGCAGATAGGCAAGGTAGCCTTCAAGCACGTCAAGCGCACCAAGGCGATTGAGCGCCTGGACTGTGTAGTACGCATCCCGGATCCAGCAGTAGCGGTAGTCCCAATTTCGCTGCGAGCCAGCATGCTCAGGGATCGAGGTGGTCAGCGCCGCAACAATGGCCCCGGTTTCCTCATGCTGGCACAATTTCAGAGTGATAGCCGAGCGAATTACGATGCTCTGCCACTCCACCGGAGTGGCGAGCCCGCGGACCCATTCGCGCCATTCAGCGGCGGTAGCGTTCAGCATCTGGTCAAGCGTTTCGGCTACGTCTCCAACGAAACTCTCGTCAGGGCCCAGGAAAAAGTGCAACGGCTGCTCGAGGCGGAAAGCGCGTTCCTCGGCAACCAGGCCAACCGGGGCAGTGGTCGTCAACCGCATCGTCAAGGCGCCGGAAAGATAGCGGAGGTGGTTCGACCCACCGACCCTGAGGCCACAGGGATTGCCCCAGTTACAAGTGGGCCGTAGGCGCACCCGGACACGCGGCGATCCAGCGATCGGTCGCATGATCCGGGCGAAAGCGACCGGTCTGTATCTGCGCCCCATGCGCCAAAAATAAGGACAAAAATCGATAACCTCGATTTCACCGCCGTGTGTGTCGCGATGCGTGGTCCGTAGTATCGGGGTATTGCGCAGGTATTCCTGAACAGTCTCGATGCAGTCTTCGAGTTCTATTGCCCAGAAGCCTGCCGCGGGCTCGTCACCGCCCAGCAAGGCCGAGAACAGTGGGTCGCCATCGACCCGAGGCACGCAGCCCCACACCAAGCGCCCTGTGCAATCGAGCAGCGCCGAGACCTGGCAATTCCCGATCGGCCAGAGATCGAGTGTCGTCGTCATCGGATCGCCGCCTTTAGCCATTCGCGCA
>Ga0172382_10007214_pt1 | contig 15859 bp, 12 predicted proteins | sample Leawel138RmetaG_FD_122245 | JGI IMG/M metagenome (GOLD analysis project Ga0172382, IMG submission 122245) | Leachate microbial communities from a municipal landfill in Southern Ontario, Canada - Leachate well 138R metaG | ecosystem: Engineered > Solid waste > Landfill > Unclassified | place...
ACACAGCATAGGAGGCTCCATGTCAACCGAGGAAGATAAAAATTTCCACAGATTACTAATGGGACATTTTCATAAGTTAATTTGCACCCTAAAAAGGGACATTTTCATAAGTTATTGACACCTCCAGTCCGCGGATAAAGAAGCAATAATAATTATTTACCGACAGCTTCTCCCAGTCTTTTTCCGGCATCAAAACAGGCTATAAGCTCATCCTCATCCGGGCGCCATTTAACAGATAATCCAGGTTCAAAAATCTCCATCCCCCCTGCCCCCAAAATTTCCTCAATCTCTTTGACTGCACCACCGCCCCAACCATAAGAGCCAAAAGCCAGCCCCTTGCGTCCAACCGGGCGTAAGCCTTTGATTTCGTGCAAGAGGGGCATCACCGTAGGCAAAACACCGTTATTGATGGTGCTGGAGCCGATAACAACCGCAGCAGCATCCAGTATATCACGCATGACGTCGCTATGATCGGAAAGGCCCAGTTTATAATGTCTGACATCGGCTCCTGCGCTCTCGATACCTTCAGTCAGAGCCAGGGCCATAGCCTCGGTGCTCTGCCACATTGTATCATAAGCCACTACAATACTTTTCTTCGTCCCCTGTGCAGACCAGCGCAGGTAAGACTCCATTATCTGCATCGGTTCGTATCTCCATATCAGGCCATGGCTGGGAGCTATTATTTTGATGGGAATATTCAACTGCTGAATTTCGGCTATCTTTTTAAGCACCAGCTTGCTGTAGGGCAGCAGGATATTGGCATAATATTTGGCCGCTTCCTCCATTAAATACCCTTGATCAACCTCATCGGCAAAACGAAAACCGCCGGCCATATGCTGGCCGAAGGCATCATTAGGCATAAGCAGCGCCTGGTCCGGTAGATAGGAGAACATGCTCTCCGGCCAATGCAGCATGGGAGCTTCGATAAAGGTAAGCTTGCGCCCTCCAAAATCAAGTGTGTCGCCCGTTCTAACTGACTTCGCTACATGCACATCAGGATAGTAGGAGGATATGACCCCTACTGCTTTAGCGGTTGAATAAATTTTTGCATGAGAAGCTATTTGGGATATCATTGGAAGTGCCCCGGAATGATCAGGTTCCACATGATTGACTACAATATAATCGATATCGGAAGGGTTGATTACACGGCTGATGCGCTCCAGCATTTCATCTGCAAAGGGAGCGTAAACCGTATCCACCAGCACATTCTTTTCTCCCTTCAGAAGATAGGCATTATAGGTAGTGCCACGATGCGTAGAATAGGAATGCCCGTGAAAACTGCGACAGTTCCAGTCTACGGCCCCAACCCAGTATACATTATCCGCTATCTTTACAGGCTCAAACATTAAAACTCTCCTCCTTATCTTTATAAATCAAGCGCTAGGGCATAGAAGCAGAGAGAATGCCGATTCATGCAGTCATTCAAATACTATTAATTTTACAAGCAAATACTTATTCCTGCCATGACTGATATTTAGTCAAAGATTACTCGGCCAAAGCTTTGCGGTATATGGAAATTGATCTTTCCGGGTGGAGACCAAGCACTGTATTCATCCACTTCTCTGGCTCTATCGATGCGATAAAGATTGAGCCTCCATTCATCACCGGGAAGAGGCGGGATGTTGTGAGCCATATAAATACTTTTGAAAGGAATGGCAAGCTCTACGGACCAGTATTCATCCTTTAGATTTCGCTTGTTGATTTCACCCTTAATATATACGGCCGTCTCCAATCCTTTACAGTTCCACTGATCCAGTACCTCAACATGTCCTCTCAAATCGTTCAATACAACCAGATCGTAGATGACATTGAGCGGACTGACCTCTATTTCATAATAGGAATTGATTTCCTGCCGGGGACTGAAGAAAACTTCCACCACTTCTTCTCTGCATATGGGATCATCCCGCTCCGCCATAGTGCCCCAGATATCGTTATCCTTGCACCAGAAGCTGATGTAGAGCTTCTCATCGTCCCAAAGCATCCCGGCAGTAGTCTGCTGTAACGGCTTACCGCCATCATCTGCCAGTAATAGTTCGATAGGCTCGGCCTCTTGCCAGGCCGGCTCATCCAGCCTGCCGTCAATGGTTATGCTTCCATTGAGGCGCTTGATCCTGTAGACCGGTAAATCCTGCATAATTACCTCTCTCTCAATCCTCTATCGTGTTTATATTTGTTATAGAAATTGCGGTGTCGCTCCAGCATCTCGCCCTTACCGGGCTCTGCCGGCCATAGAGCAATTGCCTTGCCGTAACGCATTGCGCCGGAAAGATTATCATAAATTGAACGATTCTCCCGCCCTAAATCCTTGATCAGTTCCTTGACCCTGGCCCGCTGCGTCTCCTTACAGACAGGACAGCCTGCTTGTAACGGTATGATTTCCTTGAAAATATTCGATGCTTTGATAGTACTCTCACGGAAATAAGCCAGCGGCCTGATTACCGTTATGCCGGTACGCTCCATCAGAGAAACCGGCTCAAAGACCTTGATCTGACCGGAGTAGAGTATGCTCATTAAAAAAGTCTCCACGGCATCATCATGGTGATGTGCTAAAGCCAGCTTGTTAAAACCCTTTTCAGCAGCATAACGGCAAAGGGCGCCGCGACGGAAATAGGCGCAAACGGCACACGGACCCTGACGATTACCCTTTCCCAATATATGCCCGGCCATATTCAGATAAAGCAGCTCAAATGGAATCTCGCGAACGCTACAGAAACGATGAAGCGGTGAATAATCCACCGCAGCAAAGCCCACATCCAGAGTAACGGCGGCTATTTCAAAAGGCATAGGAGCATAGCGTCGGGCAGCCGACAGTAGATGCGTAAGATAGAGACTATCCTTGCCGCCGGAAAGTCCGATAAGCACCCTGTCGCCTTTGTCGAGCATATCAAATTCTATGATCGCCCTCCAAAGGCGCCTGGCTTCGTTGCGGGATAAAGGCTGCAATTAACCGACCTCTACTTCTTCTGCATATGAGCGTCAAGTATCCCGGCAACACTCATGAGCCCGCCTTTATATGCCAGGCTTAAAGGTGTTTCGCCGCTGTTATCAGAAATATCGATTGAAGCCCCATTATCCAACAAAGATTTCACTATTGCGCAGTGCCCCTTGCTGGCAGCATAATGCAAAGGGGTCCAGCCTTTTTTATCAGTAGCGTCAAGATTCACCCCGCTTTGGCATAAGAGTTCCACCACATTTATATGCCCCCAACTAGCTGCCTCATGAAGAGGAGTATAACCTAGTTCATCCGAGGCCTCTAAATCAGCGTCCGCTTCAATCAATAGCAGACATATATCGACATTGCCATTATTGGCAGCAACATGAAGCGGTGTCCACCCCATCTTATCCTGAGCATTGATATCACTCTTATTCTCAAGCAGAAGTTTCACTGTTTCGAGATCGCCGACAGAAGAGGCTTCATGCAATGGCGTTGAATTATAACCATCGCTGTTTCTTAGATTTGCTATTGCAGGATCAGCTATTAGCAAGTTTCTTATATGCAGCCGATCGCCCTTTTTTATTGCAGAAAATATACTCATACCATACCCCTCCTGAATAATCCCTTAAATGATCGAAGCATGCCTGAAGTAACGAATAATTATGATGATTTACGCATAAGAAACAAAAGAGTGCAAATGTTATAGATGCGCCAGAAAAGCTTACCGGCAACGCAAGCAGTTATTGCGGTCGCTCGATTCGGTTCTGATGAAATTTTCTCAGGCACCATTATTACACTCCCCATGGATTAAGTGCACAGCATGATGAACTAATATTGATTATACAATTTTCATGCTATTAAAGCAACTTACAGGGCTTGCATAGCACATCTGAATGCTTCTAACGGTAACCTTGCCAAGCGTTGCATTCTCTTTTATTCAGCTGCACCCAGAGCCTTCACACTATTCCTCATGCATGCAATATCTTCTGCCTCCAATACGGTATCACCAATTAATACGTTTTCCAAAGCATCTTTCGCCCGTCACACTGTATAACGAACAAAATCAATGCCAGATTGCGATATTGCCGAACAATTACCGGCACTAAGAACAACGGAAAGCGCCGGGCTACATATCCCGGCGCCTTCCGCTCATTTTTATCGAAAGAGCTTTCGCTCTTATTTCTCGAGCCACTCGGTATGGAAGACTCCCTCTTTATCTATTCTGTTGTAGGTATGAGCGCCAAAGTAATCTCGTTGAGCCTGAATCAGGTTGGCTGACAATCTGTCGCGTCTGTAGCTGTCATAATATGACAGAGCGGAGCTGAAGGCCGGGACGGGAATTCCCAGATTGGTAGCCGTGCTGATTACCAGGCGCCAGTTGGCCTGGGCTTTCTGGACAGCATCTTTAAAATATGGTGCCAACAATAGGTTAGCCAGGCCGGGTTCGACATCGAAGGCATCCTTTATGTGCTGCAGAAATTGAGCTCGGATGATGCAGCCGCCTCTCCACATCAGCGCAATATCGCCAAAGTTGAGCTCCCAGCCCCATTCCTTGGCTGCTTCACGCATCATGGCGTAACCCTGAGCATAGGAGCAAATCTTGGAGGCATAAAGGGCCTGGCGGATAGCCTCTATAAAGGATTCCTTGTCGCCCTCATACTTCCCATCAGGGCCACTGAGAACTTTGGAGGCTGCCACTCTCTCATCTTTGATGGCGGAGATGCAGCGAGCAAAGACGGCTTCAGCTATTGTGGGTGCCGCTATGCCCAGATCAAGGGCTGTCTGGCTGGTCCATTTTCCGGTGCCTTTCTGCCCGGCTGTATCCATGATAAGCTCTACCAGAGGCTGTCCTGTTTCCTGATCCTTACGGGCAAAGATATCTCGCGTAATCTCTATAAGGTAACTATCGAGCTCACCCTTGTTCCACTCGGCAAAAACTTCATGCATTTCGTCGGCAGTCATATTTAAAGCATTCTTCATGATATAGTAAGCTTCGCAAATAAGCTGCATATCACCGTACTCTATGCCGTTATGTACCATCTTGACAAAATGCCCGGCTCCATCATTACCCACCCACTGGCAGCAGGGCGAACCATCGGACACCTTCGCGGATATCTTTTGGAAAATATCCTTGACATGCGGCCAGGCTGCCGGAGAGCCTCCGGGCATGATACTGGGGCCCTTCAGTGCACCCTCTTCACCACCGGATACGCCGGTGCCGATAAAGAGAAAGCCCTTCTCATCTAATTCTTTTGTGCGACGTATGGTATCCTTGAAGAATGAATTGCCGCCGTCGATAATGATATCGCCTTTATCCAGATAGGGGATTATCATATTAATGAAATCGTCAACCGGGGCGCCGGCCTTAACCATCAGCATTACCTTACGAGGCTTCTTTAGTGACGCCACCAGCTCCTGGACGGAATGAGTACCGATGATCTTCTTCCCCTTGGCATTGCCGGCTAGAAAAGCATCCACTTTCTGAAGAGTACGATTGTAAACGGCTACAGTATAGCCTTTGCTCTCCATGTTAAGAACAAGGTTCTCACCCATAACCGCCAATCCTATTAATCCTATATCTGCTTTTGACATCTTTCTTCCTCCCGTTTTTAATCATTTTTGAGTTCGTTTGTATATTTAGGCTCCCGTACCGAATCCAAGGCTATCATCTTAGCCTGTACAATACCTCTCCGGCCTGGGGAACATAAAGTATACCCTCATCCTCGCGACCGGTGTAATCCTCTACCCTGATGCCGGCCGGATCCATATAGCCAAGATTGACCTTGCGGCAACGCTCCTCAGGTATACCGGTAGCCAGTATAACTTCCACTCTGGGTTTTTCTATGCCGTTCTCATATTTACCGACACCTCTAACATGAGTAGAGTGCGCCACCACGCCCCAGGGATAGGATTTAAACTCTTCCCATTGAGCGGTGTAATAATCGCGTGTATGGTAGCCTATCTCATCCAATATCTTGCCATGGGTATAAGATATCTCCGTTATATGAGGCGCATAGATGATAAGCTTGCCGCCATCAGCCACTACCGGCTCCAATTTATACATACATTTTCCGCCTGTCCAGAGGTCGTCATACATAGCCGGAGCACAAGAGAGAACCGTATGGTAGGGCTTATCCTTATAAGTAATGTGCAGCTTGTCCGAAAGGTCGGCTGCTGCCGACCAGGCATCTTCCGGAGCACCGTAATACAGCCCGGCGGCATCGCTGCCCTTGACTACCAGACAGAAGGCACTACGCTGCACCGGTATATAGGAAACAGCTAGATCCACTACGGCACGTACCGGAGTATATTTTTTGCCGATAATCATGGGATTGGTGATCAGTGCGCCTAGCCAATGGAAGAAATCAATGATCTCCTGCCCGGCTATGCCGGGGAAGATATATTTATTGCCTCCGGAGAAGCCTACGACCTCATGAGGAAAGACCGGGCCGATGATCATCAGATGATCATAATCCATTACCATCTTGTTGACGGCGATATTAACAGGCAGACTGAAAAGACCATCGCTGATTTCCTCAATCTTCCCGGGGGGAATAGTGCCTACTGTTGTCAACGCCTCAGGGTCCTTCCAGAGGTGATTAAAGAACCGCGCCTTAGGATACTTCTCCTTATGTTCACCGGCGGTGATGCCCACCCGATGATAAATCTGCTCCATGGCCATGGGCGGGTGCGTTCCCAGAGCTACCAGTATATCGAACGTAGCAGTCTTATCCGCCAGCAGCCCATAAAGAGCCTTAAACATTACATCGATAGGCCCGGAACGCGTATGATCCGGTATCACCAGCAGCAATTTTTTCCCTTCCAGACGAGCCCCTTCCAGCGCCCTGGCGGCAATATCGATAATTTCATTTTCGGTCAGAAAACGATCGGTATATCCTTCTCCTGTAATCACTTCTGTATCTCCTATTATTAGCCTGTTAGCCTATTAGTTATATTCACACACCGCTGAAAGCAGAAAACCCGCCATCAACCGGAACAACTATTCCGGTTACGAAGGCCGAAGCATCCGATACCAGCCATAACAGCGTTCCACTAAGATCCTCAGGCTCTCCAAAACGGCCCATAGGTGTATGGGCAATGATGGTATTGCCTCTGGCAGTCAGATCGCCGGTCTTTTCATCAGTAAGGAGGAACCTGTTCTGATCTGTTAAAAAGAAGCCGGGGGCAATTGCATTGACACGTATGCCTACCGGCGCCATATGAGTAGCCAGCCATTGTGTGAAATTGGATATGGCTGCCTTGGCGGCAGAATAAGCGGGTATTTTGGTCAATGGGCGAAAAGCATTCATGGAAGAGATGTTAATTACCGTTCCATTCCCCTGCTCTGCCATTACTCGGCCGAATATCTGGGTAGGTAACAATGTTCCCAGGAAGTTGAGGTTAAAAACAAACTGCACTCCCTGAGGATCGAGATCAAAGAAAGTTTTCAGCTCTTCGGCAACCACCGTCAGGTCTTCCGGAAAGAGCCTCTCCTTGGAGGTTGTGGCTCGCGGATTGTTGCCGCCGGCGCCGTTGATCAGAACATCTATGCGCCCGAAGACCTTTATAACCTCATCGCAAGCCTGTTGCAGGCTATCGCGTTCCAGAACGTTGCATTCCAATCCTACGGCTCTGCCGCCATTTTCGCATATATGGGCAGCGGCCGCTTCAGCTGCGTCCTTTCTAAGATCGAGAACGGCGATTTTCATTCCCTGTGCAGCCAGGTCGCTTGCCATACGTTGGCACAGTACCCCGCCCCCACCGGTTACTACTGCTATCCGCCCTCTGACATCGAACATATTATAGCTGTCCTGACACATAATTCTGCTCCTCTCCTTTATACTCCTCTTCTTGCTCAAGTAACTGCCTGCCTAATTATACTACGTTACAGGAACTTTTGTAAACGACTTTAAAAAGATCCTGTGCAGGAACTAGGCATCCCGCTTTACCCGGCAAGAGTATCTTCAAAGCTCAAAGGTATCGCCCGGCAAGGGAACGGCAACATCATGCAGACCATTATCAGTAAGGCTATCGGATAACCCTTGCAGTGCATCGGGATCGCCATGCACCAAAAATATCCGGCCTAAGGAGGGACCGATGCGCGCAGCAAAACCTAACAGGTCGTTTCTGTCGGCATGGGCGCTAAGCTCTTGCATAACGGATATCCTGGCTTTCACGGTATGCACTTCTCCAAGAATGGGAACTTGCTTCTCTCCATCAATCAGACGCTTTGCCAGAGTGTTCTCTGCCGCAAAACCGGTAATAAGCACCAGATTATTAGGGTTGCCTATACCATGACGCAGATGGTGAAGTATCCTGCCGCCTTCACACATTCCCGAAGAAGCAATCACTATACATGGCTTACGATATCCATTCAGCACTTTGGATTCGGCTACGCTCTTGATATAGGTAAGGGAACCGAAGCCGAACGGCTTTTCATTGGAAGAAGCGATAAACCGTCGAGCCTCTTCACTATAGTACTCCGGGTATTCGGAAAATATAGCGGTGATATTCATAGCCAAAGGACTGTCCACAAATATCGGTATGTGGGGTATTCCGCCCTCGTTATACAGGCGGTGGAGGATATAGATAAGGGTCTGTGTCCTCCCTACGGCAAAGGCAGGCACTATTATACGACCGCCATTACGATATATTTCTTCAATATGCCGCCGCAGTATCTCCTTGCTCTTCTCTATGGGCTTATGAAGCCTGGAACCGTAAGTGCTTTCCAGAATAAGGTAATTGACATTCTTTACCTGGTACGGGTCGCGTAAGATGAACATGCGAGGACGTCCCAGATCACCGCTAAAGCAGAGAGATTTATTTCTTCCATCTTCCTCAATATCACAGACAATAGCAGCCGATCCCAATATATGCCCGGCATCGCGAAAAACGGCCGTCATTCCGGGCGCTGGGTAGAATTTACGATCGTAATCCACGCCGACAAATCTATCAAGACATTCCGCCACGTCATCGGTATCATAAAGTGGCTTGACCTCCGGACTGCCTACAGGAAGATGAGCATTCAAATATCGGGCGTCTTCCATCTGTACGCGCGCACTGTCGAAGAGAATAGCTATTGCCAGGTCCCTGGTAGCATGTGTGCAGAAAACCTTGCCGGTAAAACCGGCCTTGACCAGTGAGGGTATATTACCGCAATGGTCCAGGTGGGCATGTGACAGTAATAAGCAATCTATCCGGCGAGAATCAAAGGGGAAGCTGCTGTTACGCTCCCGGGCCTCCTGCCGCCGTCCCTGGTAAAGGCCGCAATCCAACAGTACTTTTTTATCGTTGAATGATAAGAGATGCATGGAGCCGGTAACCGTCTGAGCGGCACCGTGGAATTGAAGCTGCATAGATCCCCTCTGCCTAAATTAATCAAAGGTTCAATTATAGTCTTATTATATCACGTCATGGCAAAAATAGAGATCTAAGGGCTATCTGCATGCATATCCGAGCCTGTTGTGCGACATTGGGCTTCAGGAGGCAGAAGGGAAGAGAGGGCCGTTTTAAAGCGAAATATTCTTAATTGGAATCTTAAACAGCCCAAAATCAGCCACCATATTCCTGGGTTCCAGCCTGGGCGCTTCCAGCGTGCCGGAAATTTCAAGCGTTCCCTTTACGGGAGCGGAGATCTTTGAAAGAATGATCTCGACGCCATGGCCCATGGTGCCTTTGATATTGAGCTCGGGACGGAAGAAGCTCTTATCCGCACCATTCAGACCGGCCAAAGACACTCGGCTGTTATTGATGCCGATACTGCCTTCAATCAGCGGTTCTGCTACCGGACCGGAGATAAGCAATTCAGAATCCACTAACCCATTAAAGTAGGGTGAATAATTGATACGAGCATTATTGGAACCCACTGCCAACTTCAAGAAAGCGGGTTTGATGCCATCCAATTCCACATCACCGCTTATATTAAAGGTACCCTTATCCATCATGCCTTCCAACCCGGCTATTTCAAGTTGATTGCCACTCAGATGAAGCTGTCCGTTCACACCCGCCAGAGGAGTTTTTAGAGAACCGAAATAGCCTCCGGCATCCGCCAGACAAATATCTCCGGTAATATCGGGAGCGGATACCTTTCCATCGATACAAATATCAGCCGCAAAAGCACCCGAAATATTTTTAAAATAGGGAGCGGACAGACCGGCCAGGCTCTCCAAACGTCCATCCGTCAGTGCCAAACGCCCATGCAGTTTATCCAACTGCCAATTCTGCAATGTTATATTGCCGCCACCGCTGAAGTTACCGATGATATAAGAAGCAATGGATGAACCGCCACCGAAGTGCCCTATCTTTCCTCTCAGGTCCGCTATAGCAATTTTATCCCTGTCGGCTGTAAAATTACAGATCAAAGCACTGATATCAAGCCCCTGTAAATTCAGATATCCTTCAGGGAGAGCAATATTACCGGATAAAACGGGATTCTCGACACTGCCGCTCAGGCTTCCATGGATTTTCAGCGGCCCTGAGAAATCGGCTAAACGTTTCCAGCCCCAGGCTGTCATATCCGCAAGCGACGCATTTATCTTTCCGGCAACAGGACCGCCAAAGCTTATTCGGCCGTTCTTAACCGCCACCGGCACGCTTATTTCGGTTGCGGTTAAATCCCCGGCAGCCTGCTTTACAAGCAGGCTGGGGATTCTTAATCGGCCTTCGCTATATATTAAATCGGCTTCGAGTTTATCCAGCGGTACATTATGATATGTCAATTCCCGACCGCTGACAACGGCGCGCAGAACAGGTTGAGAGCTCTCTTCCGAAGAAGAGAGCTGGGAAAATGCCAGGTGTAAAGAGTTGCGCTCGCAAATTTCCGAAGAAGAGGTCTGAGGGAATGCCAGGTACAAAGTGTTGACCCCGTAAACGGCTTCGCTGAAGTTAAAACGGGCTGCGAGCTTCATTCCCCCCTGAGATGAGGGACCTTCTATATCGGCCTTCATATCGGCTTTGATACCCTTGAATTGCGGCGGCAATATTCCGCCGGGCTTGAGATCGCTGCCGTGAAGAGAGATATTGAAGCGACCCTTATGTATGATAGCCTTTGCCTCAAGCGTTCCAAACTCGGTGCCGAACTTCATCTCTTGCAGGTTGATACCATTGCCGTTGGAACTGAAACGACCGGTAACGGATTTATAACCGAATCCTTTTATATTTCCTGAACCACCTGAGAATTTACCTTGCAGTAAATAATCTTCATGCCCGGACCGACCTTGAAAATCCAAAGATACTCTGCCTATACCGGCCAGACCGGCCTGTGCCAGAGCCGGTATACGTCCGGCCTCCAGATTATCCACCTGACCGGTATAAAGAAGCCGACCGTTTTTGCCCGTCAAACGGCCGCTAATAGGTGCGTCAAGATAGCATGCTTCACCTGAAAGAAGGTATCTGCCTCCATTTAAGCATACAAATTCAGCCTTGACATCTTGTAAGCGCTCTTTATTATAACTGATACCATCGCTTTGAATTGAGCCGAAGAGGCGCGGTGAGGATAATGAACCCGACACCCGAATACCGACCGTGCCCCGGCCCTTTATACCAGGCAAATCACCCTGCATTACTGTGGCTGCCAATCGAGCTAAGTTTGTCTGGTCGGCATCGATTTTCAGATTAAGCTTACGTGCGTGCCTGTAATCTTCGATATTGCCGGAAAGATAGGCCGTTTCACCAAGCCATTGCAAGGCTGTCCGAGGCAGATAGATATTTTTATCATCCAGGCGCAGTTTCGCCTGGCGTACTATAATTTCTGCAGCATCTTTATAAGGTACTATACGCGCATCGGACAAATTAACAGAAGCGTTATTCAATATCCATGCATTGGATTTATGTTCTGCATTTATATACCCGCTAAGGCTGCCGGAGATTATATCTGCAGAGGTAAAGCGAGAGAGCATCCGACGCCATATGTCGGTCTGCAATTCCTCAAACTGCATTTGCAAACGTCCGCCCGCTGTACCGTAACCGCCTTTTAAAACCATTCTGTTCCTATTATTCCTATCGGCACCTAGCACCCCTGCAGTTACATTGAAAGAGAGGTCTTTTTTGTTCAAATTCAGAATGCCGTTATCCAGATTGACGGTCATACGATCAGGTAAGATGCTATCTCTTCCAGCCGCATCAACCGCCAAAGTTCCGTTATGGAGCGTTATCTCCATATCCGGCCATCTTCCACCGCAGCCGGAGCCTGATACCGGCAAAGGAATATTCCATCCGCCATCGGAAACCTGAGCCAGCCTGACCTGCGGCTGCCTGATATGCAACCCTTTTATGATATCCACAGGTTTACCGCCCGAAAGGAGATATCTCAGCAAATTGAGCGTCACATCAACTTCATCGCTCTGTAGAAAGGGTTCCGTGCCGGATTCTGCATTACGTCCGGCTATGGCCACATTTTCCAGTTGGATGGAAAAAGGCCCTCTAAAATGAACATCGCCAATGAAAACGGCCGTATCCAGGCTGCGGGAAAGCTCAGAAACAACCGCCTGCTTGATAAGTGCTGGAAAGCTTCTGCTTTTCATCCAGATTGAACAGATGCCCATAAAGATAATCGTGATTGCGATTATGGCTGCAATTATGGCTCTTCTCAAAAAATCACCGATACTGTTGTATATATTTAGGATTATTATATTAACATACCTATACAGTTATTATATTACACAGCTTAGACGAGATCAAATCGTTAAGAGTTCCGGTCAAATATTCACCAATTCAAATTATTTATTACCTCCCTTACGCCCTCAATTGCGCCGGCTATTTCCTCTGCCTCCCCGGCCTCTTCAAGGCTGCCTACCTTTCCATTAAGGAATACTATGCCGTGATTGCTGGATATGCTTATATTATCCATAGTGATTTGATCGCTATGAGCCAGTTCATATTTGACCATCTTTTCCAGGTAGTCATCGGGAGTAACCTCTTTTCTAAAAGCAGGATCCGTCATATCGGATTCATCCTGCAGCTCACGCTCGGCAGGTGGGCTGTACGGATCTTCCAGAGGGGGAAAATACGGTCTGGCATCATTGATGGACATATCAGGGTCATCTGCTTCATAACCTGCATTCTCGGTACCTAATATCTCCAGCATCTGGCGCGCCTCATCGGTAGAGAGAGCCTGCAGTTCATTCACCTCGATAGTGCTGTCCGGTCGGCCTACATTCTCTTTCCTCTTCTTTTGCTTATTCTTGTTATAGCCATTATTTTCAGCCATCGGTTTGGCCCTCCTTGCTCTTTCTTTACCCAGCTCTATGCTTCTCAATCAGTAACGCCTTCTCAAATTAGATGACAGCACCTCCATCTCCTCACGATATTTAGTCACAGTGCGACGTGCTATGTCATAACCCATACCACAGAGCTTTTTCTTTATATCCTCATCGCTGATGGGATTGCATGGATCTTCCTCCGTAAGGATCTTCCTGATTATCTCCTTTATACTGAGTGAGGCATCAAAAAAGATATCATAATCGGTTATCTGATGGTTGGGCAGTTCCACATATTTATTGGTCAGAGCCCGGCTAACGGTAGATTCATCTGTCCCCAGGGTAGCGGCCACTCTGGTACGAGTCAGGGGTATGAGATCCAATCTATCTCCTGTTTCCAGAAATTTGTATTGGAAATCGGCTATGCAACTGGTTATATCATGAATAGTCTGCCGCCGTTGATGAATATTTTTGATCAACAATTCCGCTCTCTCGATATAGCCGACGGTATGTTTTCTTTCCTCCAGAGTATAACTCTGTCTGTTGTTCTGCATATCCAGATAGAGATTACGATAGAATTTATTGATTCTGAGCGTTATATCCCGTCCGTCCACAACTTCCACCGTATAAGCCTTTCCATCATAACGGATAATAACATCGGGCCGCGTAAGGCTTGATCTGGATACCGGCTGAAAATCCCATGAGCTGCGAAACTGCCGGCCGGGATAAGGATTTAAATTATCTCGGATAAAATCGCTGGCTTGTTGAACCTCAGCCACCTTTACGCCCAAAGCCCTGGCTATATCTTTGTAACGATGGTTCCCCAATTGAAAGAAATAAGATTCAACAATAGCATGAGCCAATGGATCTCCCATACCTCTATCTGCCAGATAATCCAGTTGTAACAGAAGGCATTCTTGAGAAGTGCGCGCACCCACACCGGGAGGGTCCAACGTCTGCAATGACTTTAATACTACGTTAACCCTCTCTTCCGGCAAGCGCAGTGTCTCTGCAACTTCACTCGGGTTACAATGTAAATATCCGTTATCGTCTATGTTGCTGATTAAAAAATCTCCAATGATATAATCCTCATTGGAGATGATGATACGCAGCAATTGTTGCAAATGTTCCTGTAATGAAACCTCATCCTCCAACCTTGATAACGGGTCGTATTGATCTTCACAATGGTGATAGTTGGTCCCGTCATAGTAATACCCGAATTGCTCCCACACCAAGTTATCGGCATTCGATCTATCATCGGAAATTGCGCCGCAGTGTTCACAGATACTGTTCTTCATGAGTTGATTACAGTTGGGGCAAAGGCTCTCTTTTTCCTCTTCCAGCGCAGGGTTCTCCTGAAGTTCGCTCTCTATCTTCTGCGTGAGTTCCAGCGATGAGAGCTGTAGAATGGCACTGGTAGCTATTATTTTGGGATCTATTTTTTGTGACTGCCTTGTCGTCTGATGAACTCTCATGCCTTCACCTCATTCTCTTTATGATTAAAAGTAAGTTGTATGTTCAGAGGAAGCATCTCCGGCGTCAATTCCTCACAGCGTTCATCAGCCATAATAACGGCATATTCCATAGCGTTCTCCAGCTCTCTGATGTTGCCTGGCCAATTATAGCCCTGACAGAGATCGGTCGCCTCGCTGCTTATTTCTCTCAGCTTTTTACCGTTCTCTTGCGAAAAACGCCTGAGAAAATGTTCTGCCAGCATGGGAATATCCTCAATGCGCTCTCTAAGCGGAGGAGTATGCATCTCTATAACCTTAAGACGATAATATAGATCTTCACGGAAATCGTTCTTTTTTACAGCCTCCTCCAGATCGCGATTGGTGGCTGCTATAAGCCTTATATCTACTTTTATGGTCTTTGTACCTCCCACCCGCTCGAACTCACGTTCCTGAAGTATACGCAATAGCTTTACCTGAAGTGCAGGACTGATCTCTCCTACTTCATCCAGGAAGAGAGTACCTCCATCCGCCAGTTCGAACCTGCCCGGTTTTTGCGCCATAGCTCCCGTAAAGGCGCCCTTTTCATGGCCGAATAGTTCACTTTCCAACAGATCGTTGGAAAGTGCAGCACAATTGACGGCGATAAATGGATTATCGGACCGCCGGCTATTACGATGTATAGCTCTGGCCACTAATTCCTTACCGGTGCCGCTCTCGCCCCTGATCAGTACAGTAGCCCGGCTTCCGGCCACCTTTTCTATCATATCCGTTATTTCGGCCATGGTACGGCTATCTCCGATCATTTCGTCACAGGCGCAGCGCCGGCCTAATTCCTGTTTGAGAATCCGGTTCTCCTTGACCAGGCCGGCCATATTGAGTGCGTTTCGAGCTACAATCTTGACCTCATCCATTTCAAAGGGCTTGGTGATATAATCCCTCGCTCCTATCTTCATAGCTTCAACAGCTGTTTTAATAGTGCCGTAAGCAGTCATAATGACTACAGCCGTACCGGGCCTGCGCTGTTGAATTTCATGCAACAGATCGATCCCGCCCATCTGGGGCATGACCAAATCAGTTATGATCAGATCAAAAGCTTCTTCTTCAAGAAGTTTCAATGCAGCTTCGCCGTTATCCGCTGATTGTACCGCATATCCGTCTTTGCGTAAGATAGCGCCGAGTATGTGCCTTATATTGGGTTCATCATCGACGATGAGTACTTTTGATTGTTGTTGTTTAGCCATATTGCTCCTCCTCTATCTTGTCAATTGCGGACT
>Ga0172382_10007222_pt1 | contig 15854 bp, 17 predicted proteins | sample Leawel138RmetaG_FD_122245 | JGI IMG/M metagenome (GOLD analysis project Ga0172382, IMG submission 122245) | Leachate microbial communities from a municipal landfill in Southern Ontario, Canada - Leachate well 138R metaG | ecosystem: Engineered > Solid waste > Landfill > Unclassified | place...
AGTGGACGACCGTCATGGATGTGTTGACCGGTCCGGTGATAGATATCGCCCCGATGGTGCCGCCGATCCTTATGATCCACCCCTCGAGCCCGATGGCGAAGAAGTTGTTCACGGCAAAGAGGATGGCGTCTTTCTCGGCGGCAAGGACGGGCACGGAGTCGCAGTCCCGCCACTCGCACCAGATAACCAGGAACTCCCAGACCTCTTCGATGTTCTCTTCCGTGATCTCCTCGACCGTATACGCATACTCCCTGCTGAACCGGTTGACCTGGCGGCGGATGGTGGCATAATCCTTCCCCGTGAGTTCGGCGAGATCGGAGGTCCGGTAGATGTAGTCGAAGAAGTCCCGTTCTTCGTGGAGCGGGAGACCGGGATAAGTCTCCCGGAACCACTCCTCGTTTGCCGGATCGAGGATCAGCAGCGGTGCGTCGCCGCCCTCCCGGAGCGCGAGATCGATGACATCGTCGAGGAGAGCGGGGTTCCTCGGGCCGATCGGCATACGAAACGTCGTCACGCCGTCGATGGTGCTCGAGAGGACGATCGAGTCTTCGATCTGCACGAAACGGTAGTCTGCGTAATGGTTCCAGCAGACCATGTTTGCGAACGTGTTGTCGCTGTGTACCTGAGGAAACCGCCGGTACTGCCCGGAGAATAGATCGCGGTCGTCCAGACCTACGGGCTTGAAATCGGCCAGTCTCAGCATTTTTCACTTCCTTTCGGGGCGCCACCGCATGGGTGTATGCCCTTCCATCCTCCGGAACCCAAGAGCGGTGTAGAACGGCTCGGTCCCGGGTTCGGCGACGAGGGCAACCCAGGCGACACCTGTAGCCGTACAGTAATCGAGCAGCGTAGATAAGATCATCGTTCCGATGCCCCGGCCACGGTATCCGGGGAGGACGACCAGATCCTGGACGTAGCCGTCCGAGACGCCGTCCGAGATCACCCTGCCCATGCCGACCGCTTTGCCGGTCGCCTTATCGATGGCGACGGCAAAGGCAAAACTCCCTGCAATGAGGCCACGGAGCCCTTTGGGGTTCCACTCCTCGTTCCACCAGCCCCCCGCCCGGTAGAGGCCGGCGATCACCTCCACGTCCCAGACGTTCACCAGGCGCACCTCGACGCCTGCCTCCTCCGTCATCGTCTCATGCTTCTCCATATAAGACCGCGCGTATATGGGCGCGTGGTAAAAAGAGGTATGGTTGCCGGCTAACAGACCCGGGGAACCGGATCGCCGACCGGCGGTTCGATGAACCGTTCTCCGCCGATGGCGGTGCGCATGACCACGTGGGAGCCTTCGACGACCCTGCCGACGATCGCCGCATCCCGACCGTAGGGGTGGGAACGGAGCGCTGCGAGGACGGCATCCGCATCATCGGGCGCAACCCCCATGACGACCTTGCCCTCGTTTGCCACCTCGAGGGGATCGATGCCGAGCATCCCGGCGGCGCTCCGAACGTTTGTCCGGATGGGGAGTGCCTCCTCTTCGATGACGACGCCGACACCGCTCTTCGTTGCCATCTCGTTGATGGCATTTGCAAATCCGCCCCTTGTCGGGTCTTTCATGGCGTGGATATCCCCGGCTGCGAGCGCCCGCTCGACGAGTTTCCAGAGGGGGGCGACATCGGACCTGATCTGGTCGCCGAAATCAAATCCCTCGCGGTGGGCCATGATGGCGATGCCGTGGTCTCCGATGGTGCCGCTGACGATGACAACATCGCCGGGTTGAAGTCCGTTATCCCGCACCACCCGTTCGGCGACGCCGATCCCGGCGGTGTTGATGACGATGCCGTCGAGCGCACCCCGTTCGAGCACCTTGGTATCCCCCGTGACGAGGTTTGCCTCGCACTCCCCGAGTGCCGCATCCATCGACGCCACGATCCGCTCGAGATCCGCGACCTCGAACCCCTCGGGGATGATCATGCCGCACGAGAGGGCGATCGGCCGCCCCCCCATCATAGCAAGGTCGTTGATCGTCCCGGAGACGGCGATGCGTCCTATATCCCCGCCGGGGAAGAAGATCGGCGAGACCACGTGGCTGTCGGTCGTGAAGATGATGTTCTGGCCGTTCAGGGGGATGACTGCGCCGTCGTCGAGCGATTCGAGCCCGATCCCGCCGGCGTTGTTGTGCTCGAGTCTGGTGATGACGCGCAGGAGCTCGCCCATCACCTCGCCGCCGGCACCGTGCATGAGGTTGACTTTCATTCTTCGTTCACTTCTATCTCGATGTTGGTTACTACGATTTCCATTCCAGCAACGATCTCCGGGAGTTTTCCGCATCGGGGGCAGACGAACCGCTCGTCCCCCTCATAACCGCAGGAACACCGGGTGCGCGCCTCGACGTCCCGGCACGAGAGTTCTACACCCGAGAAGAGCGGATCGTCCTCGATGATGACGTTGAAGAGGAACTCCACCTGCTCGGGGTTCACCATCGCCATCTTGCCGACATCCACAGAGACGCGCTTCACCTCGGTTGCATTGTTATCGAGCGCAGCCCGGCGGGCGGTCGTGTAGATGTCGTAGGCGATGCTGTACTCGTGCATTACTCCTCCATCGCAGCGTAAACCTGCCTGAAGACCTCGCGGGTCTCAAGCCCCTCCTCTCTGCTGAGGCGCTGGATGGCAAATCCGACGTGGACGAGGACGAATTCCCCGACCTTCACGTCGACGAGATCGAGCCTGACCTCCTGCTGCAGGTCGCCGAAGTCGACGACACCGATGTTGCCCTCTTTTATCTCGAGTACCTCAGCGGGCATTGCAATACACATGACCTCTCTTCCTCTCCTGTTATTTTGCTCGAATGTCAAAAAAGGTTGACCATGCTGCACGGAGGAACCCGGGAGCCGCCGCATCGATCGGCGTGGTTCACGTTTCCCCTGTATTCAGGTACCTATAGGTCGGTCCGAACGGGTAAAAAGGTATGTCTACCCCTGATGCTGCCCGCCTGCAGGCATCGTGGGGCTTTTGCCGGATGATTTCTTTTCGCATACAAACCGTACACAGCTGTCCATCGGTTATCGCCACGCACTGCCCCTGTCCGGGGGGAGGGGGCGGGGGCTATGAAGGATGAACTTTGCGGGATAGATACAGGGGATGATGCTCATTTCCATGGCTATGTCCCACCTGACGGTGCTCGAACTCCGCTCATCTTCGAAAGCATATCGCACTGTCCCGGGCTCTGCCCTTTAACCTGTCGCTTTATCAAACACCGCCTCCACCTCGGCCCGGGGAAGATCCTGCCCCCTGACCCGCATCCGCCAGCGATGCGTCCTGACAAAGACTGCTGTGAGCGGCACAAAGAGTTCCGCCGCCTCGCCTTCGGTGAAGTAGTGAGTGATGATGCCCCCGCCCCGCCGGAACGTCCACGGTTCCATCTCCGTCCCCTTCCCGGCGCGCATGTCCTCGACGGAGAAACCCCGGAAGAAGAGTGTTCCGCCGGGGCGAAGCACCCGGACTGCTTCGGAGGCCAGTGCGTCTCTTCCCTCCCGCGGGAGGTGACCGGCGACGTGAATCAGGAGGACCGCATCGAACGCCCCGTCCCGGAACGGCAGGTGCCGGGCATCGGCGACGGCAAGACCGACCTCTGCCGTTCCCGGTCGGCGACGGGCGAGGGTGACGGCCTCGCGGGAGATGTCGATCCCGATCACGTGCGTGGATCGCCGGGCGAGCGCCTCAAGGGTCTTACCGTTCCCGCAACCGACCTCGAGGACGGCTGCACCGGAGGGAATCTCCGGGAGCGGTGCGGGGGCTCCTCCCCAGAGGTTTCCCCGCCGCCGGTAATCTTCATCCCAGGGGGATGGTTGGGCGGTCACGCTTCAAGAATCAGCGCCGCCCCGGGATAAGCATTCGCGTGATCCCCCGAGATCCTCCCGGCGGATGAACCGGAGCGATGCCGAGTTCATGCAGTAGCGCTGGTACGTCGGCGGCGGCCCGTCGTCGAAGACGTGGCCCAGGTGGGCGTCGCATCGCCGGCAGAGCACCTCCGTCCGGTTCATGAAAAACCGGGTATCGGGCTCCGTCCTGATGTTTCGGCTGGATACGGGTTCTGTGAAACTCGGCCAGCCCGTCCCCGATCCGAACTTTGCCTTCGAGGAGAAGAGGTGGTTGCCGCAACAGACGCAGACGTACAGGCCGTCCTCCGTGGTGTCCCGATACTTCCCGGTGAAGGCCGGTTCCGTGCCTGCTTTCCGGGTGATGGCGAACTCTTCCGGTGTCAGCTGGCGCTGCCACTCTTCGTCGGATTTGACGACTTTCTCGACCTCTTCAACCTCTCCGGTCATGGCGTTGCAGACCGTCACTGTTCCGGCGGATTTTTTCATCTCCCTGAACATCAGTCACACTCCCGGTTCCTGTCTGCCCTTGCCCGGAGAGCAGATAAATCGTTCCACGTTCCGGATGCGGTTTCATATCCATTATATACCCACCGGTCGATGAACCATCATGGAGAAAGACTCTCTCCCGGGAAGGAGTCTTGCGATTCTTATCCTTCTCGGCTGCCTCCTCAGCGCCGCCGTCACGGCAGGTTGCATGGGGAGTTCCGTGGAGCTGGAGACCCCGACCACGACACCGGAGGCGGCCATCTCTGCCTATACCACCTACGTAGCCGCCGGGCCGCAACCGTCGTTCGCGGTCAGTGCCACCGCGCCCAAGAAACATATGCGCACCGATGGGTCCTGCTACTGGGTCGCATCGGGAACAGTGACCAACACCGGCGACGGCCCTGCAAAAAACGTCGTCATCCGGTTCATGCTCATCGACGACGAGAGCAACATGATCCGGGCGACCGAGACCCGGTTTGCCTCCTGGTTCGCGCCGGATGAGACGAAGATATTCACGATCGATCCGTTCCCGGGGGATTGCGACCGGCAGTACCACGTCGCGATCGATGTCATGCACGATATATCATAGGGCTGTGGGGAAATGTCATCCGGATACAGGCTAAAAGACGAAATAGGGATGCAATGAAGATACTCGGGATCAACGGGAGTCCTCGCGGCTCAAGGAGCCAGACACTCCGGCTTGTCCAGGGAGTTCTCGACGGGGCGAAGAGCGCCGGGGCGGAGGTGGAACTCGTGGATGTCGCGAAGCTCCGGATCGATTACTGTATCGGCTGCACGGTCTGCTACGAGCGTGGAACATGCGTTAGAAAGGACGATTTTGCCGGACTCTACCAGAAGATGCTTGACTCTGACGGGATTGTCCTCGGTTCGCCGAACTACATCGACTCGGTCACCGCCCAGATAAAGACGATGCTCGACCGGATGGCGGACGCCATCCACTGTCAGATGTTCCTCGGGAAGTACGGGTGTGCCGTCTCCACGGCGGGCGGTTCCGGTGCGGATGAGGTCGTGGATTATCTCAACGGCGTCCTCCAGACGCTTGGCGCGAATACCGTTGGCGGCATCGGCGTGGTCCTCGGCGGCGACCCGGAGACGATCGTGCCCGCGGAGGGGAGGGCTTACGAACTTGGCAAACAGCTCGTACAGGCCATCGAGAAGAAGGAGATCTATCCCGACCAGGAGAGACGTCACGCCGAGATCTTCGAGCGGATGCAGGCGCTGGTCACGGCAAACAAGGATCGCTGGCACCACGAGTACGATTACTGGAGAGAGACCGGGCGGATCCCCTAATCCTTCTCCATCCCGCTCATACGGATCCTCTCGATGATCCGTTGCAGTCCCTCCCGGGCTTCCGGCTGCTCTTCTTCCTCAAACGCCTGGTCGAGCGCCGGGATGGCTGTTTCGCCTATACGGATCAGTACCCATTCAGCCCGCTTTCTGACCATGAGCGCATCATCTTTGAGTGCCCGGATGAGCAGGGCGACGGCTTCCTCTCCCCCGAGCCGGTCGATCGCCCGAACGGCGTTTGCCCGCACCTCGATCAGCGGATCGGAGAGAACTTCTGCAAGCACCGGCAGGGCGTCGGCGCCGATCTGCTCTATCTCGGTCCACCTCCCCTGTGCCATGAGGTAGAGCGTCTGTTCTTCGCTGGTCTCCGGTGTCCAGCCGCCTGCATCCAGCGCTTCCGCGACACCCGACCGGAACGTCTCGTCTCCTGAACGCAGGGCGCCGATCAGGTGACGGCGCACCATATCGCCCGGGTCTCTCAGCGTCTCGAGTGCGGCATACCTGACCCGGTCATCCACATCATGGAGCGCCATGACCAGCGGTTCAATGGCACGGAGATCCCCGATGTAGCCGAGCGAGCGCGCAGCGGCGATCTTGACAGTCTCCTCCCTGTCCTGCAGCGCAAGGGTCAGGGACTCGATCGCCTGCCTGCTCCCCATGTACCCGAGCGCCTCCGCCACGGTCGTCCGGACCTCGGTGTCGGGCTCACGGTGTAGCGAACCGATCAGGGCCTCGATTGCACGTTTGTTCCCTATTCTGCCAAGGTTGCGGGCGGCAACAAGCCTGACGAACCGGTCGTTGTCGCTCAAGGCGTCCATGAGCGGCGTGACCGCGGTCTCGCGCATATCGCCGAGGATACTGGCAGCAGCAGCCTGGATATCAGGATCTTCGCCCCTGAGTGCACGGATGAGGCCGTCCACGGCAGGGCGCCCCATCATGATGAGGCGCGTTGCGGCACTGAGTTGCGTGTTCCAGTCCTTGTCCTTGAGCGCGCCGATCAGGGCGTCGATGTCCTGCTTGCCCGACTGCTCAAACGCCTTCTTGTCCTCCACCCGGACCTTCTTCTTCGGGGAGCGCTCCTCCTCCTCGACCTGGCTGCCGAGCGTCCTCCGCCATACATCTATCACCTGCCGCTTTCTGAGGGCGGCCGCAGCTTTTGTCCTCACCTCCTCATCCTTGTCTTCGAGAGCGTAACGCAGGACATCCTCGGCCCGTTCATCCGGATTCTCCCAGAGGGCATCGATCGCCGCAAGACGCATCTCCTTGCTGCCGGTTCTCAGTACAAGAGAGAGCGGATCGATTGCCATGGCGCCGAAACCGGCCAGGGCTCTGGCAACGCTCCACCGGACCTCCGGTGCCGTATCCCCAAGACGCGTGATAAGGAGAGGAACCGATTCAGTTGCACCGATCAGCCCTATCGTCCGTGCTGCCGTCACCCGGACGGCCGGTAAGGGATCGTTCAGCGCTTCTTCGAGATCTCCGAGTGCAGCACGTCCGAACTCCACAACGGCATCTGCCACAGCGATCCGGACACCATGGTACCTGTCGCGGAAGAGGTGTATGAGCGGCAAAATCGCACGACGGTCGCCGATACATCCAAGCGCGGAAGCGGTGGTGATCCGCACATCCTCTCGCGCGTCGCCGAGCGTCCTGATCAGCGCCTCGACGGCATCCGGATCCCCGATCTCACCGAGCGCTTCCGCGGCGGCGATGCGGACGCTGTAGTGCGGGTCGCCCAGCGCTTCGATGAGATACCCGACCGCCTCCTCCCCCATGACCTGGAGTGCAGCGACCGCTGCAGCCCGGATGTTCTCGTCACTGCTCCTGAGCGCCTCAAGGCATTTCTCGAGCGCTGTCTTCTCGGGGAGTGGTTCCGGCGGTTCGGGCGCCACGACCGTCTCTTTCTGGATCTTCGGGATATCCAGTTCCTGCGGCATCGGCTCTTCCTCTTCAGGCCGGTAGGTGTATTCCTCCTGGTCGGCCTCGCCGGCCACGGCGATCTCTTCCGCGAACTCAAGGGGGATGAGCTGGTCGAGCGGGATCGCGGTCCCGGGTGCCGTTTCAGTCATATCGGCCTTCCAGCGGGCCTTGACCTTTGCCCATGCAGCCTCTGCCTGCTGGCTCTCATGGATGAGATCACTGAGGCTTAGGGGCGCTTCAGGCTCTTCAGGTGTCTCATCCACGGGTTTTTCAGGTTTCTCCGGAACCTTCTTCCGGGCAGGCGGCGAGGGTTTTTCGGCATCTCTATCCGGGGCGTAGTTCGGGCGCCCGAACTGCTTCTCAAACCGCTTCTGTATGGCAAGCCCTTCTTTGAGTTCTTCCTGGTACCGGGAGGAATCCTCCAACACGGGCTGTGTCCGGATCACCTCTTCCTGACGCTGCTGAATGTACTCGAGTGCAGCCAGAGCCCGTTCTTTCCGTGCGGGATCCTTCTGTGATATCTCTATCTTCAGAGCGTTGAGCGCAGGCTGCCCCAGTTGCCGTAACGCCTCACTTGCGCCGGTGCGAACCCCTGAGTACCCGATCCCCAGTGCCCGGATGAGCGGCGGGATGGCCGGTCTTCCCATCCTGACCAGTTCACTCCATTTTTCGCCCGCGATCAGGTATTCCGCCCTCTGCATATCGCTCTGCGGCACCCAGCCCAGCCTGCCGAGTGCCCATGCCGCCTCCATCCGCACCATATGGTGAGGATCGCTCAGGGCGTTGACCAGCGGAGGTTTCGCCCGGTCGTCGCCGACCTCCCCGAGCGCCTCGATGGCGCGTATCCGCACATCCAGCTGGGGATCATGTACGGCCTTTATGAGTGGCAGGACGACCTGGGTGTCGCGGATCTTTCCGAGAGTTCGCGCTGCCTCGCTCCGTATGCGGGGATCGGCGCTACCGAGCGCTTTGATGAGGATCGGGACGGCCGCTCCCTGAAATTTTGCAAGCTCCTTCCAGTCTTCCAGGATATAGTAGAACTGCACCTTCTCCTGGAGGTCGTCGGGCGACCACTGCATCGCAACAAGCACGTTTGCAGCCTCTCTTCGCACCGGGAGATTGCTATCACGGAGCGCTCCTATGAGGGGCGGGATTGCCTTTTTCCCCATCCCCTGGAGGGCGATCACCGTAGCCCGCCGGATAGCCGGTTGTTCATGGTGCAGCGCGGGCAGCAGCATCTCGGCCATCGAGTTGTCGGCCGTTGCGATCGCGTGGGCGATGGATGCCTGCAGGCCAGGGCCGGCCCGGAGGATCAGGGCGAGGAGCAGTGGGATAGAGGGTGCGCCGATCGAGACGAGCGCCCCGGCTATCCGGGTCCGGGAAGCAGGGCGGGCCCGCTCAAGCGCCCTGAGGATATCCGGGATGGCAGGAACCCCGAGGGCGGCGAGAGCTCGCGCTGCAGCAACACGGTTGCCGGGATCATCGCTATCCAGAACCGCAACCAGGCCAGGATAATCCTTCGCCTGCTGTAATCCGTCGATGTTCGTTCGGAACCTATCAAAGAATGCCATTTCCTGCTGCCGGTGAGATGCGTAATCGGTGGTGCTGTTCAAGATCCCCGTTTATTTAGATTATATTCGTTATCCGTCATCAATAAACCTTCCATTTTATGCCGGGCTGGAACCCGGAACAGTACATCCAGTCCGTGCTATCCCGCACGTTCATTCGTTTGATACGAATCTTTATCGCTGCATGGTCGGTAAACCGGAACCCTATGGCAGAGCTTAAGATCACCCGGTTGCCGGGCATCGTGAAGGAACTCGCACCGGATATGGAAGAACTCGTAGGCCGGATCTACTCCTGGTACGTCGAACCCGGGCGCCTGGTCTTTCCCGACGCGATGCGTGAGTGGGTGCGGGAGAAGTACGGCGATATCGAGACGCAGCAGATCGTGAGGGTGACCAATAACCAGACCGGCGAGAGTACGCTCTTTAACTCCGTCCGATCCCGCCGCCCGGTGTTGACGCCCCGCGCCGAGGAGACGCGGGATCTCCGGGCGCTCTCGGCGGAGGGGCCGTTCGTAAACCCCCTCGAAGAGACGCCGGCCGATACGTTCGGGCGGGTCGACGGCGACCACTGGATTACCGCAGGCAACATCGCCAAGTACGACTACCTTCACGCCGTCATCATTGCAAAGGAGAACGAACCCTACATCACCGCCGAGCCGCAGATCGCCGATATGATCAGCGTGGCCATCCGCTGGTGCCAGGATGCGAACCGTGTGAATCCCCGGGCAATCCACCCCTTTATCATATGGAACCACCTCTGGCGTGCAGGGGCGAGCATCGTGCACAGCCATGCTCAGGTGCTGCTGACCCACCGCCCGTATGCCGCTCCGGCACGGCTTGAGCGGGTTCGCGAGGAGTACCGGTGCCGCTACGGGAGCGAGTACTTCGACGATCTCTTCTCCGCCCACACCGCCGTCGGCCTCGGTTTAGTCTATAAAGGCGCCCGCGTCATGGCGAACCTCACGCCGCGAAAAGAGCACGAGGTTGCGATCATCGCAGAATCGTCGCGCGATATCGCCCCTGCCCTTGCAAAAGTGCTTGAGTGTTACCATAACATCGGGGTGCAGAGTTACAACGCGGCGATCTACATGCCCCCGATCGGGGAGGGAGGGTATTACATCGCATGGGTGGTCGACCGGGGCGATCTCCATTCCCGGACGTCGGATATCGGGGGGATGGAGCTCTATGCCGGGACTCCTATCGTTGCGTCCGACCCGTTCCGCCTGATGGAGCACCTCATGGCCGCCATGCCGCCGTGATCATCAACAGAGGATCGTGTCGCGGTTCGCGATCTTTCTGTAGATCTCTTCCGTCCGCTCGCCGACACGGGTCCACAGGAACTCTTTTTTCACCTTATCAAGCCCTTCTCTGCCCATGGCGAGCGCTTTCTCGGGTGAACCGGCCACCCGGGAGAGCCCCCGGGCTATCGAGTCCGGGCGCGGCCGCACCTTGACCCCGTCGGTCCCGTGCTCGATGTTCTCCGAGAGCCCGCCGACGTCGGAGGCGACGACGCTCCGGCCGGCGCTCCACGCTTCGAGGAGGACAAGCCCGAACGGTTCGTTCCTGCTCGGGATAGCAACGATGTCACTTGCGTTGAGGAGCGATACATAATCCGCATCGGAAAGTCGTCCGAGGAACCGGACGGGAAGCGATCGGGCCCGGGCCTCGAGATCCCGGCGCATCTCCCCCTCGCCGATGAACGCGAACTGACCGTCGGCATGCTCCCTGAGGAGGGTGGGAGCTGCATCCACAAGCATGTCGGGCCCCTTCTGCCATGCAAGCCGTCCGACGAAGAGTATCAACGAGGAGTCCGGGTCAAACCCGTAGTCTCGTTTCACCGCTTCCGGATCGACGTCCGCCTGGTAAAGATCCGGGACGATGCCGTTATGAATGACGTCGATCTTCCACTCCGGGATCCTGTAAAGACCCATGGCCTCCCGTCGGAGGGTCGAAGAGACTGCGGTTATGTGCTTCGCGATCGATGCACCGTAACGTTCGATCCGGGATATCTCTGTAAACGGCCAGCTGTCGCTGAACGTATTCCCGTTTCGCCCGTATTCCGTCGAGTGGTAGGTGAGGAGGGTCTCCCTGTCCTGGAGCCGCTTGAGCGCGTCGACCACATGCCAGTCGTGAAAGTGCAGGAGATCGAACGAGGGTGCATCGAACTCGTGGAACCGGTCGATCATCTTCCGGCTCATGTCGGAACAGTACCGGACGATATCCTCTCCCGACGGTCGGCAATAGTGGTACTGCACACCGTCGATCTCGACATCCTTTCCCTCTCCCCGGGTGAAAAAATGCACTTCATGATCCTGTGCCAGCGTCTCGGCAAGATTCGTCGCCGCGCTCGCGAGCCCGCCGACCCGCTCTGCGTACAGCGATTCCCAGCAAAAAAATGCGATCTTCAGATTTTCCATGGTATTCCTCTTCTCCTGAACCGGTGTTTCCGCCGACCACCGGGGCCTATGGCCCCCTTTCGGTACATCGGGATCCGGGCAGGGTCGGCCTGCTGACCGTGCGCCTTATACCGCCTCGAAATTGATATATCTTTCTCGGATTCCTGAAAAAATCCCGGGAGGGGCTATTTTTGGGTTCCAGCGCACCGGGTCAGGAGGAGAAGGATTCCCTCAGGCGTCGTTCGAGGTGGCGGCCGTGCGAACCCATCCAGTAGAGTTTCCGGCATGCCGGACACCATGAGAACTCTTTTCCCTCGATCGATCGAGGGGCGTAACATGCCTCCCGGATCTCCCGCAGGGTGGCCGGCCGGAGGCGCGTGTTGCAGAGCGAGCAGCGACTCATCCTGACCCCGGACTCGATCAGCCCGAGGTCTGCGATCTGCCTGACCTGGGCCATAACCTCTTCGGATGCGATGTAGACCGCCCGCTCCCCACCCCGTCGTACGAGCTCGCGGTCGCGGGTCAGAAGGAGCCGGTCGTCTCTGATGGCGATCTTGAGGAGGAGGGTATCCTCCCGCGAACTTCCCGGAGAGAGGCTGTTTGCGCTCATGGTGTCGTAACCCATGAACCGGAGGTAGCGGGTGAGCGTCCCGAGCATCCGGTCGGTCAGGAACCTCTGCCGTTCACCTGATCTCGGAGACATACTCGATATGCCCGCCGCATTCGGTGCAGGTGTGGTCCTCAAGCCCCTGTATCCTGACGGCGTAGCCCGATCGCTCGATGACGAGGGCGCCGCAGGCGGGGCAGTAGGTGTTCTCGTAAGGGTGGCCTCCGACGTTGCCGAGATAGGGGTAGTGGAGCCCGAGTTCCTTCGCACGCTCGTAGATCTTCTCAAGCTTCTTGATCTCGGTCGGTCGTGCGTCGAGCATTCTGTAGTCGGGGTGGAACCGGGTGAAGTGCATCGGGGTGTCGGGGCCGAGGGTTTCGAGCACCCACTCTATGAGCGTCTCCATCTCCTCCATCGAGTCGTTCTGCCCGGGGATGACGAGCGTGACCGTCTCGACGTGCATCCCGAGTTCCTTTGCACGCGCCGTCGCGTCGAGGACCGGCTGCAGCCGCCCGCCGCAGACCTTCCGGTAGAAGGTGTCGGAGAACGATTTGATATCGACGCGAAACGCGTTGAGCATCCCCGCGAGTTCGCCGAGCCCCTCCTCGGTGATGTAGCCGTTCGTGACGTAGACCGTCCCGAGCCCTTTTTGCCGCGCAAGCATCCCCATCGCAAGCGGGTACTCGTGCCAGATGGTGGGCTCGTTGTAGGTCCAGGCGATGCTCGCACAGCCCGACCGGATCGCCCGCTCCACGCCCTGCTCCGGGCTGAGATCCCTGAGCGCCTCCATCTCCAGCGTCTGCTGGGATATGTGCCAGTTCTGGCAATGTTCGCAGTGGAAGTTGCACCCGATGGTGCCGAGGGAGTAAGAGAGGGTTCCGGGCAGGAAGTGGTTGAGCGGCTTCTTCTCGATGGGGTCGATCGCTTCGGCGATGACCTTACCGTAGGTTACGGCATAGAGCGTGCCGCCGCGGTTGATCCGGACGCCGCAGACTCCCTGTTTTCCTTCCCTGACAGTGCACCGATGTGCGCAGAGGGAGCAGCGGACGGTGCTCTCCTCCAGTTTCCGGTAGAGTCGCGCCTCGTGCATATGATCATCGCGTGAGGGGAACCATGATAGTTATTGCGGGCGCCCTACCGGTCGTCCCGCTCCTCATCGTCGTACTCGACGACCAGCGCCCCACGGTAGCCACAATGCTTGCACTGGTAGATACAGCCGGTATACCCTCCGGTAGCCGCCCAGATGTCCGTGGAGCCGCATACAGGGCAGTAGAGCCTCTTCACAACAGGTATATGAGTGAATCCAGGATAATAATACGGTGGGATGAAGAAGATCGTAATCTCTCTGGGCGGTTCGGTTCTGGTTCCATCGCTTGAATCGAACAATATCAGTCGATATGTGTCTGTTTTGAAAAAGATGGCCGAGAAGTGTCGGATCTTCATCGTCGTCGGCGGCGGGGGGGAGGCGCGTCGGTACATCGGGGTCGCCCGCAATCTCGGCGCCGGCGAGGCGGCGGCGGATGAGCTCGGTATCCTGGTGACCCGGTTGAACGCGCGCCTTCTCATCACCGGGCTCGGGGATGCAGCCTATCCGCGCGTCGCGGAGAACTACACGGAGGCACAGGAGTTCGCAGAGGGAGGGAAGATCGTCGTCATGGGCGGCATCACTCCCGCGCAGACGACCGATGCGGTTTCTGCGGTTCTTGCCGAGAGCGTCGGTGCCGATCTCCTCATCAACGCCACGTCGGTCGACGGGATCTACAGCGCCGATCCGAAGAAGGATGCCGGTGCTGTGAGGTACGGGCGCCTCACGCCGCAGGGGCTTCTCGATATCATCACGCGAGAGAGGATGGGTGCGGGCGCGAACACCGTGCTCGACATCGTAGCGGGGAAGGTGGTCGAGCGCTCGGGGATCCCGCTCCTGGTGCTCGACGGCCGCAACCCGGAGAACCTCTACCGGGCGATCGTGGAGGGCGTGTACGACGGCACCGTCGTCTGTGAAGATGGAGCGACTCCCCTGCTCCCCTGAACTACCCTCATCGGCAACTATTTTTGCCTGGGTCCCCAACATATGCAGGTACGGGGGCAGTAGGGTAGCCTGGTCCATCCTAGAGCGTTTGGGACGCTTTGACGGCAGTTCGAATCTGCCCTGCCCCATCAGCCATGAACCGCGAGACCGCCTGTGAGATCCACCGCCGCCTCTTTGAGGAGTACCCCATCGTCGGCGGCAGGCGCCATTTTCTTGATTTCCGTAACCCATATGAGACGCTCGTCCTCACGATCCTCTCGGCGCAGACGACCGACCGAGCCGTGAACGCCGTCCGCGATGCCCTCTTCGCCCGTTACCCGACGCCGGAGGCGCTCGCCCGCGCAGAATCTGAGGAGGTGGAGCCGCTCATCCGGACGATCGGGTTCCACCGCACGAAGGCGCGCCATATCGTCGGGGCGGCGCGGAGAGTCGTCGATGAGTTCGGCGGCGCGGTTCCGCGGACGATGGATGAACTTCTGACGCTCCCCGGCGTCGGGAGGAAGACCGCAAACATCATACTCTCCCAGGCGTTCGGCATCGACATCGGCATCGCGGTCGACACCCATGTCCGCCGGGTCTCGAAACGACTGGGGTTTACGGATAGCACGAATCCCGATATCATCGAGCGCGATCTCATGGCCCTCTTCCCCGAGGGGGCCTGGGGGGACATCAACTACCTCCTGATCCGCCACGGGCGCGCCGTCTGCACGGCGAGGAACCCGAAGCACGAGCGGTGCGTTGTTGCGGATCTCTGCCGGTGTTATCAGGAGTTGCTGGCGGGAGAGAAGTAACAAGGTTGTCAGAGGGATGCATCTTATCTTCGATACGGAGACGACCGGCCTCCCGCTGCACCGGAATGCCCCGACAGACGATCTGCGAGCCTGGCCACGGCTGGTGCAGATCGCATGGCTCCTCTGCGACAATGATGGATATATCGTCGGCCGGGAATGTTTCATCGTCCGCCCGGATGGGTTCACAATCCCGCCGAACGCCGTGAGGGTTCACGGCATCACCACCGATGAAGCGACTCTCTCCGGTGTCCCCTTGCAGGTTGCGCTTGCTGCATTCAGCCAGGAGGCGGCACGGAGCAGCATTGTCGTATCTCATAATATGACATTTGACGGAGGGGTGATCACCGCCGAATGTGCGAGGAACGGGGTGGAGAACCCGCTCTCCGGTATGCCCTCAGTCTGCACTATGGAGGTATCGGTCAACCTCTGTGGCTTCCGGCGTTCGGGAGGGTTGAAGTGGCCGACGCTCCAGGAACTGCACCGGGCGCTCTTTGGTTCAGTGTATTCTGGGGCGCACGACGCCGGTAATGATGCTGCTGCATGCGCCCGTTGTTACTTTGAGCTAAAACGTCGGGGGGTTGTCCGGTAACGGGGCATCGGGTGCGACGTTTCATGAGGTTTGAGGCAACCGTAACCGGCGGGGAGACTTGATTTGTGTGCGGGGGCACAGCAGCGAGGAAAGCTATGGAGAACATTTGAGTTCTGGCTAGATATCCCCACGTACATGGGGAACACCTCGGCATGGTTCGCTCTGTCTGGTTTAGATTCGGTTCATCCCCACGTACATGGGGAACACCAGTCACCGATAGTGTAACTGGTGAGCAGTATCGGTTCATCCCCACGCACATGGGGAACACTATTGAAAACGTCTCTGTGTGAACCGTTGCACCGGTTCATCCCCACGTACATGGGGAACACTA
>Ga0172382_10007223_pt1 | contig 15853 bp, 15 predicted proteins | sample Leawel138RmetaG_FD_122245 | JGI IMG/M metagenome (GOLD analysis project Ga0172382, IMG submission 122245) | Leachate microbial communities from a municipal landfill in Southern Ontario, Canada - Leachate well 138R metaG | ecosystem: Engineered > Solid waste > Landfill > Unclassified | place...
TCATAAAAGCATTGAAGCAAAATTTATAAGGAGAAGGAAATGAAGTATAATATATTAGGAAAATCAGGAATAAAGGTTAGTGAGCTGTGTTTCGGTGTTTTACCAATGGGTCCCTTACAAGCTAATGTTCCAGTTGAGGAAGGTGCCAGGGTAATTTTGGAGGGATTAAAATCCGGAATAAACTTCATAGATACTGCACAAATGTATGGAACCTATCCTTACATAAGAGAAGCTTTAAAAAAATATTCTGGAGAAGTTATTATTGCCAGTAAATCACATGCAATCGGATACCAGGAAATGAAAGAAGCTGTTTTGGAGGCATGTCATGAAATGAATCGGAATTACATTGACATTTTTCATTTACATGCTGCAAGAGCAGATAAGAATATCTTTCAACAAAGGGCAGGTGCTCTTTCATGTCTTAAAGACTTGAAAAGAGAAGGAATTGTCAGAGCAATAGGAATTTCAACACACGCTGTTGAAGTTGTAATTCAGGCAGCCGAAGAAGAAGAGATAGATATAGTATTTCCAATTATCAACCAGGCAGGTTTAGGGATTATTGGTGGCACTCCTGAAGACATGATTCATGCTATCAAGAAATCGTATAATGCAGGTAAAGGTATTTATGCCATGAAAGCTTTGGCAGGGGGCTATCTTATTAACCACCTTAAGAAGTCAATTGACTATGTAAGAGATATTAAAGAGATTAAATCTACTGCTGTTGGAATGATAAATTCCAGAGAATTGACTGTTAATCTTAAAATATTTGAAAATAAAAAACTTGAAGAAAAAGATTTACCACAAAAAGGGATAAAAAGGAAAAGACTTTTTGTTTCTGGTTTCTGTGAGGGTTGTGGTACATGTGTTGAAGCCTGTCCAAATGGGGCTTTGTCTATAAGGGGTGGCAAGGCAAATGTTGACCATAATCTTTGTATTACATGCGGTTATTGTGTGCCACATTGCCCATTATTTGCACTTAGGGTTGTTTAACCAAAGAAAAAAGACACTAATCAAGAAGGACATATAAGACTGAGCTTTCCTGGTAGAATTTGTATGTGGTATTTTTTTTGTGGTATGAGTATTTCACCGGCAACTTGTGCAAGAACAGGTCTTTCAGTTTCTACGATTATTTCCTTTGAACGGAAAAAACTAACACCTTGTACATGCCGGTGGGTACCTTTTATTATGGTTGGCAAAAATTTGAAGCAGCGTATTCTGCCCATTTTTTGAATAGTATAGGTATCCAAAAAGCCATCATCAATTTCAGCATCAGGAGCAATATTAAATTTACCTCCTTCTATTGTGCCATTAGCAATTGCCAACAATAAAAATTCTCCCTCTATAATATTATCATCAATAGTTATTTTAGCTTTAAATGAAGGTAGCGGGAGTAGCAATTTTCTAATAGCAGCTAAAACATATACATAGGAACTAAAGGTTTTCCAATTTGGATGGTTGTTCTTTATTTGATTAGAAAGTGCTGTAATCTCTGCATCTAAACCAATTCCGCAAATATTTGCAAAATATGTTTGCTGATTAATTAAACCTAAATCTATTTCTTTTGCTTTACCTTCTTTTATTATTTGACAAGCCTGGTAAATATCATTAGGTATAGGTATACTTTTGATAAAATCATTAGCCCAGCCCGCCGGTATTATTCCTAAAGCTGGTTGATGATTTGCAGTAAGGATACCGTTAATAATTTCATTTATAGTTCCGTCGCCACCAACCGAAATGATAAGTTCAACCCCACTGTTAGCAGCCTGGCGTGCTAAACCTGTAGCTCCCCCGGGTGAGTTGGTAAAACTGGTATGAAATGGAATATTCAATTTATTAAAAGTACTGATAATTTCCGGTAATAATTTACCTGCTTTCCCTCCACCGGCAGTTTTATTAATAATTAATTCAGTTTTCAATTTAATTTTTTCCTTACTATTTCATCAATTAAAGGTTTTAAAACTTAAAAGAAATATTAAAAATTATACCAATTATTTAGTAATTATCAAATATTTTTATCAGAAGCAAGTAGATGGTAAGATTCAGGCTGTCGACCAAGAATAGCATCAGTATAAGGCACAATTATTTTGTCATTAGCCAGATTAATAGAAAGTTTGGACATGCTTGCCATTTCCGAATTTTCAAGACACCCTGCAATGATTTGTCCGGATGGGTCGGTGATAATGCTGTGTCCATTATGATTCTTCCCAATACTGTTTGGGCATAAAATAAAAATCTTATTTTCTGCACTTCTTGCCCTGCAAATTTTTAAATGCTCATCGATAGAGAATTGACACGGCCAGATAATAATTTGTGCACCTTTTAAGGTTAGTATCCTGGCAATTTCGGGTAAATAACCCTCATAATCCAACATCAAGCCAATTCTACCAAGCTTTGTATTATGGACTTGAAAGTCATCTTCACCTGTATTAATTTTACTTATCTCATCGAATTCAAGATGTGTTTTCCTGTATTTTCCAATAATTTCTCCTGATTCGATAAGAAAAATTGTTTTATATCTTTTGCTGTCTTCCTGTTCACTCAAGACAATAGAACAAATAGCTGTTTTGTCTTTTGTCAGCTTTTTTAATAAATTTATAATAGAATGACTTTTTTGTTCAGAAATATAATTATTCTGGGAAAATGAAAATAAATTTACTTCCTGTGTTTCGAGGGTTTGAAAGAAATATTCTATTTTTTTCAGGTAATCATATGAATTCATTGTATCATCTGTTTGAATGACTGTAGCAAAGGGGTATTTTACTATTTTCTCAGCCTTTTTAGTTTCATCTTGTTGAAAAGTCAAGTTAGAGGATGGCAAAGTTAGTATTTTATAATTTTTCGGCCTCCTATGTTCAAAAACATCTATTGTATTTGCTAATTTTTTATCATGAGATTTGCTGAGATCTATATCCTTTATTAAAATTTCTTCCAGGTCAGATGAAGCCATTGCTACAGCCTTTCCTTCGGGTGAGAAGAAGGAACTTTTTCCGCAATATTGAATTGATTTTTCTTCGATTCCGACCTTGTTGGCTGCAACAATCCAGACCTTGTTTTCCATAGCCCGGGTTGGCAGCATATAATCAACTTGAGGGTTAGACCATAATTTTTTTTCCAGACCATTGGTAACTAAATTAGTGAGATCCAGCAATAGTTCTGCTCCCTGCAGTGCCAGACAGCGTGCTATCTCCGGGAGACGTCCATCTGCGCAAATAAATATACCAATTTTACCAATTTTAGTATTAAAAACAGGATATTGATTACCACTCTGGAACCAAATATTATCAAAATGCCACAGGAAAGCTTTTCTAGTACGACCTACTTCTTCTCCCTTATCATCAATCAGAAAAGCTGAATTATACAGTATATTTTTTTCTTTTACATATTCCGGAAGTCCAACCGTAATAAAAATCTGGTATTTCCGGGCATAATTTTTGATTTCTGACAAAAATTGTACGGTTATATCAGAAAGAGTTTTGTAATTATCAATTATCTGTGGAGATAAAAAATAACAGGGATATGTACATTCCGGAAGAACTATCAAATCTGGTTTTGATTTTGCCGCCTTTTCTATTAATTGGAATATTTTTTCCCTATTTTCGGAATGCCTTGCATAAGACTTAGCTTCTATTTGAAGGCAGGCAATACGGATATTATTTTTTTTCATAGTACTCTCCTAAATATTAATGATTTTTGATAACCAGACCACAGAATTCATACAGTTATCTTATAGGTCTATTATAATCGGATAAACAGTGATGGTAAAATAGTCAATTATTATAATTATAACGTATTAATTGATTGTAGTTTTAAAAATAGATAAAAAATGGTAAGATTAATAAATAAAAAATTTAGGACAACAACAATGAATTTATTCCATGAACAGGAAAAGAAAAAGGAAAAATCAGCTCCCCTGGCAGATAGGATGAGGCCAAAAAGTCTTGATGGCTTTGTCGGGCAAGAAAAGATAATCGGCAAAGAAAAACCATTAAGAATAACTATTGAAAAAGACAGGTTACAATCAATTATCCTTTGGGGACCGCCTGGTTCCGGGAAGACCACCCTTGCGATGATTATTGCCCAGATGACTAAAAGTCATTTTGTGCAATTCAGCGCTGTAACATCAGGTATTCCTGATCTAAAAAAGATGATTACAGATATTCATCAACGTTGGACTTATTATCAGCAAAAGACTATTCTCTTTGTGGATGAAATTCACCGATTCAATAAAACCCAACAAAATGCTTTTTTACCTTATGTAGAGGATGGAAGTATAATATTGATCGGTGCCACAACAGAAAATCCTTCCTTTGAAGTAATTTCACCACTATTGTCCCGCTCACATGTTTATGTTTTAGAATCCTTATCTGATGAAAATCTTTATAAAATTATAAAAAGGGCTTTGCAGGACAAAGAAAACGGATTGGGAAATTTACTGATAGAAATTGATGATGAAGTTATTAATTTTATTATACGCTTGTCTTATGGGGATGGTCGTATCGCTTTAAATATACTGGAATTTGCTGCTACTGCAAATTCTCCTGATGCGGGAGGAATTATAAGAATTAATAAAAAAATGATTCAGGAGATTGTACAAAAAAGCAGCCTGCGTTATGATAAGACCGGAGAAGAACACTATAATATTATTTCTGCTTTACATAAAAGCATGCGTGATTCTGATCCGGATGCTGCATTATATTGGGTAACACGCATGATAGAATCCGGTGAAAATCCTCTATATATTGCAAGAAGACTTATCAGGTTTGCCTCAGAGGATGTGGGTAATGCCGACCCCTCAGCTTTGGCTGTTGCTGTTTCAGCAATGCAGGCAGTCCATTTTTTAGGTATGCCTGAAGGAGATCTTGCACTTATTCAGGCTGCAACATATCTATCCACTGCACCAAAAAGCAATGCATTATATAAAGGAAGACAAATAGCCGGTAAAGACATAAAAACATATGGTCATTTACCTGTACCATTGGTAATCCGTAATGCACCGACAAGAATGATGAAAGAAATGAATTATGGCAAGGGTTATCAATATGCTCATGATTTTCAGGATGCTATTGTCAAACAACAGCATCTTCCCGATAAACTTAAAGATAGAAGATATTATTTTCCAACTGACCGGGGTTATGAAAAAGAAATAAAGAAAAACATATTATTAATTAATAAATACAAAAAGGATAATACTGAAAAGAATAATCAATTCAGCTAAAATAGAAGGAGAGATTATTGTGGAAATTAAAATCATACTTTGTCATGGACTTGAAAAAAAATATAAGAATTATAATAAAGAACAGGGAATACTGTTAGATTTAGAAAGGCCGGTTAGTATCAAATACATTATCAAGAAGAATTTTTCTAAAGATATACAAGAGACAGCCGGTATAATATTAGCTAATAAAAAAATTGTTGATATTAATTATCAAACCAAAGACGGAGATGTTATAGAAATATTTCCTTTAATAGGAGGAGGTTAAAATTAATATTTTCGTTGAAATTTTTAGAAAAGGAAAAATAAATGACAAAACAAGATAAAATTAGAATAGGGATTTTATTTGGTGGGAAATCAGGTGAACATGAAGTCTCTTTTTGCTCTGCTTCTTCTATAATTGAGGCAATAGATAGAGAAAAATATGAAATTATACCAATAGGAATTACCAAAGATGGCTGCTGGTTGTCATCTCAGGAAAGCATAATTGCTTTGCGGACTGGCAAAATTGAAGGAAAAAGCAGAGTTGCCTGGAAATCGGGGTCAGGTAATCATCAATTGATAGTAATAAACAAAGAAATGGGCAATATTAATTATTCCACTATTAAAAAATTGGATGTCATTTTTCCAGTCTTGCATGGTCCTTTTGGAGAGGATGGTACAGTTCAGGGATTGTTAGAGTTAATTAATATTCCCTATGTAGGAGCAGGTGTATCTACTTCTTCGCTGGCAATGGATAAGGATTTAATGAAAAAAATGTTTCAGCAGAGCAATCTTCCCCAAACTAAATGGATTACCATAAAAAGGAGAGAATGGAGCTCAAAAAAAAATAAGATATTAAATAAGATAAATAATGAACTTACTTATCCCCTGTTTGTAAAACCTACTAATCTTGGTTCAAGTGTTGGTATAAATAAAGTAGAAAATGCATTAAAACTTGAAGAGGCAATAAATATTGCAGCTCTATATGACCGTAAAATTATTATTGAAGAAGGAATAGAAGATGCCATTGAGGTTGAATGTAGTGTGCTTGGAAATGATAAGCCGAATACCTCTGTAATTGGAGAGGTTGTACCTGCCGGAGAATATTATGACTATCAATCCAAATATATTGATAAAAGTACCAGGTTAATAATACCTGCCAGAGTGCCGGATAATATTACAAAAGATGTGCAAAAAATAGCAAAAAAAGCTTTTTTATCAATTGATGGCTCAGGTTTAGCCCGTGTTGATTTTTTTGTTCAAAAAATTGATAATACTTATAAGATTTTTCTTAATGAAATAAATACTATGCCCGGATTTACCCGTTTCAGCATGTATCCAAAATTATGGGAAAAAAGCGGAATCGAATTTTCTAAGTTGATTGACAGATTGATAGAGCTTGCCTTTGAAAGATTTCAAGACAAGATTTTAAATAGAACAGATTACCCTTCAATTCTGCTGGAAAAAAAATTTTAAAAAAATTTTAAAAATATTGTCTAAAAATTTTTAAATAGGGAATAATTATAGTAGAATAGTAAAAAAGTATATTGATAAATAAATAATTTTATTAATGCAACTATTTGCGTTTAATAAAGGTTGAAAAAGGCAAACTATTCGAAAGAATAGGGCGCAAAGTTATGGGCCTAAAGTCGAAAGACTATGGTCGCCAAACTGCCACCTTTTTTTATTTTGCCCAAACTTTGCCAGCTTTTTCTGCCTATAAACAGGAGAGTAGATAATATGAAAGTTTGGGATAAAGTAAAAAATATATCAAAAATAATAATAATCTTAAGTACAATCTTCTTATTAACATCTTGTAGTGGTGTTGTACCGGAAACAGACCTTCCTACATCAGAACAGGAAAATATCCTTACTGATAGTTTGACCCCTGAAATTGAAAGCAAGTCAGATTCTACTTCCGTATATTTAGAAGTCCCATATCAAAAATATGCCGGAACAAATTGGTGTTTACCTGCTACAGCATCAATGACTTTAAGTTATTTTGGCTTACCGATGACACAACAGGAATTGGCAAAAGAAATTATTAAACCTGATGGTTTGGGAGATATATATAAGATGGTTAAATTAGCCGAGAATTTAGGTTTTAATTCCTCGTTTACTGCATTAACCATAGAAGAGATCGAAGATTATTTATCAAACGATATTCCTATAATAGCAATTCAGGAATATAAAGATAATAATCCCCTTGCCCATGCCAGGGTTGTTATCGGCTTTGACGCTGACAAAAAAGAGATAATAAGCAATGATCCTACAATCGGAAAAGATTATACCATGTCGTATGAAGAATTTATGAATTTAAATCTAACTGCCAATTCAAAATATTGTATGTCAATTGTTATAACTCCAAATTATATATAAAGAAAAACAGCAAATGACCTTCGGAAAGGAGCTGTTTGAATATGGATATCACGAAAAGTAATTATGATTATTGTGAAGTATCAAAAGATCAGGGAAAATATTTGGTGCAATATGGTTACCAGTTTTACGGTGGGAGAATAATTTCTCCTCCAATTAAAATTGGTGAAAGAAGTTTCTCAACTGAAAAAAAAGCATTGCGTTATGCAAAAAAAATTTCAGACAGGGAATGTATCCGATTGAATAAATAAACAGATAAGTTCTTTAAATTAACAATATATAAAAATAACATAGAAATTTACAAGACTCTTTGATTAAAAAACGAAGAGTCTTTTTGTTTGTTATGACAGCTTTTTGAGATTGCCCCTCTTAATATATTGTGTTATGATTTATAATAAAAGTGTTATTATTATAAAGGTGAAAAATGTCTCATTTGGTAAGATTCAGTATTTCTCTGGAAGAAGACTTGCTGAAAAGGTTTGATTTTCACATTAATGAACAAAAATATAAAAACCGTTCTGAAGCCCTGAGGGATTTGATTAGAGAAGACCTGGTATCCAGAGAATGGCAAAAAAATGAAAAGGTTGCCGGCACTATAACTTTGGTATATGAGCATCACAAGAGAGGTTTAGTTCAAAGATTAACTGCATTACAACACGAATATCATAATATCATTATCTCTACTCAGCATATTCACTTAGATCATGATAATTGTCTTGAAGTGATTATTGTACAGGGGAAAGCACATGCCCTGAATCAGCTTGCCAACAAATTAAAAGCAGTTAAGGGTGTTAAGTTCGGTAATCTGGCCATGGCAACCCGTGGTAAAGAATTAATATAATTCTTACTTAAATAATAACCTTTGATAAAACAGGAGAAATTATGAATATCGGTATTTTAGGATTGCCTTTAACTGGCAAAACCACTTTATTTAATCTTTTAACCAGCCAGCATAAACAAACAGATTCTTTTACTTCACGAAAAACAAAAAATGTTGGTGTTGTAAAGGTGGCTGATGAGCGTGTTGATTATCTGAGTTCGATTTATCAACCAAAAAAAACTACCCATGCCACTATCGAAGTAATTGACATACCTGGTATTTCACCAGATTTTTCTGAAAAAGAGAAGCAGGATATTTTTAGTCAAATACAAAATATTGATGCTATTTTAATGGTTGTTCGAGTCTTTGATGATTCGTTGATTCCCGGGGATTCCAATCCGTTACATCAAATTGAGTCTTTGGTTTATGAAATACTCTTAAGGGATTTAGAAGTAATAGAAAATCGCATAAACCGACTTAATACAGCCAAAAGAAAGCTGACCAACCAGGAGGAATTGGAAAAGAAAGTCTTAGAAAAATGTTACCAGCATCTAAGTAATGATCAATTATTGATTACTCAAAACTTAACAGAGGAAGAGTTGCGAACAATAAGCGGGTTTAGTTTATTTACTTTAAAACCGATTATTGTGGCAATAAATCTTGATGAAAGTCAATTGAATAAAGATGAATTCCCAAACCAGGATAAATTTAACCAATTTATTCAGAATCATCAAATGGCAAGTATTCCTATATGCGGAAAACTGGAAATGGAAATAAATGAATTGGACCAGGAAGAAAGGAAGCTTTTTCTGGATGATTTAGGATTCAATGAAACAGGTATTGAACGGTTATCCCATGTTCTTTACCACCATCTTGGATTAATATCTTTTTTTACTGTGGGTAAAGATGAAGTCAGGGCATGGACAATTCACAAGGGTACAAAAGCAGTTAAAGCAGCAGGTAAAATCCATAGTGACATTGAGAGGGGTTTTATTCGGGCAGAGGTTGTCAGTTTTAGCGATTTTAAACAATTAGGTACAATGCAAGCGGTAAAAGAAAAAGGTCTGTTAAAAGTAGAAGGAAAAGAAACTATTATTGAAGATGGTGATATTATTAATTTCAGATTTAATGTTTGACTCTTAAAAAACCATCTTTCTTATGAATAGGCTTCTATGATTTTAGATATTTCTGGAAGTTTCTCATAGTTTAATATATTAAACAGAATATAATAATAAGATAAAGGAGTTTTTAGGGTTATACACCCCAAATCAATAGAATGAATACAATAGACCAAGAGCAAGTAAAAAAAGTGGGTGAGCTGTTAAAAAGTTCAAGATATACTGTCTGCTTAACCGGGGCAGGAGTAAGTACTGCCTCCGGGATTCCCGATTTCCGTACACCTGGTAAGGGTTTATGGTCTAAGGTAAATCCGATAGAGGTTACCAGTATTCAGGCTTTTCGGGATAACCCTTCCCGCTTTTATAAATTCTATCGTCCCAGAATTGAGGAGTTACAAAGGGTTTCTCCTAATCCAGCCCATAAAGCCCTGGCTAAATTAGAAGATGCAGGATATTTGCAATTTCTAATAACCCAGAACATCGATAATTTACACCAGAGAGCGGGTTCTAAACATATTATGGAGATTCACGGTAACTTAAATCAAGCCATCTGTAATCGATGCGGGGAAAGAATATCCTCACAAGAATTAATTAAAAGGATTGATGAGAATAAAAATGGTATCCCCTATTGTCAGTGTGGTGGTGTTTTAAAACCTGATGTAGTATTATTCGGTGAAGCACTTTCCAATATTGAAGAAGCAATTGATGAGGCCAGTAAAGCAGAGTTATTTTTAGCGATAGGCTCTTCATTGCAGGTTTCTCCTGCAAACTTGTTGCCAGAGTATAGTATGGCAAAAAAAGGGAAACTGGTTATAATTAATTATATGCAAACCTACCTGGACAAGAAAGCTGCCATTGTTGTTAATCAAGATATAGGATTATTCTTAACTATTTTATGCCAACATTTAAATATATAATATTCTCTCGAATATTTTATATTTTCTGCCATAATTTACTTTAGTTTTATCATTTTCTATAAAAGCACTCTGTCTTTTCTGATGAAAAGCTAATGCAACAATAAATGTGCCAATATGTTATATTTGCTATGATAATAGATTTTTGATATTATGTTTAAATATTATTTAAATAATATTGATTAATAGTAATAAATTTTAAGGTTAAAATTATACCAGATAAATGGGATAGAAAGGCAAAAATATGCAAATTAATAATATAATAGAGGCAATTGGAAATACCCCCCTTCTAAGGTTAAATAAAATATCATCCGGAAATGTATTTGCAAAAGCAGAATTCTTAAATCCGGGTGGGAGTATTAAAGATCGTGTAGCAAAATATATTATTGAAGAAGCGGAAAGAGATCAGAAATTAAAACCAGGAATGACTATTATTGAGTCTACTTCCGGGAATACCGGTATAGGACTGACACTCATAGGAGTGCAAAAAGGCTATGAAGTTATTTGTGTTATGCCTGAAAATATGAGTGAAGAAAGAAGAAAGATTATCCAGGCTTTTGGCGGAAAAATAATTTCCACACCTGCAGAGGAGAGCTTAACAGGTTCTATTAAAAAAATGAAGGAAATTACCCAACAGGATCCGGAGAGATATTTTATTACTGACCAGTTTGTTAATCCCAAAAACCCTGAAACACACTATAAAATATTAGGTCCGGAAATATGGAGAGATACTAAAGGAGAAATTGATGTATTTGTTGCCGGAGTGGGAAGTGGAGGGACGCTGCAGGGAATGGGTAAGTTTTTAAAAGAAAAAAATCCTGCAATAAAGATTGTTGCAGTGGAACCAAAAAATAGTGCTGCTTTACTTGGGAAAGAACCGGGATTACATCAGATTCAGGGTATTGGTGATGGTTTTATTCCAGGAGTCCTTGATGTAAATATGGTTGATTATGTAATCACAGTGTCTGATGAAGAGGCTATAGACACTACAAGATTATTGTCAATTCAGGAAGGATTATTAGTCGGGACTTCTTCAGGCGCGAATGTATTTACAGCTTTACATTTGGATAATGGGAGAAATCGGATAGTTACCGTTTTGCCTGATAGGGCAGAAAGGTATTTCAGTACTGCCCTGTTATAAAAAGTATATTAACAAAAAATGATAATATTTTCTTGTTGTAACAACATCCTAAATAATTAAATAATTTAAAAATACAATTTGTAAGCAGAAAATAATTTAATACTATTTTAATACTTTATTATAATTGTAAATTTTGATTTAAATGTAGCATGAATCATGCTGTTTTAGATTTTAAATCTTTAATTTGTTTAACTGAACTGTAACAACAGAACCTATTACCATCAATATACCCAATAGTTTTAATCCCCCAAGTTGTTCATTAAAAAATATATAAGAAACTATTACTGCTACTACAACTTCAACAGTGCTGATAATCCCGGCCTTCGAGGCCTCGATTCCTGTTGATAATCCTCCAATATAGAATAGATAGGCAAAGATAGTTGCAATAATACTGAGTGCGAGAGCATAAAGCCAGATAACCGGTCCATTCCCTTCCTGAAACAGGATTGCCGGTTGTGAGAATGGAAGGTAAAAAAGCAAACCGAATCCAAATGAATAAAATACAATAGTATAGGTGTGGCATTTATCAGCAATCGGTTTACTTAGAATAGTCAGGGAACCAAATGTCAGCCCTGCTGATAAACCCATAAATATCCCTGTAAAATTTAACTTGATACTTTCCCAGGAACCCCCGGTAACTGTTAAAAAACAACCAATTACACACAAAATAATTGCAATGATTTTATTGGTTGTGAATAATTCTTTAAAAAATATCCTGGCCATTATTGCAATGAAAACAGGTGCCGTATACATAAGTGTTACAGCTGTGGCAATTGAGGTTATTTTAATTGCAGTAAAATAGCTGATATTTAAAAGACATTGGCTTATTAATCCAATAGCAATTACATATTTTAATACATTGCAATTAATTTTTAATTTTGACCTGTCTGTAAAATACAGATATAAGAATAGTATGGTAAAAGAAAAGAACATTCTCCAGAAGATAATTGTAGAAAGAGGGAGCTGGGCTTCTAATAGTTTTTTAACAAAGAAACCAGCAGTTCCCCAAAGACACCCGGCGATGGTAATCATAAGGTAGCCTTTTGTTTTTTTAAGCATAGCCAATTCCTTAATTTTAGTTGTTAGTCCTATCTGTAATCCATAACATAAAATTATAGAGTAAAACAAAGGCCAATTCAAAAGATATTTTTTTAAAACTCTTTTAATCTTGCTTTTAGTCAACTTGCAAAATAAATGATAATGTCTTACTATTTTGTTGAAATAACCAGTTTATTAAAAATACTATCGATTTATAATTGTTAAATGAATTCAATTTCAGAATATTAACAAAATTGTTTTTAAATGGTTTGATACAATGGATATTTTTCGAAAGGAGTAAGAAGTGAAGTATATTGATAGTCAATCCTGTAACCCCTATTTTAATTTAGCGCTGGAAGAACATATCCTGAAAAATAAAAATATTAAGGAAGATATTGTTTTTCTCTGGCAAAATACTCCGACTATTGTAGTAGGAAATAACCAGAATACTATAGAAGAAATTAATGTCCCATTTGTAAATGAAAAACAAATCAAAGTAGTGAGGAGGCTCTCAGGAGGAGGTGCAGTATATCAGGATTTAGGGAATTTGAATTTTACTTTTATAAAACGTAGAAGTAAACCTTCAGATACGGATATTAAAAAATTTGCCTTACCAGTTGTGGAGGCATTAAACAAATTAGGTGTTCCTGCTGAGTTAACCGGACGTAATGATATAAGTGTTGATAGTAAAAAAATTTCCGGGAATGCACAACGTCTTTTTAGAAACAAACTACTTCATCACGGGACTCTGCTTTTTGATACAGATTTAGAAATTATGGCAAAGGTATTACAGGTTGGAGTTGACAAAATTCAGTCAAAGGGAATTAAGTCAATACGCAGTCGTGTTACCAATATCAAGCCCTACTTTAACAGAAAAATTTCAATTGAAGAATTCCGGGAAGCTATTTTAGGTGAATTATTCCAGGGAGAAAAGTTTAATCAGTATTTTTTGAGTGAGAAAGATTTAGTGCAAATCAATAAATTGGTAGATACTAAGTATAGTACCTGGGAATGGAATTTTGGCTATTCTCCTCCTTATAGCATCAAGAATGCCCGTAGATTTCCCGCTGGTAAGGTGGAACTGTTTATTGATGTAGAAAATGGTATAATAAAAAATTGTGAAATATTTGGAGATTTTTTGTCATTATCTGATATCTCTGAAATTGAAAAAGCATTGCAAAATAAGCGTTATGAATCGGAAACCATAGAGAGAACTCTATCCCAGTTCAATCTTAAATATTATTTCGGAGAAATAACATTACAGGAAATAATGACGGTGTTCTTTGGATAAACAATTATATCCAACCAAATGGAATGATGATTTTATATTTCACTGTGAATAACTGTACTCCTAAATTATATATTATTCTTTGAAAAAATAGTTTGATTTAGGTATAATTGATAAGTTTATTAAAAAAATAAATAAATTTCTTCGAGCTGTTTGCTCTAAGGGTATAGCCTATGACAAACATCCATCAGGTTTATCAAGAAATTGTTGAGCCCCCCGTATTGGAAAGAAGAAAAAATATTATATCCTGTGCGGGAATACCGTACAGGATATATTTATATAAAGGAGTAATATGTTTCAGCCACTATTTAAGGTTATAACAATCGAAGAAAGCATAAAGATTTTCCGGGAATCTTTTGATTTTGATACTTTTTTTCAAAATCGTAAACAGAAAATCGAACTTAATCAAGCTTTTACAAGGGTGCTGGCAGAAGACATTGTTTCAAGGGAGAATATCCCTGGTTTTAATAGATCAACTATGGATGGGTATGCAGTTAAAGCCAGCGACACTTTTGGAGCAAGTGATAGCTTGCCAGCTTATCTTGATTTAATTGGTGAGATAAAAATGTCAGAAAAGCCTTCCTGTGTCTTGAAAAATGGTCAAGCTGTAAGAATATCAACTGGGGGGATGCTTCCAGAAGGAGCTAATTCGGTAGTTATGCTGGAATACACAGAAAATATTAGTTCCTCAATGATTGAAATAAGTCGCTCTGTAGCCCCCTGGGAAAATGTGTTACGGGAAGATGAAGATATTAAGAGTAATGAAAAAGTGTTAGAAAAGGGTTATTGTCTGAGACCGCAGGATATTGGCCTGTTGGCAGCATTGGGATGGGAGAGTATAAATGTATTTAAAAAACCAAAAATTGCAATTATTTCCACCGGTGATGAAATTGTTCCCATAAATCAAAAGCCTGAACCCGGACAGGTGCGCAATATTAATACTTTTATGCTGGGGGCAGCAATTAATCAACTTGGATGTATTCCCCACTATGCTGGTATTGTTAAAGATAATGAAAAAGTATTAACAAATGAACTTCAGAGTTTTAAGGAGAATCCTGAAATTGATTTAGTCCTGATTTCAGGGGGTAGCTCTGTTGGAGTAAGGGATTATACTTTGAAAGTATTGGATAGTTTGGGTTCACCAGGTGTTTTAGTACATGGCCTGGCTTTAAAACCAGGTAAGCCAACAATTATTTCTTTGAATGATGGGAAATTATTTATAGGTTTACCCGGTCACCCCGTTTCAGCTATGATGGTTTTTGAAAATGTGGTAAAAAAAATAATATATGAATTAAAGGGTGAGATTTTTCATTTTGAATATGAGAAGACAATTGATGCCTTGCTTGATAGTAATGTATTTTCAGATGCTGGCAGAGAAGAATATGTTAGGGTTGTTTTAAAAAATAGGCATGGCCAATTGTGGGCGATACCGGTTTTGGGCAAATCTGGCATGATTTCTTCTTTGGCTGCAGCTGATGGCTATATAACTATCAGGCTCAATCAGGAAGGTTTATATCAAGGGGAAAAGGTTACCGTTACCTTGTTCGAATGATATAGAATATACATATAAGATAAGGGGATAGTTATATAATTATGAAACGAAATATATATTTGAGTAAAATATCCTTAGAGGAAGCAAAGCAAAAACTTGAGAAAGCTATAAGCGAAGGATTAATTAAGTTGAATCCAAAAAACGAATTGCTTCCAATAGAAAAATCATTAGACAGAATTACTTCTGAACCTATTTTTGCAAAAAGGTCTTCCCTGCACTATACTGCTGCAGCCATGGATGGGATAGCAGTACATTCCCAAAGCACAGAGAATGCCTCAGAAAAAAATCCGGTTATTTTGTCTCAAAAAAAAGATTTTCTATATGTAAATACTGGAAATCCCTTACCAGAGGACTTTGATTCAGTAATAAAAATTGAAGATGTAATTCCAGTTAAGGATGATAATGAATTACA
>Ga0172382_10007224_pt1 | contig 15852 bp, 8 predicted proteins | sample Leawel138RmetaG_FD_122245 | JGI IMG/M metagenome (GOLD analysis project Ga0172382, IMG submission 122245) | Leachate microbial communities from a municipal landfill in Southern Ontario, Canada - Leachate well 138R metaG | ecosystem: Engineered > Solid waste > Landfill > Unclassified | place...
CTCAATCTAAAGAGCTTGAATGTTTCTCTCAACTATGCACAGACTTGAATATAAATAGGAAGCTTGTGGTAGATGTCGGATATTTGTCGCAAATAGGTAGTTCTTCCTTGACTGATTTTGAAATGGAAATACTGCCTTCTACACTAGGCACAGGAGAAATACCTAATACTTATGTACCATTTCGAAATGCAAATATTCTTGCTATTGCTGTAAGCTGGGCAGAAGTTATTGACGCCTCTGCAATATATATTGGTGCAATGGAACAAGATTCCAGTGGCTATCCTGATTGCCGAGCTTCATTTTTTGCCGCATTCCAAGCAACTGTTAATCTCGGTACAAAGACCGGAAGTAATATTCGTATTATTACACCTATTATTGATATGAAGAAGTCAGATATTGTTATCCATGGGTTAAGGCATGGTATTGATTTTTCTCATACTTGGAGTTGCTACAAGTCATCTGATATAGCTTGCGGTAAATGCGAGTCTTGCCAACTCAGATTAAGAGGATTTAAAGAGGCCGGAGTAAGCGATACTTTATCTTATATGTAATACTTGTAAACAGTTAAGATGCGACCGGAATTTGTAAGGGTATAATTATTTTAAATTCAGTACCATCTCCGGGTTTGCTGTTAACCTGTATTTCACCGCCATGCATGTCAACAAATTCTTTGCATATAATCAATCCTAACCCCGTGCCTTTCTCGTTTTTTGTGCCGGGTCTTGAAACAGGAGCATCAATTCTGAATAAATTATTAAGTATCTCATCATTCATACCTATACCGGAATCCTTGATTGTCAATACATGTTTGTCATCAGTTTTGTGATAGTTTATGTCAATAAATGAATTATCATTTGAAAATTTGATGGAATTATTGGTAGTATTGCGTATGATTGTTGAAATCATACTTGAATCTGCATGCATTATAACATTATTCGGGCAGTTGTTTTTTATACTTATACTTTTTAATTTAGCTGATATTGAAAGATTTTCAATTGTATCGTCAATCAATTCTTTAAGATCAAAATCCACTAAATTAAGCATAGTTTGCTTCATTTGAACACGTCCCCAAACAAGCAGATTCTCAAGTAGATTTAATGTGATTTTAGATGATTGTTTAATTAAGCCAATCAATTCTGCACTCTCATCTTCAGTCACCTCTTCCTTATCATCAAGCATCATATCCATTATACTGTTTTGAGCAGAAACCGGACCTATCAAATCATGTGAGATAATGGAGAAAAATTTATCTTTGGTCTTATTCAGCTCTATCAATTCATTATTCTTTTTTAACAGCTCATTATTGAGATATCTTAATTCATCGTTGAGAGTGGCAAGCTCTGAATTTTTTGTTTCTATCTGCTTTTTATTGTCATTAAGAAGAATATTGATTTTTGTCATATCTTTATGTTTTTTTACATATACCAACAAAAGTGATATGACAAAAAGCAATCCGATAGCAATTATTATTGATATAAGTCTTTGAATTTCTGATTGATTTTTTAAAATACTGTTTTCCTTGTATCTTTTCTCCAAATCATATTTAGCGTTTGCTTCAGCCAAAGCCTTTTGATTATTTTCCGTATATAAGCTGTCGTTCAGAGCATGGTATGCTTCAGCAATCTCAAGTGCTTTTTTGTAATTACCTTTTTTTTCATTAATTGTCTTTTCTAATTTCAATGCACCTAATTTATATCTTGTAAGGTTGTTTTCTTCGAATACTTTAGCTGCCTTGATAAGATATTTATCTGCTAAATCAAGTTCATCTATATCCTTATAAACTTCAGCAATGCCGAGATAAGAAATACTTGCTCCGATTTTATCATCGGACTTCTCTTTTAAATCAATTGACTCTTTTAATAATTCAATTACTTCATCGAAGCGATTCAAATCATACAATATTGCAGCCTTATTGTGAAGAGAATTTGCAAGTTTATGAAGATTGCCGGATTTTCGATATAATTCCGTTGATTTGTTTAAATATTCTATTGCAAGGTCAAGACTATCCATAACATGATAGAGATTGGAGAGATTGCTGTATGCTGACGGAAGTTTACTTAAATCATTAGATTTAAAGTAAATATCAATTGCATCTTTATATTGAGATTCGGCTTCCTTGTAATTATGGTTGTCAACATTAATCATTCCGAGAGTGAGATAAATGTTTCCCAATAATCCAAGTTCATTATGCTTTATGGCTAATTGTTCTCCTTTTTTCAAAAAATGTATAGATTTTTCAAAACTGCCTTGACGCAACAGATTTATGCCATAATTCATCAGTAGGGTTATGGCCATAGTTTTATCTTTTACTATATCAATATCATTGACATACTTCTCAAAAATCTTGTTTGCTGAGTCAATATTTGACGATTCGTTATAAATCAAAGCTTGCATATTGTCACTACCAATCAGAGCATTTTCGTCGTCGGTTCTCAAGGCAATGCTTCGTAGTTCATCAATATATGGTTGAGCTTTCATCGGAGATGAATGGATATAATGATTCGCAAGATCAACCAATGAACTAATCTTTGTCGAATCATTTACGGCTGTTCTGTAATTTCGTAACAATGAATCTTCTTTATTCTGTGCAAGTGTTCCAACCCAAGGTGAAATTATGAAACACACTATTAAAACCGTCAATGTCAAGTAATCCAAACTATAACTCTGCATCTCATTTCATAAACTGTAAATCATTCAAAAATAACAAAAATAGTAAAAGTAAAAAAAAAAATCTTTCAGTAACATCAAAGCAATCATAAAAAGTAGCAATTTATCAAGGAAAAAGTCAATTTTTATAATTATGAGAAATCGAAACAAACAAAAAAAAGCCCCCCTTAAATGAACTTTCTCTTGTTATGTCAGTACATTAGAAAGGGGAGCTTCAATTGAATAAAATAAGCCTTAGAGGCGATCGAATCTTGCTTGGAAGAATCGCAAATATTTAGGTTCGTAAACCATTTTCAATCCTTTGGCTTTATCGCGTTTTTCGAATAATTCCTGAACCCAGTAAGCTACCACGTCAAAATGAGCTTGTGTATATACTCGACGGGGGATTGTAAGTCTGACAAGTTCAAGTTTCGGTTTATGGTTTTCACCGGTTTTAACATCTCTTCCGGCAGAGACAATACCACGTTCCATAGCTCTAACACCGGATTCGACATATAAATCGGCGGCAAGAGTCTGAGCAGGGAATTCTTCTTGCGGGATTTGAGGATAGAATCTTTTGGCATCAAGGAATATAGCATGACCGCCAACCGGCTTGATAAACGGTATATCGCTCTTTTCGAGTAGTTTACCAAGATATTCAACCTGACGAACACGTGCAGAAATATTTTTATCTTGTACCGACTCTTCGAGTCCGATAGCCATAGCTTCCATGTCACGACCCGCTAAGCCGCCGTAAGTATGTAAGCCTTCATAAACAACAACCATATTTCGAAGCTCTTCGAATAAGTCCCAATCATTGACTGCAACAAAACCGCCGATATTTACGAGCAGGTCTTTTTTACCGCTCATGGTAGCACCATCGGAGTAATAAGCAATCTCACGAAGAATATCGGCAACAGGTTTATCCTTGTATCCTTCTTCACGTTGTTGAATGAAATAAGCATTTTCGACAGCTCTTGTAGCATCGAGCATTACTTTAATGCCGTGTTTTTCGGAAAGAGCTTTAACTTGTTTCAAGTTTTCCATTGATATAGGCTGACCACCGGCCATATTTACGGTAGTGGCAACACAGATATAGGGAATCTTTTCAGCACCTACTCTATTTATCAAATCTTCGTACTTTTGTAAGTCAATATTGCCTTTGAACGGATAGAGACTCTGTGCGTCGTGAGCTTCGTCAATAATGACATCTATGAACGAGGCACCCGCTTTTTCCTGATGAAATCTTGTAGTAGTAAAATACATGTTTCCGGGTACAAAATCACCAGGTTTAATCATGGCTTGTGAAAGTAAGTTTTCGGCACCGCGTCCTTGATGAGTTGGGACTAAATATTTGTAGCCGTAATATTTCTGAACAGCTTCTTCTAATCTATAGAAGTTCTTCGAGCCGGCGTAGGCTTCATCGCCCATCATCATACCTGCCCATTGAGCATCGCTCATGGCATTAGTGCCACTGTCGGTCAGGAAGTCAATATAAACGTCTTCGGATTTGAGCAGAAATGTATTGTAACCTGCTTCTTTTATTGCTTTTTGACGGTCTTCGAGACTTGTCATTTTAAGTGGTTCTACCACTTTTATCTTATAAGGTTCAGCCCAGGGGATGTATTTTCCAGACATCACTTAATCCTTCTTATAATGTGTTAATAATTTATTTTATACAATCATGAATACATTTATTTAATTTGTATTAATTAAGCTATCCAAATATAAAGAATTATAGCTGTTTTAACAAATATTTTGAATAAAATGTAATAATTCCTTATTTTAGGGGTTAGATGATTTGGTATTCTAAAATTAACTTTTATTGATATAGATGATGCGAAACAGGAAACTTCTAATTAACTTCATGGTTTTATATTTTGTACTGCTGATTTCATGTTCAGAGACTACTCGACAGTACAGAGATACAAGAATTAATTACGATTCACTTGCGGCTTCAATACCCAAAAGTGATACTTTGACTTTTCTTACAAGTGACATAAGTGATACTAATACAGACTATAAGTACTATATAAACTGTGTCTATCCACGACTTATTCACTTTGACAAAGAGAGTGTTCAAAGAGCCGTAAACGATTCAATTGAGAATAAACTACACGAAGTTATTGACTTATTTGAGAATGACCAGGAGCTTATGTTTGGCGATAGTTCCGATATGGAATGGCCCGAGGATTTTGATGAATATCAATCAAGATACAGTTATCTCGGGATAAATTATGAACTCATTAATAATTCTCGGGAGCTGCTTAGTTTGATTTTAAATGTAGAACATTATACTGCATTTGCAGCACATCCCATAAGCTACCATAAATCGCTGAACTTCGATATGGGTTCCGGTGAGATATTGTCACTCGAAAATTTTATTGGTACGATAGACAGTTCGTTCCTTCAGAATTTATCTGAAAGGAGTTTTCATAAGATTATGAAAATGGATATTTCTGATTCTGTATGGATACGCGACGGATTACTGCCTAAATGGGAAAACTTCAAAAACTATAACATCACTCGTGACAGCCTGTTTTTGACTTTTGATGTTTATCAAGTTGCTCCGTATGCTGTTGGACCTGTCCGGTTGAGCATCCCTTGGACAGAACTCATCGAACCGAAGAATCGTCCGGTCGAGGTCGAGGACACCCTGTCGGAGTAATCCAAATCCTACTTTTTATAATTATGTATAATTAAAGAACTATCTGTAATTTGATGAAACCGAAGATAAGAATTTACTTTACCGATTTTTGGAACAATTTTGATATTCATGATAATTACTTTACTCATTTATTAAGAGACAGTTATGAAATTATTATTGATAAGCTAAATCCGGATTTCCTTTTTTATTCAAATTTCGGTATTGAACATATCAATTATCTGTGCACTAAAATTTATTTTACGGGTGAAAATATACGTCCCGATTTCTCTGAGTGCGACTGGGCTTTTTCATTTGATTTTTCTGATGATGATAGGAATTACAGACTGCCACTGTATGCCCTGTTTGCTGATTTAAATGACTTAACAAAGGCAAGAGATGCAGAGAGGCACTTGAAGGACAAGACAAAATTCAGCAATTTCATTTACTCAAATCCCGGCGCCAAGAAGAGAAGGGACTTCTTTTTCAAATTGTCTGAGTATAAGAAAGTTGACTCAGCCGGCAGATACATGAATAATATTGGTGGTTCAATTGGCGGCTTTGAAGATGCGAAACGTAAGTTCATACGGGATTATAAATTTACGATTGCTTTTGAAAACAGTTCTTATCCGGGATATACAACAGAAAAAATATTAGATCCTTTCCTCTGCCACTCTGTGCCGATTTATTGGGGCAGTCCTCGTGTATCCGAAGACTTTAATCCAGAAGCTTTTCTGAATTATCACGACTATCATGATGAGAAAGAATTTATTGATAGGATAATTGAGATAGACAATAACGATAAATTGTTATTGGATATACTAAACAAGCCTCCATTTATAAATAATGAACTTAATAAATTTGTTAATCCTGAAAATGTGCTTATGCAATTCAAGAAGATTTTTAATTCCGATATTAGTCCGGTCGCTTTAGAATCGCCTCTAAATTCTGGTAACAAATTGCAAATTTCACTTTGGAAATTTACTGAGATTGCTAATTATCGAAAGAAAATTCTACAAAATAAAATCAATAATTTTTCCTTTGATAGAATCATTGTAAGAATTCAAAGGATAAATGAAAAACTTAAGCAGTGAAATTGAGCAGAAACAAATGGGTTGGATTATTGAACGCTAATATAACGATTAATAAATTTTAGCTAACAGCCCGATGAATTAATTTATACCGTAAATTGAAAATCATTCACCGGACTGTTGTTTGACGACTATATAACACAATTTTCAATAATGTCTAACATTCCTGAACTCGAATCAAGCATTGCTTTACAACCCAGAGGTATGGTTGCCTGGTCTGAAGTATGTCCGAACATTAGTCCGTAAAAAGATGGTTTTCCTATCGGTTTAAGATAATAATCGAGTACTTCACCGAGGCTGTAATCCCAAGTAGATTGAGTACCGGAGGCAGAACAGTCATTACAACGTCCAAAAACAATGCCTTCAGCTTCATCAAGTATCCCGGCAAGTCTCAACTGATTCATCATTCTGTCAATCCTGTATGGAGGTTCCCCAACATCTTCAAGAAGAAGTATTTTACCCTTGCTGTCGAGTGAATAATCTGTACCAATCATAGAACTAATAAGTGATAAATTTCCGCCAATCATTTCACCCTCGGCTATTCCGCTTACAATTGTTCGAATCGGAGAACTTGCACGTAATCCGAATTTCCCTGTCGGGTTTTTGAGTTCCCCGAAAGTTTCATTGCTGAACAGCATTCTTACAAAGATTTCCTGAGTATAGGGAGAAAATGGTGAAAGTAAAACTGGTGAATGAAAAGTTACAAGACCGGTCTTCTTGCGGATGGCAAGATGTAAAGCTGTAATATCACTGTAGCCGCAGAATATCTTGGGATTTTTTCTGATGATATCGTAATTAATAGAATCAACAATCTGTGCAGCACCGTAACCGCCTCTTATGCACATGACTGCGTTAGCAGATTTGTCCTCAAACGCATTATGTAAGTCTTCAACTCTTTCTACCACAGAGCGAGTTTTATATCCGCTGCCGGATAAGAGATTCTTTGAATAAACAGGGACTAATCCTAAGGCTTTAACTACCTCATCAGCCCTCATAAAATCATCGGGGTCACTGACTGCGGTACCCGGAGCTATTATTCTTACCTTATCTCCGGGTTTTAACGCTTGTGGCTTAATATTAGTTATGTGACTGTCGGTAACTTTGTCGTTTTTCATCCCGAAAACGGCATTTGTTTGATTAAACAAAATTCCGGCAGAACTCATTAATCCGAATTTTAAAAAACTACGCTTGTCCATTTGTACTCTTAATAGGATAACCTGATACTCTCCAAATATCATCGGCATATTGCCTGATTGTTCTGTCGCTTGAAAATTTACCGGCTCTTGCAGTGTTCAATATACTCTTCTTAGTCCAGAGCTGTTTATTGGTAAATTCTGCAGCAACTTTGTTTTGAGCTGCCGAATACTGCTCAAAGTCAGCAAGCAGACAATACTTATCTCCACTATAAAGAAGCATGTCAACTAATTCATCGAAGATTCCGGGTTCGAGTGTGTTGAAATAATTTGATTTAATTAAATCGAGAGCACTCTTGAGCTCAAGATTGTTTTGATAGTAATCATAGGGGTTATATTCATTGCTGTGCAGGGCAGCTACTTCATCGGCTTTAAGTCCGAAAATAAACATATTTGCCTGTCCCATTTCTTCCATCATCTCTATATTTGCACCATCCATAGTACCGATGGTTAAAGCTCCGTTAAGCTGGAACTTCATATTTCCTGTACCTGATGCTTCATAACCTGCGGTGGATATCTGCTCGGATAAATCGGAAGCAGGGATAATAAGCTCTGCAAGAGTAACCGAATAATTTTTCAGGAACACTACTTTGAGTTTATCGCCGATATCCGGATCTTTGTTGATAGTATCTGCAATCGAGTGAATCAATTTAATGATAAGCTTTGCAGTATGATAGCCGGGTGCAGATTTCCCGCTGAAAATCATTGTTCTGGGCACAAATTCGGCATGTGGGTTCTCTTTTATTCTATTGTACATAGCTACAATGTGAATTGCATTAAGAAGTTGCCGCTTGTACTCGTGGATACGTTTAATATGCGAATCAAAAATTGAATGAGGATTAATCTCTATGTCGTAGTTCTCTTGGATATACCTTATCAATTTTTGTTTATTAATCATCTTTACTGCTTGCCATCTCGTCAAAAGTTCTTTGTCTTCAATGAAATGTTCAAGTTTTTTCAAGTCATATAAATCAGTAATCCACTCGTTGCCTATGTGTTCTGAAATGAGATGAGACAGTTCAGGATTAGCTTTTTTAAGCCATCTTCTTTGAGTTATGCCGTTTGTTTTATTGTTAAATTTATAAGGAACCCATTGGTAAAAGTCAGGGAACACCTTGTTTTTTATTATTTCTGTATGTAGTGCAGCGACACCATTGACAGAAAAGCTGCCGATTATAGCAAGATGAGCCATTCTTATCTTCTTGTCATCAGTCTCTTCAATTACCGACATTCTGCGAATTTTTTCGATATCATTATGGTACAACATTCTGATTTTAGAAAGGAAGCGTGAATTAATCTCATAAATTATCTGTAAGTGCCTTGGCAACAACTTCTCGAATAAAGCAACAGACCATCTTTCAAGAGCCTCGCTGAGCACAGTATGATTAGTATAAGCAAAAGTATTTGAAGTAATATGCCACGCTTCGTCCCAACCCAAACCTTCTAAGTCCATGAGTATTCGCATGAGTTCAGGAATTGCTATTGCCGGATGTGTATCGTTCAGCTGTAATGTGTTTTTATCGGCAAACCTGCTTAAATCATTGTGATTAACTTTATATCTTCTGATAATATCCTGTATGGATGCTGATACGAAGAAGTATTGCTGTTTTAACCTTAGTTCTTTACCGGCTACTGTATTATCATTTGGATACAGTACTTTAGAAATATTTTCTGTCTCGTATTTATTTTCTACAGCCTTGATGTAATCCCCTTCATTGAATGATGAGAAATCAAAATCATGCGTAGCTTTTGCTTCCCAAAGTCTGAGGTTATTGCAAGTATTATTGTTGTAGCCAGGTATAGGAATATCATAAGCTACCGCGAGAACATCTTTTGTGTTTATCCATCTGTAACAGTTGACACCTTTGCTGTCTGTATAAGACTCTACATTACCGTAGAATTGTATGGTGTACCTGTATTCCGGACGCATTATTTCCCATGGGCTGCCGTAATGTAACCAGTTGTCGGGTTTTTCGACCTGATATCCGTTCTTAATATCTTGTTCAAAAATTCCGTATTCATACCTGATACCGTATCCGAATGCGGGTAATTCTAAAGTGGCCATAGAGTCCAGAAAGCAGGCGGCGAGTCTGCCTAAACCACCATTTCCGAGACCCATATCGTGTTCCAGTTCAATTATTGACTCCAAATCATAACCCATGTTCTGAAGAATATCTCTGCACTCCTCATAGAAGCCAAGATTTGTCAGAGCATTCCCCAGTAAACGACCCATTAGAAATTCCATGGATAAATAGTAAACTCTTTTTACATCACCCATATAGTATTGGTTCTGTGTTCGCAGCCAGTTACGTATCATTCTGTCACGAACCGATAATGATACGGCACGATAAGTGTCTTCAAGTGTAGCAGTTACCTTGTCTTTAACAAGCCTAAATTCGAGATGTTCCGATATTTGATTTTTTAATGAATATGTATCAGGATTCTGACTGTCTGTAAAAAAAACTGATTCTGGCTTATTGGCGTTTTGAAACATTTTTGGAATAACTTAATTTATTTTAACATATATCAGTATATTACACGAAAATAATCTAATATGCTTTTAAAAAAATTACGATGATTAAACTTAAAGGTGTTCAGAAGTGTCTTAATACGGAATCATTGAACAAATTTCAAAAAAGTAATATGTTGCTTATAATCAGACAATACATCTTATTATTATTCTCGGTAAGTTCTTTCTTTATCATCTCTACATCAGTTATTGAAGCACAACCTACAAGAAACAGTACAGGTTTGAGCCTACAAGGAACTGTCGTTGACAATGCAGACAAAGCACTTCGCGGGGCGTCGGTAGCAGTGGTATCTCAAAGAGATAAAAATTTCAAGAGCGGAGTTGTAACCGATAAGGATGGCAAATTCAAGTTGGATAATCTGCCGGCAGGCGAATATTCGATTGAAATATCATTTATTGGTTTCCGGAAACATACCCAATCATTCAAATTGAGCCCAAATAACAGAAATATAGGCACGGTTAAGCTTGAAGAAGGTGATGTTAATCTTGGAGAAATCACTGTTGAAGCTCAAATGCTCAGACAAGAACAAAAGGAAGATACCACTATCTATAATGCTGATGCTTTTAAGGTGAACCCTGATGCTACCACCGAAGACCTTTTGAAAAAGATGCCCTGCGTAACAGTTGACAGGGACGGCACGGTTAATGCACAAGGTGAGTCTATCAGCAGAGTACTTGTAGATGGCAAAGAGTTCTTTGGCGAAGACCCGACTGTTGCTATCAAAAGCCTTCCTGCCGAAATTATTGATAAGATACAGGTGTTTGACAGGGCAAGTGACCAAGCTCAGTTTACCGGATTCGATGATGGTAATGCTCAGAAAACATTGAATATTATCACCAAGTCCGATAAAAATACGGGTAATTTCGGAAAATTATATGCTGGATACGGTTCTGAAGACAGATACTGGGCTGGTGGAAATGTAAACTACTTCGATGGTGATATGAGAATTTCGCTTATTGGTTTGACAAATAATATCAATCAACAAAATTTTGCAGTCTCGGATATATTGAGTACAACCGGTTCGCAAATGTCAGGTAGAGGCGGTTTCAGAGGCGCTAGAGGTCCCGGCAGAGGCGGCTCGTTCAGAGGAATGGGCTCTGCTTCCGACTTCATGGTTGGACAACAAAACGGAATTTCCGCTACTAATTCTATTGGTACGAATTATTCGGATACCTGGTCAGAAGGAATGACTTTCACGGGCAGCTACTTTTTTAATCTGAGTGATAATGAGAATGTCAGTGATGTTTCGAGAAATTTTTTCACTCAAGATGAAAGTACGCAATTTTACAATGAATCAAACAACTCGACAACAAGGAATATCAACCATAGATTCAACGGAAGATTTGATTATACCATTGATTCATCAAATTCTCTCTTGATAAGACCAAGATTTACTTTTCAAACAAGTGAATACTCCGGTTTGGTTGATGGGAAAATGAATATAAATTCAGCTGATATGAACCGGACAGAAAACAGATATACATCCGGGCAGGATGGTTATAATATTGATAATACTATGCTTTACAGACTCAAATTGCCAAAAAACGGAAGGACGTTTTCAGTTGAATTATCAACAAATGTAAACAAGAATGATGGAAATACATATCTTTTTTCTAGAAATACCGTTTATGATACAGATGAAAATATAATTGAGTTGAACCAAGACGGAAATTTGATAGGTGATGGATACAGGATTAATACTGAAATCAATTACACGGAACCGATATTCGAAGATTTGCAATTGCAACTTACTTACAGACCTTCTTATACTGTCAGTAACTCGGATAAGGAAGTTTACAATATGCAACCTGATGAAGTGATAATAATGTCAATGGATTCTGTATTGTCAAATAATTTTGAAAATATTTACAAACAACATCGTGGCGGAGTCAGACTTAGATACCGTACCGAAGAGACAAACATAAACCTTGGATTAGACTATCAAACAGCAGAGCTTGAAGGTAAGCAAAATTTCCCGTTTTCAAATTCGACAAAATTTGCATTTTCAGATTTCCTTCCTAATTTCAGACTTCAACATAATTTGTCCAAAACAACAAACTTCAGAATAAATTACAGGTCATCAACAAATGCCCCTTCTGTTTCACAACTTCAAGATGTAGTTGACAACAGTAACCCTGTATTATTAAAAGCCGGTAATCCGAATCTTAAACAAAATTACACACATACTTTGATGGGAAGAGTAGGGACTTCGGATTTCAAATCATCATCTTTCCTGTTCGGTTTTGCTATGCTAAGATTTACAAATGACTATATTGCGAACTCACTTTATACAGCAAACAGAGATACAAGCATTAATGGTATTCCTTTGTTTGCCGGCTCTCAAATTTCGAGACCAGTGAATTTGGACGGATATGTCATGGGACGCTCGTTTGCCGCTTACGGTGTCCCTGTCTCATTTATCGGAAGTAATCTGAATCTTAATGCAGGATTTACCTATACTCGTACTCCGGGATTAGTTAATAATATCGAGAATATCGCTAACAATTACTCAATTAACAGCGGAATAACTCTGTCGAGCAATATTAGCCCCGAATTAGATTTTACACTTTCATACAGTGGGAATTATTCCATTGTGGAAAATAGTATTTTGCCAAATCAAGACAATAATTATTTTATACATGTTGCTACTGCTAATGTAAATGTAATTCTTTGGGAAAAGCTTGTGCTGAATACAGAGGTTTTTCATAATATGTACCAAGGATTAGAACAAGATTTTAATCAGGAATTTCTGCTATGGAATGCCTCAATCGGATATAAATTCCTTGACAAGAATGCTGCAGAAGTGAGACTAAGTGTTTATGATATTTTAGGTCAAAACAACAGTATAAACAGAAATGTAACTGAAATATATCTGGAGGATTTACGGACAAGGGTACTTCAAAGATATTTCATGCTGACCTTTACATATAATCTCCGTAGTTTTGGTGGGTAAAACGAATCATTCTAAAAATATTGAACAATGATGTTGTTCAAATTCCAATGGGATTTGGAAATTGAATTGTAACAAAAATCAATTTTGAACGTGATATGAAAATATTCATTAATTATGGACTTATCTTATGAAAAAGTTGATTGGTTTATTAGTTTTTCTTGTTTTCATCAGTCCTGTCAGAAGTCAAAATGAAATACATGTGAAGGGAACTCCGGATAAAGTTATTGTATTTCAGAGTGGTGCAAATCTTTCAATGAATTTGAAAGTTAATGTTAAAAAGGGGACGAATATAATTTTAATAGATTCAATGCCTGCAAGCATTGACCAGAATTCAATCCGCTTGTATGCCGGCTCATCAACTGCTGTAATGTCAACCGATTTTCAATTGGAAACAATTAAAACTGAGAACCAAATTGAACCACAAAATATAATTTCTGTGAGGGATAGTATAAAGAAACTGAATTATTTATCAAGAGATTTGAGCAATCAAATAAGTGTCCTGCAGGGTGAGGAAGGTATAATTGCCGGATACAAACTAAATCCCGAAACGGAAAAAGGCTCATCAATTACTGAACTTACAACTCTGGCAAATTATTATAACAAACGCATTAATGGAATCAGGAAGGAAATTCTTAATCATCAGGAAAAACAAAATGAATATAGTATTTTGATTGCGAAATTAAACAAACAAATCAGTGATTATGAGTTAACCAAGCAACCTGTTCAAAATTATCAGATTATTGCTAATCTCAGCAGTGAGATTGAGGGAAGTATAAATTTGGAGTTGAATGTTTTCACTCCGACAGCTGGATGGGTTCCTAATTATGAAATTAAGGTGAAAGATGTTGAGTCGCCGGTAAAGTTATCCTACAAGGCTTTAGTATGGCAGGGAACAGGCAGGGATTGGAAAGAAGTTAAGCTGATTTTATCCACGAGAAATCCCAATATGAGTAATGTTATGCCTGTACTAACTCCATGGTATCTGAGATTGTTGCAGAGTTCATACGATATGGATTCGCCTCTGACGCCAACATATTCAAATTCTGTCAGGAGTTCAAGAACTAAAGAATCATCAATGGTTGTTGATGGTATGGAAGTTGGAACAGTTGATAATAAATATATGACGGTCGAATTTTCACCTGCAAATAAATATACCATCAAATCAGACAACAGAAAGCAGAGTATAACTCTGAACGATGTTGATGTCCCTGCTGTTTACGAGTATTTCACCGTTCCGAAACTCGACCCAGATGCCTTTTTGATTGCAAAAGTTCCTGATTGGGGAAAGCTGAATTTACTGAAGGGAGAAGCATATATTTATTTCGAGAATACTTATATCGGAAAGACGTTGATTAATCCCGAATCCACTTTGGACTCACTCAGTATTTCGCTTGGCAGGGATAAAAGCATAGTAGTCAAGAGAGAAATTGTTCAGAATATGACTGAAACCAAGTTTTTCAGCAGTAATGTTGTCAAACAATACGGATATATGATTACTGTCAAGAATAACCGCAAATCTGAAATAAATATAACTATTGAAGATCAATTCCCTATCTCAACGCACGAGAAAATCGAAGTTGAGCTATTAGAAACTTCAGGTGCTAAAGTTGACAATGTGAAGGATTTTTTGAAATGGTTTGTAAAAATTCCTGCCGGAAAATCAATTGAAAGGAAATTTGCTTATAAGATAGATTCCCCGCAGTAGCGTGATTGTTTGAATTGTTGTTTAAGATAAGATGGACTCCACTTTCGAAGTAGAGTCCATCTTGCTTTTGGGCTCACATCTTCACAAACTTCTCTACCTTATCGCCAATCCTGATGAAATACACACCTGCAGGCAGCTTCTCGACATTCATCCGATGACTCGAAGTCATCGGATGAATTGATTCGGACATCACTTCAATTCCCAACACATCAAATATTCGCACTTTATGAACAATGGGTTGCAACCCATTGTTGCTGATTGAGATTGTGAGGAAATCGGAAGTGGGGTTGGGGAATACATTGATATTATCAAACTTTAACTCAAATTCATTTACCGAAGTTAAGTCCTCATACATCCATATTGCACCACCAAAATATATATTTGCAATTCGCTTGTTAATATTATTACTGGGTAATACCATAACTTTAAAATAATTGTTAGTTATTGGTTTAGATTCGGTATCACGACTCCAATGATTACCACCATCTGTTGTTATCCAAATTACATTACCATCACCCCAAGTTATACCAACATCTTCATTTGTAAAATATATATTGCCAATCAATCCTAAAGGACTCTCATATATTGTTGTATCCAATTGGGTAAACCAGTTTTTCCCGCCGTCTGATGTGTGCAGAATTGTATGAGTATATTGACTTTGATTTGGTACGAACTGACGTCTGCCGGAACACCAACCTTTCAAAGAATCAATAAAATAAACACCATACATCCCATCAATATTGCTGATCGGATTACTTTTAGTCCAAGTGTTACCTTTATCTGTTGAAAAGAAACCTCCGGCATATATAAATTTATCTTTCATATATGCTGATTGAAAAATTATTGCACCTGAATAATTAAAGTTACTTGTAATATTATTCCATGATACTCCACCATCGCTTGTCAAAAAAATAAAATTATTTGTCAGTGCTATACCTGACAAGGAGTCCGTGAATTTAATAATTTTAAAATCTTGATTAGTATTTAAATTTGTAGAATCCCATGTAACTCCGCCATCTCTTGAAATAGTAATTTGTCCCTCTTTATTTCCTACTACCACAAATGATGGAGTAACAAAATCAATACATA
>Ga0172382_10007226_pt1 | contig 15847 bp, 14 predicted proteins | sample Leawel138RmetaG_FD_122245 | JGI IMG/M metagenome (GOLD analysis project Ga0172382, IMG submission 122245) | Leachate microbial communities from a municipal landfill in Southern Ontario, Canada - Leachate well 138R metaG | ecosystem: Engineered > Solid waste > Landfill > Unclassified | place...
AGACCCACCACCGCAATCGAACCAAACAGCAAGCACAAAATGCCACCCATTACCGGCACTGGAATGCTTTGCAGTGCCGCACCAAACTTGCCGATAAATGCTAAAGCAATGGCAAAGCCTGCAGCCCAGGTCATGATCACAGGGTTGTAGTTCTTGGTTAACATCACCGCGCCTGTTACTTCAGCATAGGTCGTATTAGGTGGGCCGCCAAACATGCCTGCAGTGGTGGTGGCCAAGCCGTCTCCGAGTAAAGTGCGATGCAAACCTGGTTGCTTGATGTAGTTTTGTCCGGTGACGCTGCCAATCGCAATCACACCGCCAATATGCTCAATGGCTGGCGCAAGCGCTACTGGCAACATAAACAAAATCGCGCCAAGGTGGAACTCGGGAGCGACAAAGGCTGGCAGGGCAAGCCAAGGTGCAAGACCAATGGCTTCAGTACTGACTTCACCTAAGAGCACTGCAAGCGTACAGCCGACAATAATTCCAGCCAAAATCGGCACTAAGCGGAATAATCCGCGCCCTAAGGTGGCTACTGCTAGCGTAGTAATTAGCGCCGACATGGAGATCAACATTGCCGTAGGGTAAGCAATCAGTTGTGTCGCGCCATCGCCCGATTTACCCATCGCCATATTCACCGCTACCGGTGATAAGGCCAGACCGATACACATAATCACTGGCGCAATCACCACGGGTGGCAGCAGCTTATCAATAAAGCCTGTGCCTTTCAGGCGTACCGCTCCGCTGAGCAAGATATACACCATACCTGACGCCATAATTGCACCGAGCACTGCGGGTAAGCCAAAATTGGTTTTCGCATACAGAATCGGTGCAATAAAGGCAAAGCTTGAGGCAACGAAAACAGGTACTTGGCGCTTAGTGGCCAGTTGGAATACCAGCGTACCGAGACCAGCGGTAAACAGTGCGACGTTCGGATCCATGCCAGTAATCAAAGGCATCAGTACCAGCGCACCAAATGCCACAAAGAGCATTTGCGCGCCGGCTAAAGCCTGTCGCCAAGCCGACTCAGGAGGGTGAGACAGCATCACTTAGCTCTCCTTTTGCTTGGTACCAAAAATCTTATCGCCAGCGTCACCTAAGCCCGGCACGATGTAACTGTTGCTGTCTAAACCTTGGTCAATCGCCGCGGTATAAATCGCTACATCAGGATGCGCGCTATTCACCGCTTGAATGCCTTCTGGTGCGGCGACTAAGACCATCGCGCGAATTTCTTTACAGCCTGCTTTTTTTAGCAAATCAATGGTGGCAATCATTGAGTTACCCGTGGCCAGCATTGGATCAATGATTAATGACAGGCGCGATGGCATATCAGGTGCAAGTTTTTCTAAGTAGGTGTGTGCTTTCAAAGTTGCTTCGTTACGCACCACGCCGACAGCACTAACTTTGGCGCTGGGAATCAGGCTTAAAACGCCTTCTAACATACCTATTCCTGCACGCAGAATAGGCACTATGGTGATTTTTTTGCCAGCAATTTTTTCAACGTCTACTTGGCCGCTCCAGCCATCAATAGAGTAGGTCTCTAAAGGTAAGTCTTTGGTGGCTTCATAGGTCAGCAATGTACCTATTTCTTGCGCCAATTCGCGGAAGTTTTTGGTGCTGACATCAGCACGGCGCATTAAACCGAGTTTGTGGCGAATCAAAGGGTGACGAATTTCATGGGCAGGCATGAAAAGCTCCAAAAGCTAAAAAGTAGGTGTCTAGATTAAACGAAATTAGGCTAAAACGGCACTTTGTTTGCTATCAATGCTTGCCCTAAAGAGTCTGTAGCAGTACCTTTTGCGCCTTAACTACTTAATAAAGAGCTCTGTGATGTCTGCAAATCTTGAACATATTCAGCAAGTCATGGCTGAGGCCGACATTTTATTCACCGCAGACGAGGTGCAAGCGGCGGTTGAACAGGTTGCACAGCAGATCAATGAGGCGCTGTGCGATAGCAATCCTGTGGTGTTTTGTGTAATGAATGGTGGTTTGATTTTTTCTGGTAACTTACTGACTAAATTAACCTTTCCCTTAGAACAGTCGTACCTGCATGCCAGCCGTTACCGCAATGAGACCAGTGGTGGCGAGCTGTTTTGGAAAGCTAAGCCAGAAATATCTTTTATGGACCGCGAGGTACTGATCATTGACGATATTCTTGACGAAGGACATACGCTGTCAGCAATTATCGAATTTTGTAAGCATGCTGGTGCCAGTAAGGTGCACACTGCTGTACTGGTTGATAAGCAGCATGAGCGTAAAGCCAGTGCCGATTTAAAGGCCAGTTTTGTTGGCCTGGATTGTGAAGATCGCTATATTTTTGGTTACGGTATGGACTATAAAGGCTACTGGCGTAACACTGCTGCCATTTATGCTGTCAAAGGTATGTGAGGCGCTGTTTATGGTTTTTTAGCATGCAGTGCTAGGCGCTGCAGTGCTTCGCGCAAAACAGGGTCATGGGTTACATCTGCACTGGCTTGAATGGCTTGGCCTGCTTGCTCTGAGAGTGTGATCGTGCGTGCGGGCGTTTTTTCAGCTTGTAGGGGCGGGCGCACTTTAAACTGTAAACGTACAATCTCGCTAAATTCAGTTAATCCTTGCAGTTGCTTGAGTAGGCGTTTTTGTTGATAGCGTAAGCGTGTGGCCCAGTTGCCGTCAGTGACAATTAAACAGAGGATGCCGGCTTGGTAAGTGGCTATATGACAATGCTCACGTGCGGCTGGCTGTAAAAACTGATTGAGTAACTGTTGCAAATGATCAGTTGCCTGCGCGCGGGCCATTAAACGCTGCAGTGTGGCGCTACTTTGCAGAACATTGTTGCTCTGTTGCGCCTTAATCGGGCGGTAGCTCATGGGGAACCTCATAAAAAATAAATTTCACAGGACACAGGCTTATAGTTTCTGCCAAAGTACGCTTGAAATATACGACGACCAGTACCATGTTATACAGGCAGTATAGCCTACAAAAAAACAGTGGTTGCGGCTGAGTGATTTATATTTAGAGCACCTGTGTCTCGGGCCGCTGCTTAAGGCTACTTTATTCAACAGCAAATACAGGTAGAATAGTTTTTTTGTGCGGGTGAGTACAGTATGACTTGCGCGCCTTCACCCCCCCAAAAATGGAAGCGTTATTAATTATGTTTGCGCCTTTATTCAGAAAACTCCTTGGAAGTAAGAACGATCGTGATGTCAAACGCATGTATAAAATGGTTAACACCGTTAATGCGTTGGAAGAGCAAATGGTGGCGCTATCCGACGAACAACTACAAGCTAAAACCGATGCATTTCGTCAGCGTTTAGCAGGTGGTGAAAGTCTTAATAAGCTCTTGCCTGAAGCCTTTGCCGTGGTGCGTGAAGCAGGTAAGCGCGTGATGGGCATGCGCCACTTTGATGTGCAGCTCATTGGTGGGCAAACGCTACATGAAGGCAAAATTGCTGAAATGCGTACCGGTGAAGGTAAAACTTTAGTAGCAACATTGGCCGTGTATCTCAATGCCCTACCTGAAAAAGGTGTGCATGTGGTGACGGTCAACGACTATCTTGCTCGTCGTGATGCGAACTGGATGCGCCCTCTGTATGAGTTTTTAGGCCTGTCGGTTGGTGTCGTGGTGCCATTTCAAGACCCCGAAGAAAAGCGTGCAGCCTATGCCAGTGATATCACTTACGGCACCAATAATGAGTTTGGCTTTGATTATCTACGCGATAATATGGCGTTTAGCGTGGAAGAAAAGTTTCAGCGCGAGCTGCATTTTGCCGTCATTGATGAAGTTGACTCAATCTTAATTGATGAGGCACGCACGCCTTTAATCATCTCCGGTCAAGCTGAAGACAGCTCCGAGCTGTATAAGAAAATTAATCTGATCATTCCAACCTTAAAGCGCCAGCTTGAGGATGAAGAGGGTGAGGTGCTGGAAGAAGGGCATTACACCATTGATGAAAAAACCCGCCAAGTTGAGCTTAATGAGGCTGGTCACCAGTATATCGAAGAAAAGCTGACTGAAATGGGCTTGTTAGCCGAAGATGAGTCATTGTACTCCTCTAGCAACCTAAGTCTGCTGACACACGTTAACGCAGGTTTGCGTGCGCATACCCTGTTTAACCGTAACGTTGAATATATTTTGCAAGACGGGCAAGTGGTGCTGGTTGATGAGCACACGGGTCGTACTATGCATGGTCGCCGTTTATCCGAAGGCTTGCACCAAGCGATTGAAGCCAAAGAAGGTGTGCAGATTCACCCTGAAAGTCAGACCTTAGCCTCAACGACCTTCCAAAACTATTTCCGCTTGTATGAAAAACTTTCTGGTATGACCGGTACCGCTGATACTGAAGCCTTTGAGTTTCGTCAGATTTATGGTTTGGACGTGACTGTTATCCCGACGCACCGTCAGGTGGCACGTAAAGATTTCAATGACTTGGTGTTCTTAACCCAGCCGGAAAAATACAAGGCGATTATTGAAGATATCCGCGAGTGTCAAGAGCAAGGCCGTCCAGTATTGGTCGGTACCGCATCGATTGAAAGCTCTGAGCATGTCTCTAGAGTGCTTGATGCTGAAGGTATTGCGCACAAAGTTCTTAACGCTAAGCATCACGATTTAGAAGCTGACATTATTGCTCAAGCCGGTCGCCCAGGAGCGATCACCATTGCCACCAATATGGCTGGGCGTGGTACTGATATTGTTTTAGGCGGTAGCTGGGAAGCTGAAGTGGCTGCTCTAGACAATCCCAGTGACGAACAAATTGCTGTTCTTAAAGCCGCTTGGCAAAAGAGCCATCAGCAGGTAATTGAAGCTGGCGGCTTACATGTTATTGCTACAGAACGTCATGAATCGCGCCGCATTGATAACCAGTTGCGCGGTCGTTCGGGTCGTCAAGGTGATCCAGGTTCGACCCGTTTTTACTTGTCGCTGGAAGATAACCTGATGCGTATTTTCGCTTCAGATCGTGTTAAAAACTTTATGAAAGCCTTGGGTATGAAAGAAGGCGAAGCGATTGAGCATCGCATGGTTAGCAATGCTATTGAAAAAGCTCAGCGCAAAGTAGAAGGGCGCAACTTCGATATGCGTAAGCAGTTGCTTGAGTATGATGACGTGGCCAATGAGCAACGTAAAGTGATCTATCACATGCGTAATACCTTATTGTCATCCAATGACGTCGGTGATGTGGTGGCTGAGTTTAGACATGAAGTGTTAAGCAGCACCGTTGAGCAGTTTATTCCGCCGCAGTCATTGCCAGAACAGTGGAATATTGCTGGGTTAGAAGACGCAATCAGTGAAGGCTTCGGTGCACAACTACCGATTCAGCAGTGGCTTGATGCAGATGATTCCTTGTACGAGGACACCCTGCGCCAACGCATTGAGGATGAGGTGGTTGCTGCCTATACTGAGAAAGAAACACTGGTAGGTGCAGAAGGTTTACGTAACTTTGAGAAGCAAATTATTCTACGTGTATTGGATGATTTGTGGAAAGAACACTTAGCTGCGATGGACCACTTGCGGCATGGTATTCATTTGCGTGGTTATGCGCAGAAGAATCCTAAGCAAGAATACAAACGTGAGTCCTTTAACCTGTTCCGCGATTTGCTTGATTCGATTAAGCGTGATTCGATTCGTGTGTTATCCAATGTGCAGATTCGTAAAGAAGACCCAGAAGAAGAACAAGCGCGTTTACGCGAGCAAGCACAGGCACTGGCTGAACGTATGCAATTCCAACATGAGGATGCTGCAGGCTTTGATGACGATCAAGAGCAGGCTCCAGCAGCAGCTGAGCCCGCAGTTGCTGTCACGCAAGTGCGTAACGAACCAAAAATTGGCCGTAATGAGCCATGCAGTTGTGGTTCGGGTAAAAAATACAAACATTGCTGTGGTCGGATTAGTTAATGTTTTAATGCCGCTTTGATCGTTTAAAGTGGTTGTTTGTTTTGATTTTGCGCCGTACACAGAGACATTCTGGTACGGCGTTTCTTTTCGCGCGTAGCGCAGATGATCAGCGGGAGAATTATGATGGCGGTTGGCTTAGGTGATTTACCAGTATTGCACCCGGTTTCCGGCTTTGAATTAGGTATTGCGAGCGCTGGTATAAAAAAACCAGGCCGCCGTGATGTTGTACTGATGCGTTGTGCTGAGGGCAGTAGCGTGGCTGGCGTTTACACGCAAAATGCTTTTTGTGCAGCCCCTGTACTCTTGTGTAAGCAGCGTATGCAGTCCGCACCACGTTACTTGGTGACCAATACAGGCAATGCTAACGCTGCGACTGGCGACTTGGGCTTGCAGGCGGCTAATGCTGTCTGCCAAAGCTTGGCTGACCTCGTGGGTTGCCCTATTGAGCAGATTTTACCCTTTTCGACAGGGGTGATTGGTGAGCCGTTGCCGGTTGATAAAATCACCGCCGCATTGCCAGCCGCACTCGCTGATTTACGTGAAGACAACTGGGCCTTGGCTGGTGAGGGCATCATGACCACCGACACCTTGCCCAAAGGCGCCAGTGTGCAATTTGAATATAATGGTGTGACAGTCACAGTGACCGGAATCAGTAAAGGCGCTGGGATGATTCGTCCAAATATGGCGACCATGCTCGGCTATATCGCCACCGATGCAGCGGTGAGTCAGAATATCTTGCAAAATATTTTGCATGACGCCGCAAATAAATCCTTTAATCGCATCACTATTGATGGCGATACTTCAACCAACGACTCCTGCATTTTAGTTGCAACTGGACAAGCCGCTGTTGCGCCTATTACAGAAGCGACAGGCGAGTTGTACGACGCGTTACGTGAGGCAATCAATCAAGTTGCTATGCAGTTGGCGCAAGCCATTGTACGTGACGGTGAGGGTGCGACTAAGTTCGTTACGGTGCAGGTACAAGGTGGTGCGAACCAGCAAGAATGCTTGGATGTGGCCTATGCTGTTGCGCATTCGCCATTAATCAAAACAGCTTTATTTGCGTCTGATCCAAACTGGGGTCGTATTGTCGCGGCGATTGGCTATGCCGGTGTAGCAGATTTGCAGACTCAGCAGGTCAATGTGTATTTGGATGATGTGTGCATTGTTGCCAACGGTGGGCGTGCCGCAAGCTACACTGAAGAGCAGGGTGCCGCAGTTATGCAGCAAGCAGAAATCTTGATTCGTATTGAGCTAGAGCGCGGTGGTTGCACCGAAACCATTTGGACCACGGATCTGTCCCATGAATATGTGCGTATCAATGCTGAATACCGTTCGTAAGCTTTAATATATGGAACTGACGCCATTAGGTGGAAAGGTATGAGCAAGCGTGTACATGTGGTGGCTGCGGTGATTCGCAATGCTGAGCGGGAGATACTGCTGGCGTTACGCCCAAGTGATAAACATATGGGCGGTTTGTGGGAATTTCCTGGCGGTAAATGTGAAACAGGCGAAAGTCCGCAGCAGGCGCTGGCACGTGAGCTGCATGAGGAGTTGGGAATTGTCATTGAGGATCCTCTGCCACTGATTCAGGTACGCCACGATTATCCAGATCTGCATGTGCTGTTAGATGTCTATGAGGTGCTCAGCTTTAGCGGGCAGGCGCATGGTGCCGAAGGCCAGCAGGTGCGTTGGGTTGCCTCCAGCGCCTTAGCCGATTATCAGTTTCCTGCAGCCAACCGCAGCATTGTCAGCGCCGCACAATTACCTTCGCGATATTTGATCACGCCTGAACAGCTCAGCCCTGAGCAGTTGTATAGAGGTGTAGAATGGGCGCTAGAACAAGGTTATAGGCTTTTTCAGTTGCGTGCCTCGCACTTGTCAGCGGTTGAATATAAAACCCTAGCGCGGCGCTTGCAGGTGCTTTGTGCGGGACGTGCACAGCTGATGCTCAAAGGTGACTTAGCTTGGCAGGCTGATTTTCCAGATGCTGGATGGCATTTAACTGCGCAACAACTGCATGCTCTCGCAGGTCAAGCGCGTCCACTCGTTGAGGGTCGCTGGTTGGCTGCGTCTTGTCATAATGCCGAAGAGTTAGCATTGGCTATGGCGTTGCTGGTGGACTTTGTCACCCTGTCACCCGTGCTAGCAACGCAGACGCACCCCGGAGCAGCCACTTTGGGTTGGGATGTTGCGCAAGAATTGCTGCGTCAGTTTAATGCGCCTGCATTCCTACTCGGTGGTTTGGTTGAGCGAGATGTTGAGCAGGCGCGCGACATTGGTGGGCAGGGTGTGGCCGCTATTCGTGGGTTTTGGCCGCCGATGTTATAATGGTTTTTCTGCTGCTTGCCAGTGAATTTCAGCGCAGCCTTGGTATTGCGCAATCAAACGTGCAGCAACAAACAACAGGTCAGATAGACGATTAATATAACCGAGCATCTCCGCGCGTAAGGCTTCGCTGCTGTGCAAGGCTTGGCAACGACGTTCAGCGTTGCGGGCGCTGCTGCGGCACACATGGGCTTGAGCAATCAAGCGTGAGCCACCGGGTAAGATAAATTCTTTCAATGGTCCGAGCTGTACATTCCACTGGTCAATCGCTTGCTCTATTCGGGTGATTTCTGAGGCATGCAATGCTTGGTATTCTGGCATTGATAACTCGCCACCCATATCAAAAATACGGTGTTGGCAGGGAGTTAATACATCAATAATCTCTTGCAGTTGTGCTGTGCTACTTTGCTGTTGTTGCAGGTCCGCGAGCAATAAGCCCAGTTGACTGTTGAATTCATCCAGCGCACCAATCGCTTCAATGCGCGGGTGGCTTTTGTTGATCCGACGACCATCGGCAAGGCCAGTTTGGCCATCATCACCGGTGCGGGTGTAGATTTTACTGAGTCGGTAGCCCATGAATGCAGTCTCCGTGTGCAGGTGTTCTAAGAGGTTGCTAGCCCATGTGTTTGTAAAACGTCTTGCAGTTGTTGATGCAAGGCGTGCAGGGCCGGCGTGTGACATTCTAGCGCGAGGCTCTGGGAACAAGCAAAGCCGCTGATGTAGCTGATTTCAGTGCGACGCTGATTGAGCACGTCTTGGCGCATCGATGAAGAGTTTGCTGCTGTTGTTTCAATCACTGAGCAAACCTGCTGCTGTAGATCTTGCGCGGCTGTTGACTGGCCTGCGCTGCAGAGCAGCAGTTGCAGCTCATCACAGAGGGTATTGATCTGCGTTGGGTAACGGCGCAGCTCACCATTTAAACAGTTATAGACCACTGTCAGCGGGTTGATGGCACAGTTTATTGCCAGTTTGCGCCATAGCTTTTCCGCGATGTCAGGTGTCCAGCTACAGGGAATGCCTGCAGCGTTACACATCTCAAGTAAGCAGGTGGCCGGCGCACGTGTTAGCGGCTGTAAGTCGCCGAGCCAAGTGTGACCTGATCCAGCAAAGACACTATGAAAGGGCTCGGCAATATAGGCGCCTTCAGTGCTGGAGGCGGCAATGCAGCGGATGTTGGGCAGCAGGTTTTGCACAGCTTGCTGACTGCCCAAACCATTTTGTAAGAGAATGACAATACTGCTGCTGTTCAGGCGCTGCGCTACTTGGGTAATGGCTGCTTCGGCATCATAGGCCTTGCAGGCTAATAGTAAGCGTTGAATAGGCTGTTGATCAGTTGCGAGTTGTGCTTTGACAGGGTAATAGTTGCTATATGTGCGCTGTGCATCACTGAGTCCTACGCCGCGACCGTCTGTGTAACGGGCGAGTGTTTGGCTATTACGTAAAAGTAAATGCACTTCGTGTTGTTGGGCGGCTAAGCGCGCGGCCCACAAACAGCCCAAACTACCCGCACCTAAAATATGCCAGCTCATCAGTTTATGATTGCGGTGGCAGGTTTAAGCGTACGGCATCAATTCGCGCGCTGCTATACGAGTTTGGTAGGTTTTTTGCCGCTAAGCGCATAAGCTGATCTGGTGTGGTGGGTAAGGCTTTGCTGCTGAGTTCAATTAAGCTAACACCCACTTTGATGCTAATAAAACCTTCGTTGGTTTTAAAAGATTTCATATTTAAACCGTCGTAAATGCGCTTGAAGCTGGCAGGCGAGGATGACTGATGCTCTCTCATGCGGGCGATTAAAGCGAAATGGTTACCATCTGTGCGCACCAGTACATCCAGCGGGCGCACCAGTTGTTGCAGGCGTCGGGCAATAGAACGTAATAATTCTTTGTGTATCGTACGGCCATACTGCAGGGATAAATCTGCCATATTCTCAACGCCAATCAATACATAGCAGAGGGTGCCGCCGCGCGACTCAACTTGCTGCAAATTTTTGGCTAGCATGTGTTTGAGGTGGCGCAGATTACCTAAGCCGGTTAGAGGATCAATTTGGTTACGTGATTCCAACGAGGCAATATTGCGAGTGAGCAGTTGTTTCTCTTTGATCAGGCGGGTCAGGGTGTTGTAGATGCGCTCTGCAGCAAAAATGCGTGGCACCAATTGCTCGTTCATTGCTATTTTACTGATAAAATCATCAACACCATGATCAAAGGCTTCAGCTAAAGCGTTGTCGCCCTCTCTACCAGTGAGTAAGATGATGTAAGTGTAATGGTCGTGTTGTTCATCATGTTGGCGCACTTGTGCGGTAAGCTCAAGGCCATCGGTTTCTGGCATTAACCAGTCGGCCAGTAAAATACCGGCAGGACGTTCTTCAAGTAGAGTGAGAGCTTCAGCCGCGCTGTTAGCAAAGCGTATGTCAGTATAGCCTGCTTGGTTGAGTGTGCGGCCTATCATAGCGCTGGAAAACTTGGCATCATCAACAACAAGAATGCTTAGGGAAGAATTTCGCATAGCAGAAACCATTTATTAGTAAGACTGAAGAGCGGACCGTAATAGGATGCCTTTATACATAGTGGCACATTGCAATGGCAAGCGCTCTTGCATGCGGTTGTGATCAAATAGTTTTTTAATTTCAATGTAAATATTTTTGGAGGATACAATGCCCTCATTTGATGTCGTCTCAGAACTTAACACCCATGAAGTGACCAATGCTATGGATAACGCTGCTAAAGAGCTTGAGCGCCGTTATGACTTACGTGGCAAGGCAAGTGTTGAGTTTAAAGATAAAACCGTGACCTTAACGGCTGAAGCAGACTTCATGCTGGAACAGCTGATTGAAATTGTAAAAATGGCATTGGTGAAGCGTAAAATTGACATCCAATGTTTGGAGTACAAAGATTCGTACGGCTCAGGCAAGGTTGTTAAACAAGAAATCGTACTGCGTGAAGGCATTGATAAAGAGCTGGCGAAGAAAATTGTAGCCGCTGTCAAAGAAGCAAAACTTAAAGTGCAGGCGTCTATTCAGGGTGAGCAGGTGCGTATTACCGGTAAAAAACGGGATGACTTGCAAGAGGCGATTGCTTTGTTGCGTACAAAAGAACTGGGTATGCCATTGCAGTTTGATAATTTTAGAGATTGATGCTGCCAGTACAGCGCCTTATTTAACGCTCCGGTTGCTGCCGCTATATAAAAATTTCTGGAGAGTGCAGCGCGCTTTGTGCATATACATGAGGTGTTTTAGTCTGTAGAGCCTTAAGCTGTGCAAGCATGCAGAGCTTGGTTAAAATCTGTTATATCTCAATAAGTTTTAAAGGATCTAAATTATGTTGCGTTACATATTAGTGGGTGCTGCCCTGATGTTGGCTGGGGTTTTATCAGGTTGCGGTTTAAGCCCGCAGCATTTAAAGCCTGAACCGCGCTTTACTGGACAGATAGCGTCTGTTGGGCAGGGTCAAGCAGTGACTGTGCTGGTGAGCGATGATCGTGCCTCGCAAGTGATAGGTGCGCGTGGTGGTTTGTATGCCGACAGTAGCGCTATCACTGTTAGTGGACGTTCATTTTTACCGCGCTTACAGGCGGAAACAGATGCCGCTGTGCGCATGATGGGTTTTACGCCGATGCCAGCAGGTGCTGATAACGCACAGTTAATTTTAAAACTTGCTGGGCTGAGCTATCAGACTGTAGAGACTAATGCGTTTTCTAAAGAAACTAAGCTCAATGCTGTGTATATGCTTGAAGTGAAGAATGGTACGCGCCGTTATGCAGGTCGTTACGCCGCAACCCTTACCCACGGCCATGCCAAAGCACCTAATGAGCAAACCAATACTAAGTGGGTCAGTGATGTGCTCAGTGATGGTTTGCAGCGTGTCTTTAAAGATCCAGCGATTGGCCAGCTATTGGCGCAGTAAATGCAAACTGTTGATGGGCTTAGACCTGCGATGAAAGACGTTGTGGGTGACTGCGCTCATTCAGCAAGGGGAATGTTTTGGTAAGAAATTTGCCGCCTGCAATTTTTTTGATGGGCCCGACAGCGTCTGGGAAAACCGATTTAGCACTGCAGTTGGTGCGTGAGTTACCTTGCGAGATTATCAGTGTTGACTCGGCATTGATTTATCGCGGCATGGATATAGGCAGTGCTAAACCCGGTGCTGAGATACTGCAGCAATACCCACATCATCTGGTTGATATTCTTGATCCGGCAGAGAGTTATTCTGCTGCGCAGTTTCATGATGACGCCTTACAGGCGATGGCCAGTATTACTGCGCGAGGCCGCATCCCCTTATTGGTGGGCGGTACTATGTTGTATTACAAGGCGTTGATTGAAGGGTTGGCATCAATGCCCGCAGCGGATGCTCAGGTGCGTGCTGCGCTTGAGCAGCAGGCCGCTGCAGAAGGTTGGGCGGCTTTACATGCTGAGTTACAACGGGTTGATCCAGTCTCTGCTGAGCGCATTCATGCTAATGATCCGCAGCGTATTATGCGGGCGCTCGAGGTGTGGCGCGTTAGCGGACGCAGTATGACTGAGCATCGTGCGCAGCAGGCGCTAGAAAAACAACAATTACACGCATCTAATGGCAGTTATTTGCCGTACAATGTTGCAACCTTTGCAATTGCACCACAGCAGCGCAGTGTTTTGCATGAGCGCATTGCACAACGATTTCATTTAATGCTTGAACAAGGCTTTATTGCTGAGGTCGAAGCATTGTGGCAGCGGGGAGACTTGCATGCTGACATGCCTTCGATACGTGCTGTTGGGTATCGGCAGGCGTGGGCGTATTTGCACGGTGATTATGCTTACGAAGAAATGATTGAGCGCGGCATTATTGCCACGCGCCAGCTTGCCAAGCGGCAGTTTACTTGGCTGCGAAGCTGGAAAGATGCGCAATGGTTAGACAGTTTGGCGCACGATACTATGTCGCGCACCTTGAAAAGACTGGAACAACTCACCATATAGAGTTGGTAGAGTCGACTTTTAGTTTGCCAGTGCTTGCACCTAGAGCAGACATTTAATTTATAAAATGGAGTACACCTCATGTCAAAAGGGCATACGCTACAAGACCCTTACTTAAACCTCTTGCGTAAAGAACGCGTACCGGTGTCCATTTACTTGGTCAATGGTATTAAGTTGCAAGGGCAAATCGAATCATTTGATCAGTTTGTTATTTTGTTGAAAAACACTGTGAGCCAGATGGTCTACAAGCACGCTATCTCAACAGTCGTGCCGGGTCGTCCAGTGCGGTTACCTGCTGATGATGATGTTGCTGAATCAGGAAACGATTAGTGGGAGATCATTTGACCGCTGAGCATAGAGGTGAGCGTGCCATCCTTGTACATTTGGATGGTCATGCAGCCGAGGTTCGAGAGGATCCTTATGAGTTTCAAGAGCTTGCAGTGTCAGCGGGAGCTGTCATTGCAAGCTTTGTTAATGTGTCTCGGCATCAGCCGACCGCACGATTTTTAATAGGCTCCGGCAAAGTTGAAGAGTTGCGTCAGTTGGTGCTGGTTGAGCAAGCAGACTTGGTTATTTTTAACCATGCGCTGACGCCCAGCCAAGAACGTAACCTCGAGCGCGCTCTAGAGTGCCGTGTGCTTGATCGAGTGGGCTTGATTCTAGATATTTTTGCGCAACGTGCGCAAACCTATGAAGGTAAGTTGCAAGTCGAGTTGGCGCAGCTTGAACATATCAGTACGCGCTTAGTGCGCAGTCGCACTGATTTAAGTCGTCAGCAGGGTGGTATTGGTTTACGTGGGCCCGGTGAGACGCAGCTTGAGTCGGATCGTCGCTTGTTACGGGTGCGCGTGCGGCAAATTAAAAGTCGTCTTGAAAAAGTTCGTAATCAGCGGCAACTGGCACGACGTAGTCGCCAGCGCGCAGAGATGCCAAGTGTGTCTTTAGTCGGTTATACCAATACGGGTAAATCTACGCTGTTTAACTTCCTAACCGAATCACAGGTGTATGCAGCGGATCAGTTGTTTGCTACGTTGGACCCAACGGTGCGACGTATCCAAATTCCTGATCTTGGTGCAATAACCTTGGCCGATACGGTTGGTTTTATTCGTCATTTGCCGCATAAACTGGTTGAAGCTTTTCGTGCCACGCTAGAAGAATCAGCTAACGCGGATTTACTGCTGCATGTGATTGATGCGCAATCGCCAGAGCGTGATGAGCAAATTCAGCAAGTACAGAATGTCTTGCAAGAGATCGATGCAGGCGATGTGCCTGTACTTGAGGTCTACAACAAAATTGACTTGTTGGATAATGTAGATCCGCATATTCAGCGTGACGAGCAGGGTGTGCCTGTGCGCGTATGGATTTCGGCGCATAAACAACAGGGCATTGAATTGTTGCAGCAAGCCATTGCAGAACTGTTGGAAGAGGAAATATATATTGCTACAGTGCGTCTTGCACAACAACAGAGTCGACTGCGCGGCAAACTGTTTGATTTAAATGCTGTACAGCAGGAAACACACACTGAAGATGGTGCCAGCATATTAAAGCTGCGTGTTGCAAAAATGGAGTTGGATAAGCTGCTGAGCCGAGAAGGGATCAGTGCAGATGACTTTTTTGCCCAGTATTCGGATTGTTGATCGCGTTTATAAGACAGTTTATCCTGCACTTATCGCGTTTATTAAATATAATATAGTGCACTTTTAGTGTGCATTTTGCCTTTCAAATAGATGGAGAACACTATGGCCTGGAATGAGCCGGGTGGGAACTCAAACAATCAGGATCCTTGGGGTGACCGCAAGCGCGGTGGCCAGAAACAAGGACCACCTGATCTTGATGAAGCCCTCCGTAAACTGCAGGACAACCTGAAAAGTTTGTTTGGTGGAAAGAAAAAGCCTGGAACAAGTGGTTCTGGCGGTGGTTTAGGCTTAGTCGCTATTGTAGTGGCCGCTTTAGCTGCAATGTGGCTGTACACCGCTGTTTACTCGCTCGACGAGCAAGAGCAAGCGGTCATCTTGCGTTTAGGTAAATACCACGAAACAGTGGGTCCGGGTTTGAATATTTACTTCCCGCCAATGGATCGTAAGTATGAGCAGAACGTTACCCGTGAACGTGCTTATACACGCCAAGGACCGATGCTGACTGAAGATGAAAACATCATCGAAGTGCCGTTGACCGTGCAGTATAAAATCAGCAGTTTGGAAGATTTTGTCCTGAATGTTGATGCGCCTGAGGTGAGTTTACAGCAAGCCACCGAGAGTGCTTTGCGTCATGTGGTCGGTTCTACAGCGATGGATCAGGTGCTGACTGAAGGACGTGAAGTTTTAGCGGTTGAAGTTAAAGAGCGTTTGCAGCGTTTTGTTGATTTGTATCGCACCGGTATTACAGTGACGCAAGTCAACGTGCAAAACGCCCAGCCTCCACGTGAAGTACAAGAATCCTTTGATGATGTGATTCGTGCCCGTGAAGATGAGCAGCGCGAAAAGAACCAAGCTGAAACCTATGCCAATGGCGTTATTCCAGAGGCGCGTGGTCAAGCTCAGCGCATGCGTGAAGAAGCTAACGGTTATCGCGATGAAACTATCTCGCGTGCCGAGGGTGAGGCGGATCGCTTTACTAAACTGGTGACTGAGTACCGCAAAGCACCTGAGGTGACGCGTCAGCGTTTGTATTTGGAAACAATGCAAGAAGTGCTGAGCAACACC
>Ga0172382_10007227_pt1 | contig 15847 bp, 9 predicted proteins | sample Leawel138RmetaG_FD_122245 | JGI IMG/M metagenome (GOLD analysis project Ga0172382, IMG submission 122245) | Leachate microbial communities from a municipal landfill in Southern Ontario, Canada - Leachate well 138R metaG | ecosystem: Engineered > Solid waste > Landfill > Unclassified | place...
CGGCGGGTCGCCCCCTCGCGGGGGCGTGGATTGAAACCTGCCCGCCGCCGGGCCAGGGCTGGCGGCGGCCTGTCGCCCCCTCGCGGGGGCGTGGATTGAAACCGGTTGAGGTGGTGCGGGAGATCGTGCGGCGGTTGTCGCCCCCTCGCGGGGGCGTGGATTGAAACTTGACTATTCGCCGATGAAGCAACGCCGGGCAAGTCGCCCCCTCGCGGGGGCGTGGATTGAAACCCTCCCATGTTTTCGCGCCACCAGGCGCGGCAGTGGTCGCCCCCTCGCGGGGGCGTGGATTGAAACGTTCGAGGTGGTCAAGGCCGCCATGCGCTGGGCAGGTCGCCCCCTCGCGGGGGCGTGGATTGAAACTGGATCGTCGTCATCAGGATGTTGGCGGACTGCGTCGCCCCCTCGCGGGGGCGTGGATTGAAACAAGATACTTCGCCACCTGATTATCAAACCCGAGCAGTCGCCCCCTCGCGGGGGCGTGGATTGAAACACCTGGGCCGCCGCCGCGATGGTGCCCGCCACGGGTCGCCCCCTCGCGGGGGCGTGGATTGAAACCCCCAGGTGTCCTCGTCGAAGATGCGCGGTGGGAGTCGCCCCCTCGCGGGGGCGTGGATTGAAACGGCCCACCTGGCCGCCCTCCTGGTGCGGCTTGGGTCGCCCCCTCGCGGGGGCGTGGATTGAAACGTTGCGGCGCGGGTGCAGGAGATCGTACGGGCGGGTCGCCCCCTCGCGGGGGCGTGGATTGAAACTGATGCCCAGGGAGTACTCGCCGCCCGGCAACACGTCGCCCCCTCGCGGGGGCGTGGATTGAAACCGAGGCGGGAATCCTTCCGGACGGCGGGTTCGACGTCGCCCCCTCGCGGGGGCGTGGATTGAAACCCGCGAGGTGGAGCGCCACCCCCTGCGGGCCACGGTCGCCCCCTCGCGGGGGCGTGGATTGAAACACCAAGATCGGCAAGGGCGAGGCGAACCAGAAGACGTCGCCCCCTCGCGGGGGCGTGGATTGAAACAACTGGCAGGGGCTGTACTGCTCCGAACACGAGAGTCGCCCCCTCGCGGGGGCGTGGATTGAAACAGGCGCACGGTGAAGTCGAGCTGCCAGACCGCCGCCGTCGCCCCCTCGCGGGGGCGTGGGTTGAAACCGTTGGCGTGGGAGTGCGTGGGCTAGACCGACTGCCCCAGCAGCCGCTGCTCCCGGGAGGACAGCAGGCTGTCCATGTCCAGCAGGATGAGCAGGCGGTCCTCCAGCTTGCCCACGCCGCTGACGTAGTCGGACTCGATGCCCGCCACCACGGGCGGGGGCGGCTCGATGGTGTTGCGCGGCAGGCGCAGCACCTCGGACACGCTGTCCACCACGAAACCGGTGACAACGCCGTTCATGTCGATGACGATGATCCGCGTGCGGTTGTCGTGTTCCTTGCGCTCCAGGCCGAAGCGCTTGCGCATGTCGATGATGGGAATGACCCTGCCGCGCAGGTTGACCACGCCCTCCACGAACTCCGGGGCGCTTGGTACGCGGGTCATCTCCATGGAGCGCACGATCTCCTGGACCTTCAGGATCTCCACGCCGAATTCCTCTTCGCCGATGGAAAAGGTCACCAGCTGGAGCTGGTCGGTCGCGCCGTCGCCCTGCCGGGTCGGACTGCTCATGGCCTCCCCCTTGGTTGCGTTGTGCCGCATGGCTTTTTCCCAAGGGTAGCCCATCGGCCCCCGGGAACGCAACCCGGGGCGGGGGCGGCTACATGCGCCGGTCCAGGGTCCGGCAGTTGACGGCCTCGGCCAGGTGGGCGGCGGCGATGGCCGGGGCGCCCTCCAGATCGGCGATGGTCCGGGCGATGCGCAGGATGCGCACATAGGCCCGCGCGGACAGGCCCAGGGCCTCCACGGCGCGGCGCAGGAAGTCGTGCTCCGCGCCGCCCAGGGCGCAGTGCTCCTCCAGCAGGGCCCCCGAAAGGCCCGCGTTGGTCATGGTCGGGGCGCCGGCGTAGCGCGCGGCCTGGATCTCGCGGGCGGCGGCGATGCGCGCGCGCATGGTCGCCGAGTCCACGCCGCCCGAGGTCTGGCGCAGGTCCGCGTAGGGCACGGCGGGCACCTCCACATGCAGGTCGATACGGTCCATGAGCGGCCCGGACACGCGGCCCCGGTAGCGCAGCACGTCCTCGGCGCGGCAGATGCACTGGTGGCGCGCGTCGCCGTAATGCCCGCAGGGGCAGGGATTCATGGCCGCCACGAGCATGATGTCCGCCGGATAGGTCAGGGCCACGGCGGCGCGCGAGATGGTCACCCGCCCGGCCTCCAGGGGCTGGCGCAGCACCTCCAGCACGCTTTTCTTGAACTCGGGCAGCTCGTCCAGGAACAGCACCCCGCGATGGGCCAGGCTGACCTCGCCGGGGCGCGGGTAGGCCCCGCCGCCGATGAGCCCGGCGTCGGAGATGGTGTGGTGCGGGCTGCGGAAGGGCCGGGCCACCTTGAGGGCCTCGCCGTCCAGCAGCCCGGCCACGGAGTAGACCTTGGTCACCTCCAGGGCCTCCTCGAAGCACAGGGGCGGCAGCACCGAGGGGATGCGGCTGGCGAGCATGGTCTTGCCCGAACCGGGCGGGCCGATGAACAGCAGGTTGTGGCCCCCGGCGGCGGCGATCTCGATGGCCCGCTTGGCGTGCTCCTGGCCCTTGACCTCGGCGAAATCCAGGGGGAAGACCTCGCGCGCGGCCCACAGGGCGGCGAGGTCGCCGCACTCGGGCTCGGCCTGCTGCTCGCCGGCCAGGAAGCGCACGGCCTCGGCCAGGGTGTCCAGGCCGTAGACCGCCACGCCCTCCACCACGGCGGCCTCGGCGGCGTTGGCGCGGGGCACGACGATGCCCCGCGCGCCCTCGGCGCGGGCCAGGGTGGCCAGGGGCAGCGCCCCGGGCACGGGCTTGAGCTCCCCGGCCAGGGACAGCTCCCCGGCCAGGAACCAGCCCGCCACCCGCGCCGCGTCGAGCACCCCGGCGCCAGCCAGCAGGCCCACGGCCAGGGGCAGGTCGTAGCCGCTGCCCGCCTTGCGCACGTCCGCCGGGGCGAGGTTCACGGTGATACGCGAGGGCGGCAGGCGGAAACCCGAATTCTTCAACGCGGAGAAGACCCGCTCCTTGGACTCGCGCACCGCGCCCTCGGCCAGCCCGACCATGCTGAAGGCGGGCATGCCCTGGCGCGAGAGGTCCACTTCCAGGTCCACGCGGTAGGCGTCGATGCCGTGCAGGGCGGCGGTGGCGATGGCGGCGAGCACAAGATTTCTCCGGGCATATCGTCTGGTTGGTATCGACCGCTGTATCCGCAATCGGCCCCGGGCGCAAGAAATACGGCCGCCGGGCTTGGCAACCCCGCGCCCCTTGCCGTATTGCCAGGGGCGAACCATCTCCCCGGAGCCCCCCGATGCACCTGGACAATTTCACCACCATCGTCGTCGTGGCCACCGTGGCCCTGCTTTTCGGCCTCGGGCTGCTGCTGTTCGGCACGGTCCAGCGCCACTTCCGGGGGCTGTCCGCCCTGGGCGCGGCCTATCTGCTGCTCGGGGCCGGGAGCGCGCTGATCGCGCTGCGCGGGCAGATTCCGGGCTGGGCGTCCATCCCCGTGGGCAACGCCCTGGTGGTGGCCGGGGCGGCCATGCTGGACGAAGGCATGTCGCGGTTCGTGCGCGGGCGCGGGGGCCACCGCGTGACCGGGGCCACGGCCGTCGTGCTGACCCTGGCGGTGCAGTTCTACTTCAGCGCCATCCAGCCCGACCTGCAAATCCGCATCGTCTTCCTCAGCGCGGTCATGGCGGTGCTGTGCGCGCTGTGCGCCCGCAGCGTGCTGCACCCGCAGGCCGGGCCGGGCAACGCCTCCCGGCGGTTCACGGCCCTGACCTGCGGGCTGGTGGCCCTGGCCTGCCTGCTGCGCGCCGTGCTGACCACGCTCTTCCCCCCCGGCGAGTCCTATCTCGCCGCCGGGCCCGTCCAGACCCTGAGCATGCTGGCCAACCTGGTCTTCATGATCGGCTGCGCCTTCGGGGTGGTCTGGATGAGCATGCAGCGCTACGAGGCACGCCTGGTGGAGCTGGCCGAGCGCGACCCGCTGACCGGGCTCTTCAACCGCCGGGCCCTGGAGGAGCGCGCCCGCAGCGAGGTGCTCCTGGCCCGGCGCAACGCCCGCAGGCTGTCGGTCATCCTGTTCGACGTGGACGGCTTCAAGGCCATCAACGACACCCACGGGCACAAGGCCGGGGATACCGTGCTCCAGGCCCTGGCCCGGGCCGTCGGCCAGGGCGTGCGCGGGCACGATGTCCTGGCCCGCTACGGGGGCGAGGAGTTCCTGATCCTGCTGCCCGACACCTGCGGCCTGCGGGCGATGGAGCTGGCCGACCGCCTGCGGCGCCTGCTGCACGGCCTGGGCGTCACCGCAGGCGGCCGGGCCATCCCGGTGAGCGCCAGCTTCGGGGTGGCCACCCTGGGCGAGGCCGCGCGGGAGTGGGAAGGGCTTGTGGCCAGCGCCGACCGGGCCCTGTACGCCGCCAAGCAGCAGGGCAAGGACCGGGTGGTCCGCGCCGGGCCCCGGGCGGCCTGAATCGGTGCGGCGCCCCCGCGCACGGCGGGGGCACCGGCCCGCAATACGGACGGCCCGCCTCCCCCGGGGGAGGCGGGCCGTCCGTATTGCGCCCGCGCGGGGCGCCGCGTCCAGCCAGACGTTGCGTTCTTTGGCTCTGGCGTGCCTGCGGCGGCGCAGGCGCGGCGCGCAAAGCGCCGTTTCCGGGCCCCGGGGCGCGCGCCCGGCGGGGGCGCCGCCTTCGGGCGGCGCTATTCCACGGCCCGGCCCAGGCGCTCCAGGCGCACGGGGGGGAAGCCCTCCCAGTCGGTGACGTAGTGCCCGGGGTGGCGCGGGTCGGGCTTGGTCCGCCACGACCAGTAGATGCGCCAGGCCTTGCCCACCAGGGCCTGGCGGTCCACAAAGCCCCAGAACCGCGAGTCCTGGGAATTGTTGCGGTTGTCGCCGAGCATGAAGTACTTGCCCTCGGGCACGGTGACGGGGCCGAAATCGCGGGCCAGATAGCCCCCCGAGCCGGGCAGCCCGGCCAGGTAGGGTTCGTCCACGGGCTCGCCGTTGCGGATCACATGGTTGTCGCGCACCTCGATGGTGTCGCCGGGCAGCCCGATGCAGCGCTTGATGAAGTCCTTGCTGGGATCCTTGGGATACTCGAAGACGATCACATCGCCGAACTCGGGGTCGGACATGGGCAGCAGGGTCCAGTCGGTGAAGGGCACCTTGATGCCGTAGATGAACTTGTTCACCAGCAGATGGTCGCCGATCTGGAGGGTCTGGAGCATGGACCCAGAGGGGATCTTGAAGGCCTGAACCACGAAGGAGCGGATGAACAGGGCCAGGATCAGGGCGAAGAACAGGGCCTCGACCCACTCACGCAGCACTTTCGACCATTTTGGTTCCATCGATGCGTTTCTCCATGCCGGGCCGGGGCCGCCGGCCCGGGGGCCCGCCCGGCGGCGTCGGCCGCCGGGCAGCGCCCGGGTTGCTAGTCTTCCCCGGCCCGCAGGGCCGCCAGGAAGGCCTCCTGGGGGATTTCCACGTTGCCCATGCGTTTCATGCGCTTCTTGCCTTCCTTCTGCTTCTCCAGAAGCTTGCGCTTTCTGGTGATGTCGCCGCCGTAGCACTTGGCGGTGACGTTCTTGCGCAGGGGCGGGTTGCGCTCGCGGGCGATGATGCGCTGGCCGATGGCGGCCTGCACGACGACTTCGAACAACTGGCGCGGAATGGCGTGCTTGAGCTTCAGGGCCACGGCGCGACCGTAGCGCGTGGCCCGCTCGCGGTGCACGATGACCGACAGCGCGTCCACGGGCTCGCCGTTGATCATCATGTCCAGCTTCACCAGGTCCGCCTCGCGGAAGTCCACCACCTCGTAGTCCAGGGACGCGTAGCCCTTGGTGATGGACTTGAGCTTGTCGAAAAAGTCGAAGACCACCTCGGCGAAGGGCAGCTCGTAGGTGATCATGACCCGGGTGGCCGTGAGGTAGCGCATGTCCTTCTGGATGCCGCGCTTCTCCTCGCAGAGCTTGAGCACGCCGCCCACATACTCGTTGGGCACATGGATCTCCATGCGCGCGTAGGGCTCGGCCAGGGTGGCGATCTTCTGCGGGTCGGGCAGCTTGCTCGGGTTGTCGATGAGCAGCTCCTCGCCCGAGGTGGTGGTCACCTTGTAGGCCACCGAGGGCGCGGTGGTGATCAGCCGGGCCTCGAACTCGCGCTCCAGGCGCTCCTGGATGATCTCCATGTGCAGCAGGCCCAGGAACCCGGCCCGGAAGCCGAAGCCCAGGGCCTGGGAGGTCTCGGCCTCGTACCAGAAGGCCGCGTCGTTCAGCTGGAGCTTTTCCAGGGCGGCCTTGAGGGTTTCGTACTCGGCGGGCTCCACGGGATACAGCCCGCAGAAGACCATCGGCTTGATGCTCTTGAAGCCCGGGAAGCGCTCGGCGCAGGGGCGCCTGGCGTCGGTGACCGTGTCGCCCACGGGCGCGTCGGACAGCTCCTTCATGCTGGCGCACAGGAAGCCGACCTCGCCGGGCCCCAGGCGGCGGACCTCCTTGGCGTCGGGCGAGAACACGCCGAGGTTGGTGACCTCGAAGCGGCGGCCCGTGGAGAAGATCTGGATCTTCTGGCCCACGCAGACCTCGCCGTCCAGCACGCGGAACAGCACCGTGACCCCGCGGTAGGAGTCGTACCACGAGTCGAAGATCAGCGCCTTGAGGGGCGCCTCGGGGTCGCCCTCGGGGGCGGGCAGGCGCGCCACGATGGCTTCGAGCACCTGGTCCACGCCAAGGCCCGTCTTGGCCGAAACGGCCAGGGAGTCCTTGCAGTCCAGGCCCACGATATCCTCGATCTGGGCCTTGACCCCCTCGGGGTCGGCGCTGGGCAGGTCGATCTTGTTCAGGACCGGGATGATCTCCAGGTTGTGGTCCAGGGCGAGGTACACGTTGGCCAGGGTCTGGGCCTCCACGCCCTGGGTGGCGTCCACCACCAGCAGCGCGCCCTCGCAGGCCGCCAGGGACCGCGAGACCTCGTAGGAGAAGTCCACATGCCCGGGGGTGTCGATGAGGTTCAGGATATAGTCGCGCCCGTCCGCCGCGCGGTAGGGGATGCGCACGGTCTGGGCCTTGATGGTGATGCCGCGCTCGCGTTCGAGCTCCATGCGGTCCAGGTACTGCTCGCGCCGCTCCCGCTCGGACACCAGGCCCGTCAGCTCCAGGATGCGGTCGGCCAGGGTGGACTTGCCGTGGTCGATGTGTGCGATGATGCTGAAGTTGCGTATGGTGGTGAGTCTGGTCATGCTTGGTTTGCACCCGCCAGGGGAGTCTTCGCCTCCGGGGGCCGGGCCGGGACGTGGGCACCTTGTAAGGCATTTGCAGCCGGAAGTCTAATGCTTCGCGCCGCCGCCCGCCGGGCCCGGGGCGCCGTTTGCCGAAGGCGGCCTTGCGCGGGGCGGCGTTTCGCGGTAGTTCCAGGGCAGGCTCCGGCAAGGGGCCGGAAACCTTTCAAGAACGCGGGCCGCCCATGCGCCACCTGAACACGCTGCTGCTGCACCCCGAACCCGCCGTGCGCGCCGCCCTGCGCGAGCACCTGGCCGGGGTGGAGTTCGTGCGCGTGCTGGGCGAGGCCGTCACGGCCTTCGAGGCCCTGGAACTGCTGGAGCATGTGCCCTACGGGGTGTTTTTCCTGGGGCTGGACCTGCCCGGCGACGCCTCGGGCTTCGAGCTGGCCCAGATGCTCTCGGGGCGCAAGCACAAGCCGGCCCTGGTCTTCCTGGCCTCGGACGAATCCAAGGCCTTCGCGGCCTTCGAGCTGGGCGCCACGGACTACCTGCTCTGGCCGCCCTCGGCCGAGCGCTTTGCGCGCACGGTGACCCGGCTGGCCCAGTTCCGCGCCCACTTCAAGGAGATTCCCCCGCCCGCGCCCTGGGGCGACGACGAGGACCCCGACGCGGACGAGCAGACCGTGCAGCTGCCCCTGGGCGAGGAGGAGGAGGACCGCTTCATGAAGGCCCTCTCCCAGGCCTGGGAATACGGCCCCACCCCGCGCCCGGTGGAGATCGAAAAGCTGCCCATCACCCTGGACGGGCGCACGGTGCTCATCCCCTACACCCAGATCATCTTCGTCGAGGCCTACGAGGACTATTCCTATGTCCACACCGCCGGACAGAAGTTTCTGACCTCCTACCGGCTCAAGGTCCTGGAAGACCGCCTGCGCCAGTACCGGTTCTTCCGCGTTCACCGCAAATACCTGGTCAACCTGGAGATGGTCACGGAAATCGCCTCGCTGCCCGGCAGCAACTTCATGCTGCGCACCCAGGGCAAGACGCGCATCGAGCTGCCCATCAGCAGGCGGCGCATCACCGAACTGAAACGGATTCTGGGACTATAGAACCAGGCGGCGGCGCGCCCGCCCCGCCCGCGCCCCCAAGGGGCGCACCGACGGCCCGCCCGCCCCGGCGCGGCGGCCACAATGCAAGGAGCCCGAGCATGGACCAGACAGGAGCCCTGGACGCCCTTCTTCAGGAGGAGCGGGTTTTCCGCCCGCTGCCCCAACTGGTGATCGAGGCCAACATCAATCCCCACCAGCTCGAACAGGCCCAGCGCCGCGCCGAGCAGGACCCCCTGGGCTACTGGGAGGACGCCGCCCACGAGCTGGACTGGTTCAAGAAGTGGGACAAGGTGCTGGACGACTCCAACCCGCCGTTCTACCGCTGGTTCCCGGGGGCGCGCTGCAACATCGTCTACAACGCCCTGGACCGGCACATCGAGACCGCCAACAAGAACAAGCTGGCCCTGATCTGGGAAGGCGAGCCCGGCGACCAGCGCAAGTACACCTACTACGAGCTCTACCGCGAGGTGAACCGCTTCGCCAACGCCCTGCGGACCCTGGGCGTGGCCAAGGGCGACCGCGTGGTGCTCTACATGCCCCTGCTGCCCGAAACGGCCATCGCCATGCTCGCCGTGGCCAAGCTGGGGGCCATCCACAGCATGGTCTACGGCGGCTTCTCGGCCAAGGTGCTGCGCGAGCGCGTGGCCGACGCCCAGGCCAGGGTGGTCATCACCGCCGACGGCTTCTACCGCAACGGGCGGATCATCAACCTGAAGTCCCTGGTGGACGAGGCCCTGGCCGGGTCCGGGGCCGAGTGCGTGGAGACCTGCGTGGTGGTCCACCGCGTGAACGTGGACACCGAGATGCACGAGCCGCGCGACCTGTGGTACGACGACCTGGTGCGCCAGGAGCGCCCCGTGTGCGCCACCGAGGTCATGGAGGCCACGGACCCGCTGTTCCTGCTCTACTCCTCGGGCGCCACGGGCAAGCCCAAGGGCATCCTGCACGCCCACGGCGGCTACATGGTCGGCCTGGCGCGCACGCTGGACTGGGTCTTCGACCTCAAGCCCACGGACATCTTCTGGTGCACCGCCGACGCGGGCTGGATCACCGGGCACAGCTACGTCGTCTACGGCCCGCTGGTGGCGGGCACCACCACCGTGATGTACGAGGGGCACCCCCTCTACCCCCAGGCCGACCGCCTGTGGGACGTGGTGGCCCGCTACGGGGTGACCATCCTGTACACCTCGCCGACCCTGGTGCGCATGCTCATGCGCTTTGGCGTGCAGTATCCGCGCAAGAAGGACCTCTCGACCCTGCGCCTGCTGGGCAGCGTGGGCGAACCCATGAACCCCGAGGCCTGGGTCTGGCTCTACAAGTACATCGGCCGCTCGGAGTGCCCGATCATGGACACCTGGTGGCAGACCGAAACGGGCATGTTCATGATCAGCCCCCTGCCCATCTCGCTGCTCAAGCCCGGCTCGGTGAACAAGCCCCTGCCCGGCATCGAGGCCGACGTGGTCGACGGCCAGGGCCGCCCCGTGCCCCCGGGCAAGGGCGGGTTCCTGGTGCTCAAGCGGCCCTGGCCGGCCATGATGACCACCATCTACAAGGACCCCGAGCGCTACAGGAAATCCTACTGGGAGAAAATCCCCGGCGTGTACTACGCGGGCGACGTGGCCCGGCGCGACGAGGACGGCTACTACTGGCTCATGGGCCGCGCCGACGACGTGATGAACATCGCCGGGCACCGCATCGGCACCGCCGAGGTCGAAAGCGCCCTGGTGGCCCACCGCTGCGTGGCCGAGGCCGCCGTCATCGGCATCCCCGACAAGATCAAGGGCGAGGTGGCCAAGGCGTTCCTGATCCTGAACGACGGCTGGCAGAAGGACTTCGAAACCGCCGAGGACCTGGTGGCCGCCCTGCGGGCCCACCTGCGCCGCGAGCTGGGGCCCGTGGCCGTGGTCAAGTCCGTGGAGTTCCGCCAGACCCTGCCGCGAACAAGGAGCGGCAAGCTCATGCGCCGCATCCTGCGCGCCGAGGAGCTGGGCCAGGACCCCGGCGACACCTCCGTCCTCGAAGAGGACTAGGGCCGCGCGGCTGCCTTGCCCGTTTGCCATCGCCGCCTCTTGTGCTAGAATGGGGCAGGCTCCCCCGCCGGGGGGGCACACCCCACCGCAGCATCCAGGAGGCCGACCATGCTCCAGCGACCAGCCGCCCGCCGCGCCTGCGGGGCCCTGTACGCGGTCCTGCTGTGCGCCGTCCTGGCGGCCTGCGCCGAGCCCGTGCCCCTGACGGTGGGCTTCATCGGCCCCCTGGAGGGGCACTTCTCCGACCTGGGCGTCCAGGGCCGCAACGGCCTGACCCTGGCCCTGGAGGAGATCAACGCCGCGGGCGGCGTTCTGGGCCGCCCCCTGCGGCTGCTGGCCCGCGACGACAGCCAGGCGCCGGGGGCCGCGCGCGGCGCCGTCCTCGACCTCGCCGGCCAGGGGGTGCTGGCCGTGGTCGGGCCCATGACCAGCGCCCAGACCGTGGCCGCCCTGCCCGCAGCCGAAGAGGTCGGCATGGTCCTGCTCTCGCCCACCACCTCCACCCCCCTGCTCTCGGGTCGGCGGGACCACTTCTTCCGCGTCATCCCCGCCGCCACGACCTGGGCCCGGGGCATGGCCCGCCACTGCCTGGAGCAGGACGGCCTGGACCGCATCGCCCTGCTGACCGACATGGACAACGAGGCCTACGCCGCGCCCTACTCGGCCGCCTTCGCCGAGCAGTTCACCGCCGGGGGCGGCACCGTGGTCGCCCACCTGCGGGTCCTCTCCTCCCGGGCCGGGGACTGGGCCGACGCGGCCCGGGCCCTGGGCGGGCTTGGCGTCCCCGCGGCGCACGCGACCCTCTCCGCCCGCGACCTCGCGGCCCTGGCCCGCCAGCTGCGCCACCAGGGGCACAACCTGCGCCTGTACAGCTCCATGTGGGCCTGCACCAACGAGCTGCTCCAGGCCGCGGGCGACGCCTCGGAGGGGCTGCACTTCTCCACCTGCCACAGCGCCGACAACCCCCGGCCCGCCTTCCAGGACTTCGCGCGGCGCTACAGCGCCCGCTTCGGCTGGGAGCCGAACTTCGCCGCGACCCTGGGCTACGAGTGCGGCCTTGTCCTGGCCGAGGGCCTGCGCCGCGCCGGGGGCGACCCGGCCCGGCTGCCCGACGCGCTGACCAGCCTGGACCACTTCCCCGCCGTCGCCTCGCCCCTGGGCATCGACCAGTTCGGCGACGTGCGGCGGCCCTCGTTCATCGTGACCGTGGCCGGGCGCACCTTCAGGACCATCGCCACCATCGACGAGCCATGAACGCGCCGCCCCTGAACGCCATCATCGGCCGCAAGCTGCTGGCGCTGGTCCTGGCCCCGAGCCTGGCCTTCACCCTCGTGCTCGGCTCGCTCATCACCTACAGCCAGTATACCGAAATGCTCGGGCGCAACGCCGCCCTGGCCCAGTCCCTGGCCCGCTACACGGCTGCCTACATGGACGACGCCACCCACGCCCTGGCCCACGCGGCCCTGGACGACCCCGCAAAGCCCAGCGCGGCCCTGACCGCATCCCTGGCCAACCTCTACGCGGCCTTCCCCCGTTTCGACCGCCTGCTGTGGCTCGACCCCGACGCGGACATCGCCGCCGCCTATCCCGAGGGGCTCATCGGCCAGGACTTCCCCTTCCTGCCCGCCCCGGCGGAAGACGGGCGGAGCCTGTCGCGCCCGGCCTACGCCCCGGGAGCGGGCGGGCTGACCCTCTACGCCGCCCACTCCACCCCCAGGGGCTGGCGGGTGGTCGCCGAGCTGGACCTGACGACCCTGCGCGAGCACCTGGGCGACTTCGCCCCGCCCGGGCAGGCCACCCGCCTGCTGCTCGCCGACGCCTACGGCAACCTCATCGTGCATCCGGACGAGGCCCTGGTCCGCCAGCAGGCCAACGTGGGCGGCTGGCCGCTGTTCGCCGGGCTCGAAGGGCGGGAGCGCACCTCCGCCGTGTTCCGCCAGGACGGCGTGCTGTACGCCGGGGTGGTGGAGGTCCTGCCCGGGCTGGGCTGGCGCCTGGCCCTGTACACCCCCCTGCGCGAGGTGCTCATGCCCGCCTCGCGCACCGTGGCCGGGCTCATCCTGTTCCTGCTGGCGTTCTTCTCCCTCGTCGCGGCCAGCTTCCGCTACGAGCTGCGCCGCCGCGTGGTCGCGCCCCTGGCGGACTTCGCCGCCGCCCTGCAACAGGCCGCCCGGGGCGACTACCGCAACGCGGCCCTGTCCCGGGTCGACAGCTTCGCCGAGCTTGGCGTCATGGAGCGCGAGTTTGCCGCCATGGCCGCCATGATCGCCACGCGCGAGAGCGAACTGCGCAACAGCCACGCCTACCTGCGCAGCATCATCGACTCGCTGGTCAGCTCCGTGCTGGCCGTGGACGCCAATGCCCGCGTGAGCCTCATGAACACCGCCGCGGCGCGCATGTGCGGGCTGGACTCCCCGGACCATGCCTCGGGCCGCGATGTCTACGAGCTCTTCCCCGTCCTTTGCCAGGTGCGCGGCAACCTGGAGGCCGCCCTGGCCTCGGGCCGCGCGAGCGCCCGGGAGCGCCAGCCCTGCGCCAGCGGCGGGCGCAGCGCCTTCTACGACCTGTCCTTCGCGCCCCTGGCCAGCGGGGGCAAGGGCGGGGCGGTGATACGCATCACCGACGTGACCACCCGCGCGCAGATGGAAGAGGTCATGATCCAGTCCGAAAAGATGCTCAGCGTGGGCGGCCTGGCGGCGGGCATGGCCCACGAGATCAACAACCCCCTGGGCGGCATCCTGCAAAGCACCCAGAACATCCAGCGGCGCATCGGCCCGGGGCTGCCCGCCAACGACCGCGCCGCCGCCGACCTGGGCACCGACGTGGGCACCGTCCGGGCCTACCTGGAGCGGCGCGGCGTGCTGCGCATGCTCGACGGGATCAACGAGTCGGGCAAGCGCGCCGCGGCCATCGTCGCCAACATGCTCAACTTCAGCCGCCGCACAACCTCGCGCCACGCGCCCACCGACCTGCACGCCCTCATCGAGCGCACCCTGACCCTGGCCGCCAGCGACTTCGACCTCAAGAAGCGCTACGACTTCCGCAAGATCGCCATCACGCGCGACTTCGACCCCGCCCTGGCGGCGGTGCCCTGCGTGGCCACGGAAATCGAGCAGGTCCTGTTCAACCTGTTCAAGAACGCGGCCCAGGCCATGAGCGGCATGCCCGCGCGCCCCGGACGGCCGGCCATCACCGTCGCCACCCGCGCCGGGGACGGCTACGCCGAGATCCGCGTGCGCGACAACGGCCCCGGCGTCGGCCCCGAAAACCGCAAGCGCATCTTCGAGCCCTTCTTCACCACCAAGCCCCCCGGCGACGGCACGGGCCTGGGCCTGTCCGTGTCCTATTTCATCATCACCAGCAACCACAAGGGCACCTTCACCCTGGAATCCGGACCCGGGGGCGGCGCCGAGTTCATCATCCGCCTCCCGCTGGCCCCCCCCCGCCCCGGCCCCGGACGGCCAGGACGCCGCAGGCGCCCCGGACGACCAGGGCCGGGACGCCTGAGTCCGGCCCGGGCTCAGCCCAACTCGACGCTGCGGACAAAGGCCCTGCGCAGGGCGTCCATGATATGCCCCCGGACGGCGGTGCGGTCGAAGTGGGCCAGGGCCGCAGTGGTCGTCCCCGCCGGGGCGGTGGACATCTCCTTCAGCATGCTGACATGCTTCGGGGACCCCTCCGCCATCAGGCTCGCCCCGCTGAACAGCCCCTTGACCATAGCCGCGGCGTCCCCGCGGTCCAGGCCGAGCTCCACACCGCCTTCGATCATGGCCTCCATGAAATAGAACACCAGCGCCGGGCCGGAACCGATGACCGCCGTGAAGGCGTCGAAGAGCTCCTCGTTCAGGACATGCACACTGCCCAGGCTGGCGAACATGTCCCGGGCAAAGGCCTTCTGCGGCCCGGTGAGGCCGGGGTCGTCCAGGCACAGCGCGGTGACCCCGCGCCGGACCAGGACCGGGGAGTTGGGCATGGCCCGAACGACCGGACAGGCGCCGCCCACGCCACGGTGCAGCGCCTCCCGGGTCAGCCCGGCGGCCAGGGAGACCAGGAAATGGCTGCGGGACAGGACCGGCTCCAGCAGGGGCCAGACCGCGGGGGCCTGTTGCGGCTTGACGGCCAGGATAACACATTCCGACCGCCGCGCCAGCTCCTCCACGTCGGCGCAGGGAACGAGGCCCGTTTCCCGCGCCAGGGCCTCCAGGGCGCTCCTGGTCCGGTTCAGGCCGTACATGACGAGATCGTCCCGCCCCGCCAGCGCCCGGATGATGGCGCCGCCCATGTTTCCTGTGCCGATGAATCCAATGCGCATGGCAATCCTCCCGTGTCAGTGTGCCAGGATGGTCCGCGCGGCGGCGCGCATGCCGCCCGCCGGGCCAACGGCGTGCCGCAGCTCTCCCAGCCGGACGCGCAGCCCCCGCAGCGCGGCGGGAGCGTGCAGCCAGGCGGCGGCATGACGACCCAGGTTCTCCGCCGTGGCCCGCTCCTGGAGGTATTCCGGAAATATTTCCTGGCCCGACACGATGTTGGCCAGGCAGATGAACCGCGAAAGGGCCCGCTGGCGCAGAAGGAACGCGGCGGGCCGGTCCAGCTTGTAGGCCACGATGGTCGGCGTCCCGATGAGGGCGGTTTCAAGGGTTGCCGTCCCCGACGCGGCCAGGACCAGGCTGGCCGAACGGATCATGCGAAAGCGCTCTTGCGGCTCCACCACGCGTGCCGCCAGGCCGGGGGGCCAGTATTTGAGCAGGAACGCCCTGTCGATGCCCGGCGCGCGGGCGATGGAGAACACCACTCCGGGGTGCTGGCGGCGGATCATGGCGGCGGCCTCGGCGAACACGGGCAGCAGAAAGGCCACCTCCTTGCGTCGGCTGCCCGGCATCAGGCCCACCCGGTTGTGCTCCGGGGCCTGGCGGTCGAGCCGTTCCAGGGGGATGATGTCGTGGAGCGGGTGCCCGGCGTACTCGGCCCGGCAGCCCCGGTCCCGGAAATACTCCGGCTCGAAGGGCAGCCCGCAGATGACCGTGCGCACATGCTCGCGCAGTATGTCGATGCCCCCCTGCCGCCAGGCCCAGAGCTGCGGGGCCATGAAATAATAGACGGGGATGCCCTGGGCGTGGGCCGCCTTGGCCAGGGGCAGGTTGAAGTCCGGGCAGTCGACCATGACCACCGCGTCCGGCCGGTCGCGCATCCAGTGGGCGGTGATTTCGCGCCGCAGGCGGACGATGTCCGGAATGGCGCGCAGGACGTGGAGAAAACCGGAAAAGCATATCCGGCTCATGGGGAAGTGTACGCTGGCCCCGGCCCGGGCCAGCATGGGGCCGCCCAGGCCCCCGATCTCCAGCGCAGGGCGCTGGCGCAGCAGCTCGGCGGCCAGC
>Ga0172382_10007230_pt1 | contig 15839 bp, 16 predicted proteins | sample Leawel138RmetaG_FD_122245 | JGI IMG/M metagenome (GOLD analysis project Ga0172382, IMG submission 122245) | Leachate microbial communities from a municipal landfill in Southern Ontario, Canada - Leachate well 138R metaG | ecosystem: Engineered > Solid waste > Landfill > Unclassified | place...
CCGCCACGTCGACACTCACGCCGCCGGTCTCGGTGAACTTGACCGCGTTGCCGAGGATGTTGACCAGCACCTGGCGCAGCCGGCCGGGATCGGCGCTCATCAGCGCCGGCACGTCGGGGGCGATGCAGCTGCCGATGCCGATGCCCTTGTCGTGGGCGCGCGGCGCGATCAGCTCGACCACGTTTTCGACCAGTTCGCGCGGGTTGACCGGCTGCGGCTCGAGATCGAGGCGGCCGAACTCGATCTTGGAATAGTCGAGCAGGTCCTCGATCAGCGCCAGCAGCGCCGCGGCCGAGGTCGAGACCGCCCCGACATAGGTGCGCTGCTCCGGCGTCAGCTTCGTGTCGGCCAGCAGGCGCGCCATGCCCATGATGCCGTTCATCGGCGTGCGGATCTCGTGGCTGACCGTGGCGAGGAAGCGCGACTTCGCCTCGCTCGCGGCCTCGGCGCGTTCGCGCGCGGCGATCAGCGCGGCCTCGGCCTGCTTGCGCGCGGTGATGTCGCGGGCGATCGCCCGATGCGAGACGACGCCGCTTTCCTTGTCGCGCACGGAAAGCTCGATCCACGAGAACCAGCGTTCCGTGCCGCCGGTGCGCAGCGCGACATCGGTGGAGGACAGGCATTCGCCGTCATGGAAGGCGCTGTCCGGCACGACGCCGACCTCGATGCCGAGATCGCCCAGCCTGCGGCCGCGCAGCGCCGAGGGCGCCATGCCGAGCAGTTGCCCCAGCACGCGGTTGGCATGGACGATGCGCCCCTCGCGGTCGCGCTGGACGACGATGTCGCCGAGCGCGTCGGTCAGGCCGCGCGCGCGCTCCTCGCTCTCCTGCAACTCCCACATGCGGTCGGAAAGCCGCTCGACAAGCGTGCGGCCGCGCTCTTCGCGCGCCTTCGCCTCCTCCTTTAGCCGGCGGAGCGCCGCGCCGTGCAGCACGAGCGCGCCGAGGCCTACGGCGGCGCTGGCAACGGCCGCGAACGCCGGAGCGCCCGGAAGGGCGGCAAGAGCGGCGGTGGCGACGAGCGCCAGCCCCGCGACCACCGGCAAGACGCCGTCCGGCACCGCGCGGACGAGGGCGGCGACGTCGCCCCGGCCGTGAGGCGGCGAAAACGGCGGCGCGGCGATGCGTGCACGGCCACCCCCGCGCCCCATCCGGGGCACGGTCATGTCGGGAAGGAGCCCAGCGGCCCGTTTTTCCTGCGCCATCATCGCGCCGGAGACTAGCAAAAACCGCTTAGGGAAGATTTGGGCCGTTCGCTACAATTTTAGCGATGCCGGTCTAGCGATGCCTCTGGCGATCCCGGCGGCCGCGCCGCCAGGCGAGGAACTCGTCGAGCACGACCAGCGCAGCGCCTACCGAGATGAATGCGTCGGCGAGGTTGAAGATCGCGAACGACCATGACGGCAGGTGGAACAGCACGTAATCGACGACATGGCCGTGCCAGACGCGGTCGATCAGGTTGCCGAGCGCGCCGCCGACGATCAGCGCGAAGCCGAGGCGGGCGAGGCGCTGGGCTGGATCCGTGCGGGCGGCGATGAAGGCGACGACGCCCATCACCGCGAAGGTCACGACGATCAGGCCGACGCTGCCGAAATCGTCGAGCAGCGAGAAGGCGATGCCGGTGTTGTGGGTGCGATAGAGCGACAGGAAGGGCAGGACCGGCACGCGGACGTGCATGTCGAGCTGCGTCTCGACCAGATATTTGATCCATTGGTCGAGGACCGTCGCCACGAACACGATCGCGGCATAGGGCAGGAAACGCATCATCCGGCTTCCGTCTCCGTTGCCGGCAGGGCGTGGCGGCGGATTTCGTAGAGCGCGACGCCGGTGGCGACGGCGAGGTTGAGCGAATCGGCGCGGCCAGCCTGCGGGATGCGGATCAGCGTGTCGCAGGTGGCGGCGAGCTTGTCCGGCAGGCCCTGCTGCTCGTTGCCCATCAGCAGCACCAGCGGCCCCTTCGCATAGTCGGGCGCGCGGTAGTCGACCGAGCCCTGAAGATGGGTGCCGACGAGGCGCGCGCCGCAAGCCTTGCGCCACGCGATGAAAGCGTCGGCGTCGGCCCTTGCCACCGGCACGGCGAAGATCGAGCCCATGGTGGCGCGCACCGTCTCCAGCGAATAGGGGTCGGTGGTCTCGCCGACGAGGATGACGCCTTTCGCGCCGACCGCATCGACGGTGCGGATGACGGTGCCGAGATTGCCGGGATCGCGCACCCGGTCGAGCGCGACCCAGACCTCGCCGTCGCGCGGACGGATGTCCTTGAGCGGCATCCAGCGTTGCGAGAACACGCCGAGCACGGCCTGCGCGTTGTCGCGCCGCGTGATGGCGGTGAGGATCTTCTCCGGCACCTCCAGCACCAATGCCCCGGCGGCCCTGGCGCGCGCCGCCGCCTTCTCTATCGCCGCGTTGCCGCGCTGCGAGCGGGCGAAGACCAGCGTGCGAACCGTCCAGCCGAGATCGAGCGCGTCGATGACGAGCTTCAGCCCCTCGGCCATGAACGCGCCGTCGCGGTCGCGGAATTTCTTCAGCGCCAACGCGCGGATGTCCTTGATCAGCGGATTGGCGAGGCTGGTGACTTCCTTGACCTGCCCTGCGGGCCTGATGTCGCTCATGCCGCGCCTCCTCTGGAGCCGCCGCGCTGCCCCTCACCTGCCTGCCGGCATCCTCTCCCCGTGAACGGGGAGAGGCGACACCGCCGCAACGCTTCCCCTTCTCCCCGTTCACGGGGAGAAGGTGCCCGAAGGGCGGATGAGGGGCGGCGCAAGCGTGGCCGAGACAACCTCATGCCGCCACCCAGCGCGAGAACAGCGAGGTCGAGAGCCGGCGGCCGGCGGCCTGCTCGCGGATGACCAGCTCGCCCGATTCTACGCGTCCTCCCATCCCCGTAAAGGTGTCGCGCATCAGCGCGTGGATGGCGAAGAAGGAGGCACGGATCGAATAGGCGGTGAGCACGACGGCGAGCGGCTTCGGCGTCAGGATCGCCCGGGTCAGCTCGACCATCGCCGGCAGGTCGTCGAAGAGCTGCCAGACCTCGCCCTTCGGCCCGCGGCCATAGGCGGGTGGGTCAAGCAGGACGATGTCGTAGCGGCTGCCGCGCCGCTCCTCGCGCTCGGCGAACTTCATCGCGTCGTCGCAGATCCAGCGGATCGGCCTGTCGGCCAGCCGCGCCAGCTCCTGGTTCTCGCGCGCCCAGCCTATCGCCTTCTTCGAGGCGTCGACATGGGTGACCTCGGCCCCGGCGCGCGCCGCGACCAGCGAGGCGAGCCCGGTATAGCCGAACAGGTTCAGCACCCGGACCGGCCGCCTCGCGCCGGCGATCAACGCCTCCATGTGCCGCCAGTGCGGGGCCTGCTCGGGAAAGACGCCGACATGGCGAAACGAGGTGAAGCGGCCGAGATAGTCGAGGCCGTCATGCTTCATCGGCCATGTCTCGCCGAGCGGCGTCTTCGGAAAGCGCCAGCGGCCCATGCCTTCCTCGTCGGTGTCGCCGGTGAAGACCGCGTCCGCCGCCGCCCATTCGCGCGCGGGCAAAGCGGGGCGCCAGATCGCCTGCCCTTCCGGCCGGTCGATGCGGTAGGGCCCGTACTGCTCCAGCTTGCGGCCGTCGCCGGAATCGAGGAGCGCATAGTCCGCGCCCGGCTCGACCTCGAGGATCAGCGGCAGCACCTCGGCCGGCAGCGCGCCCTGCCGGCGCGGCAGCTTCGGCCGGCCACGAGGGAAGCCCGGCGCGGCGCGGCCGTGGGCCTTCGCCGGCCGGGTTTCGCCCACCTCCGGCCGGGCCTTTGCTTGCCTGTCGCGCTGGTTCTTCATCGGCAATCCGCGAAAATTCGTCCCGCGCTTCTGCCACAGCGCGCCAATGGTCGCAACACGGGGCCGCAACACGGGGCCGCAACACGGGCCGCCTTGCCGCCCTGCCGCCGAGCCTCTAGCGTGGCGGGCATGAAAGCGGCCATACGAACCATGGCGGCGGCGCTCGTGCTTGCCGCGTCCCTGCCGGGAAAGGCGCAAGCCGTGACGGAAACCCCGGTCGAGGCCGAAGTGGAAAACGGCCCGCTGCGCGGCACGCTGCTCGCGCCCGACGGCGCGGCCAAGGCCGCAATCGTCATCATCCCCGGCTCCGGCCCGACGGATCGCGACGGCAACAACCCGCTCGGCGTCGACGCTTCCTATCTCAAGATGCTGGCCGAGGCGCTGGCAGCACGCAGCGTCGCCTCGATCCGCATCGACAAGCGCGGCATGTTCGGAAGCCGCGGCACCTTCCCCGACCCCAACGCCGTCACCTTCGACGACTACGCGGCCGACGCGCTGGCGTGGGTCGCGGTAGCGAAGGAGAAGGCGGGGGTCGATTGCGTCTGGCTCGCCGGCCACAGCGAGGGCGGGCTCGTCGCGCTCGTCGCCGCGCAGGAGGCGGGCGCGGCGCTGTGCGGGCTGGTGCTTCTCGCCGCGCCCGGCCGGAAAATGGGCGTCGTGCTCGCCGAGCAGCTTCGCGCCAATCCTGCCAACGCCGCGATTTTGGACGAAGCCCTTGACGCCATCGCCTCGCTGGAGCGCGGCGAAAGGGTCGATGCCGCCGGGCTCGACCCGTCCTTGCAGGGCCTGTTCTTCTCGCCGGCGATACAGGACTTTCTCATCGACGCCTTCGCGCGCGATCCGGCCGCGCTGATCGCGGATGTGACGCTGCCGGTGCTGATCGTGCAGGGCGGGGCTGACCTTCAGGTCAATGCGGCGGATGCCGAGGCGCTGGCGCGGGCGCAACCGAAAGCGGAGCATGTCGTGCTGCCGGGCATGAACCATGTGCTGAAGGCGGTGCCGGAAGGCGACACGGCCGCAAACCTCGCCGTCTATGGCGATCCGTCGCTGCCGCTCGCGCCCGGCCTCGCCGAGGCGGTCGCTAATTTCATCTTGCGCGAACGCTAGATCGTCGTTTTCAGACGCGCGGGGCGGGAAGACCGGCGCCGCCGGCCTTTGCCGCCGGCGTGGAGGCGGAGGCCGCCTCGCCGCGGCGGGCGGCCTTGCGGTAGCGCCCCTGCCGGAACCAGGTGGCGAGGCTGCCGACGACGAGACCGAGCGCAAGTGCTGCGAACAGCAGGACGAAAAGCGGCAGCGAGGTGGTCAGCCCGGGATTGCCGGGGTTGAACGGGTCGATGGTGAAGGCGACCGACGCGCGGTTGGCCACCGCCAACGCCACCAGCACGATGGCCAGCGGGATGAGGACGAGGACGGTGACGAGGCGGTTGAGCATGGCTTTATCCGGGCGGGAACGCCCCTTTAGCGGTCGTCGCCGGCGTTCAGGCGCTCGCGCAGCTCCTTGCCGGTCTTGAAGAAGGGCACCCACTTCTCCTCGACCTCGACCGATTCGCCGGTGCGCGGGTTGCGGCCGATGCGGGCCGGCCGGTTCTTGACCGAGAACGCGCCGAAGCCGCGCAATTCGACGCGGTTGCCGGCGGCCAGCGCCTCCGTGACCTCCTCGAAGATGGCGTTGACGATATTCTCGACGTCACGCAGGAAGAGGTGCGGATTGCGGTCGGCAATCGTCTGCACGAGTTCGGACTTGATCATCGCGAGGCTCCACGCCGTCTGTTCGGATCGAATTGGGAGGGGGAAAGGCCGCGAAGCGGTTGTCTTGCCCGTATTTTTCGACTTGTTTTCAGTCCCTGGAAAAATCGCCGGCAGGGTGCCAGAGCGACACCAGCCCGTCAAGGAACAAGCGATCCGCCCCGGCCTTGCGGGCAAGCTCGCCGCCCGCCCGGTCGAGCCCGGTCAGCGCCGCAAGCGCGCCGGCCACCGACAGCGGCGAAAGCAGGCCGCCGCGACGGGTCGGCTTCCACTCGATCACGTCGAGCTTGCCGTCCACTCCCTTGCCCGCCAGCCACGCGACGGCCTCGTCCTCGCCGCCCAGGCTGTCGACCAGCTTGCGCTCCAGCGCCTGCCGGCCGGTGAAGATCGAGCCGTCGGCGACGGCCAGCACCTCGGCGCGGGTGAGCGGGCGGCGCTCCTCGACCAGCCCGACGAACCAGTCGTAGCTGTCCATGACCAGCGCGCGCAACATGGCGCGCTCCTCCTCGGTGGTGGGGGTGAAGGGCGACGGCTCGGCCTTGAGCGGCGACGATTTGACGCCCTCGACCTTGACGCCGACCATCTCCATCAGCCCGGTGACGTCGGGGAATTGGACGAGCACGCCGATCGAGCCGACGATGGAGGACTGGCGCGCGACGATGTGGTCGGCGGCGGAAGCGATCATGTAGCCGGCCGAAGCCGCGAGCGTGCCGACCTGCGCCACCACCGGCTTCTCGGCCGCCAGCTTGCGCACCGCCTCGTAGATCGCCTCGCCGCCGGCGGTGGTGCCGCCGGGCGAATCCACCGTCAGGATAACGCCCTTGACATGGGCGGCCTCACTGACGCGCTTCAGCCGCTTCAGCAGGTCCTCGTCCTCGGTGATGGTGCCCTCGATCCTGATGCGGGCGATCTGGTCGGCCACGGAAAGGTTGTCGCGCATGGCGAAGGAGACCGCGCCGGCGATGGCGAGGCCGACGACCACCAGCGCCGCCGCCCGCCAGAAGGTCAGCTTGCGGCGCAGCCGCCTGCGATCGATGATGTCGTCTGCACGGTTGGTCATGGCACGCCTTTCCCAGGATATGGCCGAGGATCTGGCCCCTTCCCCGCCGGCTTTTAATCCAACCGCGCCGGCACCGGAAGAGGCGGGAGAGACTGGCAATCCACCCCAATATCACCATATTGAGGTGCAAGGCGAAATCCGCATGATGCGATCTGCCGGCCATGCCGGTGCGAGAGCGCCGCTGACACGTCGCGAAACACCGGGACCCTACCGCTTCGGGCATATGGCATGAGCACTTCGCAAGCACAGACGAGCGCCGGCGGGCGCGTGGCTGCCGGGGGCGCCGGGGGCGCGGCCCGCGACCGCCGCGTCGAGCGGGCCTTCACCCAGGCGCGCCGCCATTCCGGCCGCGTGCGGATGCTCAAGATCGCGCTGCCGGCGGCGGCGCTGCTGATGGTCGCCGGCTTCGCCGCCAAGTCCATGCTTTCCGCGGTCATGGATGCGCCCGTCGATCTGAGCGCGCTCGCCATCGAGGACGGGCGGCTGGTGATGACCGATCCCAAGCTCGACGGCCTGACGGGGCGCGAGGGGCGGCCCTATTCGATGACGGCGGCCCGCGCCGTGCAGGACATCGGCATGAGCGGGCGCATCGACCTCGAAGGCATCGACGCCCGGCTTCCGGTGAACGAGGACGGCTGGATGAACGTCACCGCGCCGACGGGCGTGTTCGACCGCGAGGCCAACCGCCTCGACATCGACAGCGAGTTGACCGTCACCGGCGATGACGGCATGAAGGCCGTGTTCCAGTCGGCCGTGGTCGACATCGCCACGGGAAGCCTCGAAACGTCCGATCCTGTGGACATATCGCTCGATGGAGCGCATATCACGGCCGATTCGATGTCGGTTCGCGACAAGGGCGCGGTGATGGTGTTCGAGAACCGCGTGCGCATGCAGATCGACGGCGGCCGCCTGAAGCGCGGCACGGAAGGCGGGGAGGGCCGATGAGCGACATGAAACAGGTGCTGGCGCTGGCCTTTTCTCTGGCCGTGCCGTCGGCCTTTCTCGCCCTGCCCGCGGCAGCCCAGGAAACCGGGCGCATGACCGGCATCAAGCTCGACGGCGACAAGCCGATCCAGATCGAGAGCGACCATCTCGAAGTGCGCGAGAACGACGGCATCGCCATCTTCACGGGCAACGTCTCGGTCGTACAGGACACGATGCTGATGCGCTCGGGCAAGATGACCGTGCATTACGACAAGGAAAGCGGCTCGGCCGCCACCGGCTCGGCCAATATCGAGCGGCTGATCGTCGAGAACAAGGTCTATGTGAAGTCCGAGGAGCAGGTCGCCACCGCCGACCAGGGCAGCTTCGACATGAAGAGCGAGGTGCTGGTCTTGTCCGGCAAGGAGGTCGTGCTTTCCGAGGGCGACAACGTCATCGTCGGCTGCAAGCTGACGGTGCAGATGGCCACGGGGCTGGCCAATCTCGAAGGCTGCGCCGGCGCGTCGGGCGGCGGCCGCGTCAAGATGCTGCTCAAGCCCGGCTCGCAGGAGCGCCGGTGAAGCTTTCCGCCCTCCTCCCGCGCACCAAGGCGAAGCCGGCCGCCGTCGAACGGCCGGACCGCGAGCGCTTCCGCGGCACCATGATCGCGCGCGGCCTGACCAAGAGCTACAAGGGCAGGCAGGTGGTCAACGGCGTCTCCTTCGGCGTGCGCGCGGGCGAGGCGGTCGGCCTGCTCGGCCCCAACGGCGCCGGCAAGACGACGTGCTTCTACATGGTCACCGGCCTCGTCCCGGTCGATCAGGGCACGATCGAGATCGACGGCTACGACGTCACCGCGCTGCCGATGTACCGGCGCGCGCGGCTCGGCATCGGCTACCTGCCGCAGGAAGCCTCGATCTTCCGCGGCCTTTCGGTCGAGAACAACATCCGCGCCATCCTCGAGATGACCGAGAAGGGACGCAAGGCGCGCGAGCGCCGGCTCGACGAGCTCCTGGAGGAGTTCCACATTGCCCATCTGCGCAAGGCGCCGTCGATCTCGCTGTCGGGCGGCGAGCGGCGGCGGCTGGAGATCGCGCGGGCGCTGGCGTCGAACCCTAACTTCATGCTGCTCGACGAGCCCTTCGCCGGCGTCGACCCGATCGCGGTCTCCGACATCCAGCAGCTCGTGCGCCACCTGACCTCGCGCGGCATCGGCGTGCTCATCACCGACCACAATGTCCGCGAGACGCTGGGGCTGGTCGAGCGCGCCTATATCATCCATGCCGGCCAGGTGCTGACCCATGGCGTGCCGGCCGAGGTCGTCGAGAACCCCGACGTGCGCCGGCTCTATCTCGGCGAATCCTTCAGCCTGTAGCGCCCCCTTTCGCTTGACAAGCAAAAGCCGGGCCAGTTTGAATGCCCGCGTCCTAACGGGAACGGGGTGAATGGCACTCAGCGCCAAACTGCAACTGCGCCAGGCGCAATCGTTGGCGATGACGCCGCAACTGATGCAGTCGATCCGGCTGCTTCAGCTCACCCATGTCGAGCTGGAACGGTTCATCGACGACGAGATCGAGAAGAACCCGCTGCTCGAACGGCCGGAGCCGCAGGCCGACGCCGAGTCCGGGCCGGCCGCCCGGCAGGAAGCGCCGGCCGCGCGGCTCGACCAGATGTTCGACGAGGGCAACGCCAGCGCCGAGACCATCGCCGGACGCCTCGACGCCTCGATGGAGAACGTCTTTCCCGACGATCCGGGCACGGGCGAGCGGCTGGGGCCGGACCTCGCCGCACAGTGGAAGTCGTCGGGGAAATCCTCGGCCGGCGCGGCGAATGGTGGCGGCGATTTCGACATGGACATGCTGGCGGCGGGCGCGCCATCGCTGGGCGAGCATGTCGGCGAGCAGATCGCCTTCGCCTTCCGCGACCCGGCCGAGCGGCTGATCGCGCGCACGCTGGCCGACGCGCTCGACGAGGCCGGCTATCTGCGCGCCGACGCGGCCGAGATCGCGACCCGCCTCGGCACCGCCGAGGAGACCGTGCTTTCGGTGCTGGCCGCGTGCCAGCAGTTCGACCCGCCCGGCCTGTTCGCCCGCGACCTCGCCGAGTGCCTGGCGCTGCAACTCGTCGCGCGCGACCGGCTCGATCCCTCGATGCGGGCGATGATCGACAATCTCGACCTCGTGGCGCGGCGCGACTTCGCCCGGCTGCGGCGGCTGTGCGGCGTCGGCGACGACGACCTGCTCGACATGATGGCCGAGATCCGCCGCCTCGACCCGCGCCCCGGCACGGCCTTTTCCGGCGGCACCGCCGACGCCATCGTGCCCGACGTCGTGGTGCGGCAGGCGGCCGACGGCGGCTGGACGGTGGAGCTGAACCCGGACGCGCTGCCTTCCGTCCTCGTCGACCGGGCCTATTTCGCCCGCGCCTCGAAACATGCGGCGAGCCCGGCGGAGAAGGAATTCCTGACCGAGTGCATGCAGAGCGCCAACTGGCTGACGCGCAGCCTCGACCAGCGCGCGCGCACCATCCTCAAGGTGGCGGTCGAGATCGTGCGCCGGCAGGACGCCTTCCTCGTCCACGGCGTGCGCCAGCTGAAGCCGCTGGCGCTGAAGGACGTGGCCGAGGCGATCGGGATGCACGAATCGACCATCAGCCGCGTCACCGCCAACAAATACATGATGACGCCGCGCGGCGCGTTCGAGCTGCGCCGGTTCTTCTCCGTCGCCATCGCCGCGACCGGCGACGGCGAAGCCCATTCCTCGGCGGCGGTGCGCGACCGCATCCGGGCGCTGATCGAGGCGGAGGAGGCGCGCGACGTGCTCTCCGACGACGCCATCGTCGACCTGCTCAGGCGGGACGGCATCGACATCGCCCGGCGCACGGTCGCCAAATATCGCGAGGGCATGGACATCCCCTCCTCCGTCCAGCGCCGGCGCGAGAAGCGGGCGCGGGCGGCGGCGCATCCGGCCTGAGCCACCCCCGCCCAGTAAAGGCTATGCGTTCCGCTGCGCGGCGATGCGCGCCGCGATATCGACCACCAGCTCGACCGCCAGCGTGTCCGGCGCCTCGAGCCAGCTCGCGCAGAAGGTGAGCTGCGGCATGGCGATGCTGGTGCGGATCAGCTCCAGCCGGCCGCTCCTCAACTCCTCCTCGACCGGCTCGTGCGGGATGACGGCGATGCCGATGCCTTCGAGCGCCAGATGCACCACCGTCGCCATCGAGGCCGAGGCGTGCAGCTTCATCTCCGGCAGGTCGGGCCGGTTGAAGATGGATTTCACCGCCTCGTAGGGCTGGGTCTTGCGGGCGAAGGTGATGAGCGGGAACGAGGCGAGGTCGCGCACCGTCGCCGGGTTCGGCACGCCCAGCGCCGGGCTGGCGATGAAGCTGACGGGATATTCGCACAACAGCCGGTTGCGCAGGCGCGGCGCGGTCAGCGGCCCGAGCAGGAAGGCGATGTCGATCTCCTGCGCCAGCAGCCGCGAGCGCAGCGAGGGCGAGATGTCGACCTCGATCTCCACCGAAAGATGCGGGTGCTGGCGGTTGACCTCCTTGATGAAGTCGGGAAGCCAGGTCTGGACGATGGTTTCGGCGACGCCGAGCCGTATGACGCCGCGCATCTGCGAGGAATCGCGCAGCGTCGCCAGCATCTCGGCGCGCATGGCGATGATCTTCTCGGCATAGGGCAGCAGCTTGCGCCCCTGCACCGTCGGCGCGATGTTGCGGCTCTCGCGGGTGAGCAGCTTGGCGCCCAGCTCGTCCTCGAGCTGGGTGATGCGGTGGGAAATCGCCGGCTGGGTGGTGTTGAGCTTCTGCGCCGCGCCGCGGAAGCTGCCGAGCGCCACCACCCAGACGAAGGTTTCAAGCCCCTTGAAATCGACCATGCGCGGAACCTAGCTCAACTCCGGCGGGCAGCGAAGCCAACAATCGCCGTCGCGGCAAGCGAGGCGGCGAGCGCGGCGAGATAGGCGACCCACGGCGGCAGGACGGCGAGCGCCAGCGCAAGCGCGAAGCTGAAGACGGCGAGGCTGACGACGCCGAGCAGCCCGGCATAGGCCGTGCGCGCGGCCATGGCCGGGCCGTGGTCGAGGTTGAGCGACAGAAGGATGACGCTGAAGCCGATCGGGAACGCGATCAGCGTGCCGGCGAGCGCGGGGCCGAGCCGGGCGGCGGCGAGCGTGACCAGCCCGACCAGCAGCCCGGCGGCGACGGCGCGCGCGATCAGCAGGCTCCAGCGCGTCGGGCCGGCCGGGTCCGGCAGTCGCGGCAGCAGGCGCGCGCAGCCCAGCCGCAAGCCGGCGGTGACGGCCGCGAACAGCGCCGCCCCGGCCCATGCCGGATGCGGCAGGAAGGCGAGCGGGAGCGCCGCCGCGCACCAGCCGGCGATGGCCGCAAGCATGGCCCCGACCGCGCCGAGGCGCGAGGCGGCCGCGACATAGGCGCCGAGGAAGACCTGCGTGCCGGCGAGCGAGAACAGCGCGCCGGCGGCGGCCGCGGCGACGAAGGCCGGCGGCTGCTCGCGCAGCATGAAGAAGAAGCCCGGCGCCAGCACGATGGGCAGGCCGACGAGGATGCCGCCGGCCACCGGGCCGAGCCGCGCCGCCAGCCAGGCGACGAAGACGACGACGAAGCCGGTGGCGCAGACCCGGACGAGAAGCTCGGCCCCGAGCCAGTCGGCCAGTATCACGACAGGAAGGTCACGACGACAGGGCTGCTTCGGCGCGTTCCGCCAGCGCCAGCACGCGCCAGTCGGCACCGCCCGGCGCGAAGATCATCAGCCCGGTGGCGAGCGCCTGGCCGCCATGAGTGGGCACGGTGGCGGCGCAGCCGTCGAGGAAGTTGATCGCGGAAGGGTTGCGCAGCATCAGCGCGTTCAGCCGGTCGAAATCGGCCTCGACCTCCGCGATCAGCGGCGCGACCGTGGGCAGGGTCGGCGCGAGGAAGGCGTCGAAGCCGGCGGCGGCCTTGCCGAAGGCGGCGATGGCGGCGGCGCGCTGCGCCCGCGCATCGGCGAGATCATTGTCACTGACGCTCTCGGCAGCGCGGATGCGCTTCAGCACGCGCGGGTCGCCCGCGGTCTCGAGCAGGTCGAGGCGGTCGCGGTGGATGACATGGGCCTCGCTGGCGACGACGACGCGATTGACGTTGCCGAAGCCGTCGAGGAAGGGCGTATCGGCTTCCACCAGCTCCCAGCCGGCGGCGCGCAGCGCTTCGAGCGCAGCGGCGAAATCGCGCGCGACCTGCGCATCCAGCCCGTCCGTCAACACCCCGCGCGCGATGCCGAGGCGCGGCCGCCCGGGCAGCGCGTCCGCGTCGGGACGGCTGGCGGAAAGCATGGCGTGGACGGCGGCGCAGACGGCAATCGAGCGCGCGAGCGGGCCGATGCTGTCATAGGTGCCGGAGAGCGGGAAGGCGCCGTCGAGCGGCACGGCCCCTTGCGTCGGCTTGAAGCCGCACAGGCCGTTCAACGCGGCCGGGATCCGCACCGAGCCGCCGGTGTCGGAGCCGAGCGCGACATCGGCGATGCCGAGCGCGACCGAGAGCGCCCCGCCCGAGGTCGAGCCGCCGGTGATGCGGGCGGGATCGAGCGCGTTGCCCGGATCGCCGAAATGCGGATTGAGCCCGACGCCGGAATAAGCGAACTCGCTCATCGTCGTGCGGCCGCAGCCGAAGGCGCCGGCGGCGCGCAGCCGGCGCACCGCCTCGGCGTCACGCGTCGCGGCCGGCGCGCCGGACAGCACCGAGGAGCCGGCCGTGGTGGTCTCGCCCGCCTCGTCGAACAGGTCCTTGATCGACACGGCGAGGCCGGCGAGCGGGCCGTCCCGGCGCGCGGCGTCGCGATCGAGCGCCTCGGCCTCGGCCGCGATCCGGCCGGCGTCGAAGCGCGTGAAGGTCCGCGCCAGCACCTCTGCGTCGGTCGCCAGGGCGCGGTCGATGGCCGCCCGCGCCCGGTCGGCGGCGCGGAAGGCGATGCGGCCGGGGCGCGGATTGATGGGCGATGGCGTCGGCATGGCAACCTCGGGAAAGAGCCGGTTCAGGAAACGACCGGAAGGGTCTTCATCTCATAGCTGTGGGCGATGGCGCGGCCAAGCTTCGCATCCTCCATTTCCATGCGGAAATAGCGGGCCGGGCGCACGCCGCCGGACAGGACGGTGAAGGTGCCGCACATCATCGCCGTTCCCTGCGCCAGCCGCGCCGGTCCCCGCGCCAAGGGCGCGCCGGCGACGAGGTCCGCCAGCGGGCGGATCGAGGCGAGCGTGCCGTCCTGATAGGGGACCCATTCGGCGCTTTCGTCGTCGCGGATGAAGGAGCGCAGGCGGATCTCGTCGAGATGGCCGGCGACCTCGTCGAAGGCCCACAACGTGGCGGCAAGCGGCTTGGCGCAGATCTGCTTCGACAGCGCGACCGAATGGGCCTCCAGCTTGCGGTCGGTGTGGTCGGAGCCGAGGCCGAGATAAAGCCGCTCGCCGTCGTCGACCAGCACCGGCTCGCACTCGCCGGACGAGGTGTCGTCAACCGTCTCGATCGCCGGCCCGGTGGTGAGCAGCGAGGCGGCGACGCGATAGTAGAGCGGCACGGTCGAGGGCGGCGGCACGCCGATCTCCTCCAGCTCGGCGATGTGGTGGGCGACCGCCTCGGCATTGCGGCCGGTCCAGCCGGCGATGATGGCGTTCTCGATGGCGATGGTGACCGGGCCTGCGCCGGCCACGTCGAAGGTGATCGTGTTGGTCATTGAGGAGTCCACTCGAAAGGTGCGCCGGCTCACACCGGCTTGAAGAACAGGGCGATGCCGGGCACGGCGACGAGCAGCGCGACCATGGCGAGCATGACGAGCACATAGGGGATCACCCCCATCATCACCTCGCCGAGGCGGCCGCCCTTGCGCGCGCCCTGCACGACATAGAGGTTCAAGCCCACGGGCGGGGTGATCAGCGCCATCTCGATCAGCACGATCAGCAGGATGCCGAACCACACCTTGTCGAAGCCGAGCCCGGCGACGATCGGCACCACGATGGGAATCGTCGCGATCACCAGCGCCAGCGTCTCGATGAAGAAGCCGAGCACGATATACATGAGGATGATGACCAGCAGCATGCCGTAGGGGCCGAGGCCGAGCTCGTTCAGGAACGTGTTGAGCTGGCGGCCGAGGCCGGTGGCGCCGAGCGCGTAGTTGAGGAAATACGCGCCGACGATGACGAACATGACCAGCGCCGTGGTGCGGATGGTGCCGAGCAGCGCCGCGCGCATGTTGGCCGGGGTCAGCGCCTTGTAGAAGGCGGCGATGGCCATGGCCATGGCCACGCCCACGGCCGCCGCTTCCGTCGGCGTCGCCCAGCCGCGATAGATCGAGACGATGATGATGGCGAAGACCATGAACACCGGGATCAGGTGCGGCAGTCCTTCGAGCCGCTGGCGCCAGGTGAAGGAGCGGCTGGGGCCGCCGAGGTCGGGCCTGATCTTGCAGATGATCGCGGTGATGATCATGAAGCCGAGCGCCATCAGCAGGCCGGGCAGGATGCCTGCCATGAAGAGCTGCGGCACCGAGGTCTGGGTCAGGAAGCCGTAGATGATCAGGTTGATCGACGGCGGCAGCAGGATGCCGAGCGTGCCGCCGGCGGCGATGGCGCCCGCGAACAGGCGCTGGTCGTAGCCCTGTTTCTCGGCCTGCGGCATGGCCACGGTGGCGACCGTGGCGGCGGTGGCCACCGACGAGCCGGAGGTGGCCGAGAACATCGTCGCCGTGCCGATATTGGCATGGACGAGGCCGCCCGGAAGCCAGGAGAACCAGGCGTCGAGCGTCGAATAGGTGCGCTCGGCGATGCCGGCGCGCACCAGGATCTCGCCGAGCAGCACGAAGAGCGGGATGGCGATGAGCAGGAAGCTGTCGGAGGAGGAATAGACCATCTGGCCGAGGCCGCGGATCAGCGGCAGCGGCGAGAAGAAGAAGTCGAGGCCGAGGCCGAGCAGGAACAGCGCCGCCCCCACGGGGATGGACAGCACCAGCAGCACGCCGAGGCCGGTTGCGACGAACCAGATCATGCGATGTCCCCCGTCTCGGAATCGATGCCGCCGACCTCGCCGACCGCCTTCCAGTGGCGGCCGAACGACAGGACGAGCAGGCCGGCCAGCAGCACGGTCGAGCTGATGGCGAGCCAGACCCAGCCGGCGAACCAGATGATCTGCGGGATCCAGAGCTGGATCGCCAGCGGCGTGTTGGAGCGCGAGCCGCGCGCCAGCGACTTGGCGAGCACGTCATAGGCGTAATAGGCCACCAGCACCGCGATGAAGGCGACGCTGGCCATGGC
>Ga0172382_10007231_pt1 | contig 15838 bp, 15 predicted proteins | sample Leawel138RmetaG_FD_122245 | JGI IMG/M metagenome (GOLD analysis project Ga0172382, IMG submission 122245) | Leachate microbial communities from a municipal landfill in Southern Ontario, Canada - Leachate well 138R metaG | ecosystem: Engineered > Solid waste > Landfill > Unclassified | place...
AAACCAACTTCTTCCTGAACCGAGTTGGTGAAATACAAACCAAAATCAATCCTGTCTTTGTTCTGATGAATCATCCTTGCCACTTCTGCAATCATAAAACCGCCAATCCTGTTGTCAAGTGCACGGCAGACAAAATAATTGTCGTTCAGTATCATAAACTCATCCGGATAGGTAATTACACAACCCACATGGATACCGAGTTTTTCAACCGCTTCTTTTGAATCTGCGCCACAATCGATCCAGATCGTATCTGTCTTTGGCAGTTCGTCCTTTTCACCAATTCTGACATGGATGGCTGGCCAGCCAAAGACACCTTTGACGATTCCCTTTTTGGTATGGATGTTCACCCGTTTTGAAGGTGCGATCACCGCGTCAGAACCACCGTTTCTGATTACATAGATCATTCCTTCTTTGGTGATGTGATTCACATACCACGAAATTTCGTCTGCGTGTGCTTCAAGGACCACTTTGTATTTTGCGTCCGGATTGATGATTCCGTATGCGGTTCCATAATGATCGGATCTGATCTCGTCCACATAAGGCCCGATGTATTCGGTCCATACTTTCTGTCCCTTTGTTTCATAACCGGTGGGCGAACTTGTGTTGAGATATTTTTCGAGAAAATCGATTGATTTTTTTGAAAAGAAGTTTGTTTTAGGCATCTAAATCTAATTTTTACAAATTTAATTAATTGGGAACAATTTTTGCTAATCCAGGCGTATGGATTGGAAATTTCTATTGTTTGTTCTTTTTGCAATACCTCATTGTTCGGCACAAATCGTGACTCAAAACAATCAGGAAATAGAAGCCGAGTTGGCTGAAATGGATACGATTTCTGATGATGAACTTGAGATTTTTGACACCATTCAATTGGGTGACGCAAAAGTTCTTCATCTGAATCTGAAAACAGACATGGAAAAAAAATACTATGTCTGGCTGAGAAGAAGAGTTCGTGATGTTTGGCCTTTTGTTAAAGTTGCTGTAGAAGAATACAATTCAATTCAGGACACTTCCAAATACTTTTCAAACAACAGAGACAGAAAGAGGTACATCAAAGAGAGACAACAAATCCTCGCCGATCAGTTTGAAGACAGATTAAAGAACCTCACTTTGTCAAGAGGTCAAATTCTAATCAAACTGATCAATCGGGAGACAGACAAAACCGCATATGAGATCATCAAAGAATTAAGAGGCGGAGTAAATGCATTTCTTTGGAATTCTACCGGCGGAGCATTCAATCTGGATTTAAAGACCGAATTTGATCCGCACAAAACCCGTGAAGACCTTTATATAGAAGTCATTCTGATTAAAGATTTTCAGTCGGGACGGCTTGAACCGATTCGGGATTTTGACTGATCATCTTTCAACTGCAATAGTTTTTGGATGAAACTTTGATTTCTTATATTTGCAATACAATAAAATACGCCATTTGAGTGTCTGACCATAGCCTAAAAAAGATTGGAGTTTTAACATCAGGCGGAGATTCGCCGGGAATGAATGCTGCCATCAGAGCAGTTGTCAGAACCTGTGCATATTACAAAACAGATTGTGTCGGAATCTACAGAGGATATGAAGGATTGATTCACAATGAGACCTGTGAGCTCGGGCCGAGATCGGTAAGACACATCATCAACCGAGGCGGGACATTTCTGAAAACTGCGCGTTCAGAAAGATTCAAAACAAAGGAAGGCCGTGAAAATGCTTATCAAACCTTAATAAAAAATGAAATCGACGGTCTGATCATCATCGGCGGCGACGGATCTTTCAGAGGCGCGAAAGTATTTTACGAAGATTTTGGAATACCATTTATCGGAATCCCGGGGACAATTGACAACGATATTTTTGGAACCGACTTTACGATCGGATACGATACTGCGCTGAATACGGCAATGGAAGCAATTGACCGGATTCGTGATTCAGCCACTTCACATGATCGGGTTTTCTTTATTGAAGTAATGGGGCGCGACGCAGGATTTATTGCATTGGGAAGCGGTATTGCTTCCGGTGCACAGGAAATTCTGGTTCCAGAAAGAAAAGACAGTATTGAAGATTTGTTCAAATCATTGGAGGAATCGGAACTTTCGGGAAAGAAATCGAGTATCATCGTTGTATCTGAAGGTGAAGAAATTGGAAATGTCTATGAACTGGCAAAGGCAACCAAAGAGAAATTTCCGAAATACGACATCCGGGTATCGGTATTGGGTTATATACAAAGAGGTGGAAATCCGAGTTGTATGGACAGGATACTGGCAAGCAGACTCGGAGTAGCTGCGGTCGAGGCAATATTGGACGGAAAAACGGACATCATGGTGGGAATGAGATCCAACAAAATTGTTCATACCATAATTGCAGAAGCCATCAGAAAGCAAAACGAAATAGATATTGAATTATTAAGAATCTCCAAAATACTGGCGATTTGATAAACTTTAAATTTTATTAAAATGGCAAAAGTCAAAATTGGAATCAACGGCTTCGGAAGAATTGGAAGCCTTGCCTTCAGAGCATTGCTCGAAAAAGAGGATGCTGAGGTAGTCGCACTCAATAGCGGAAGCGGTGCTGAAATCATGGCCTACAAGATCAAATATGATTCTGTTCACGGCAGATTCAAAGGTGAAGTCAGAGTTGAAGACGGTCATCTGGTTGTAAATGGCAAAAAGATAACCATCACCACCGAGAGAGATCCGCACAACATCAATTGGGCTGCATCTGGCGCTGAATATATCATTGAATCAACCGGACAGTTTCTGACCAAAGAAACCGCTTCGCCCCACCTGAATTCAGGTGCAAAAAAGGTGATTATGTCGGCTCCTTCAAAAGATGATACACCAATGTATGTGATGGGTGTCAACCACAAAGATCTTACACCGGATGTGAAAATATTTTCATTTGCTTCCTGCACCACCAACTGTCTGGCACCGCTTGCAAAAGTGATTCACAACAATTTTGGAATTGCAGAAGGTCTAATGACAACCATCCACGCATCAACTGCTTCACAAAAAACAGTTGACGGAACTTCTGCCAAAAACTGGAGAATGGGCCGTTCTGCTCTGAACAATATCGTACCTACAAGTACCGGTGCTGCAAAAGCAGTTGGCAGAGTGATCCCAGAACTTCAGGGCAAACTGACCGGCATGGCATTCAGAGTCCCGGTTGCCGATGTTTCTGCTGTCGATCTGACTGTAAGACTTGAAAAAGCAACGACTTATGAAGAAATCTGTACCGCTGTCAAAGCTGCTTCAGAAGGCGAAATGAAAGGAATCCTCGGTTATACCGAAGACATGGTGGTCTCACAGGATTTTGTGGGTGAAACCAGAACTTCGGTTTTTGACAAGAATGCAGGCATCATGCTTTCTCCAAATTTTGTCAAACTGGTTGCCTGGTATGACAATGAGATGGGATATTCAGACAAATTGGTTGATATGCTGATATATTCTGCGAAGATATAGGTCTGATTTTTAACACTTTTTGAACAAATAATTAACAGCCGTCCCAAAAAGACGGCTTTTTTTATATGAATTTTATCATACTGAAATATATTTTTATATATTTGTCACCTAATAACCCTAAAAAATTCTGCCTATAGTTCAAATTTTCTATCTCTTTTAACATTTGAAGACAGAAATATGAATTTAATTGAAGATTCTCAATTGGTGGACTCGTATCTGGTTGGTGACGAATCTGCGCTCGCAGAATTAATCAACCGGCACAAGAACAAAGTTTACGGATTTATTTTCTCAAAAGTCCTTGATCGGGATATCGCTGAAGATATCTTTCAGGATACATTTGTGAAAGTAATCCTGACCCTCAAAGAAGGAAAATACAGCGAAGAAGGGAAATTTCTTCCATGGGTGATGCGAATTGCGCACAACCTGACAATCGATTATTTCAGATCAAAGACACGTATGCCACTCATTGGAGAAACCTTTGTGGACGAAGATTTCAGCATATTCGACTTTTTGGCCGATCCGGAGGACAGCTCTGAAATAAAGATCATAAAAGACCAGATAGAAAAGGATCTGAGAATGATCATTGAATATCTGCCTGAAGATCAGAAACAGGTTCTCGAACTCAGAATTTTTAAAGATTTGAGTTTTAAAGAGATTGCAGAAGAAACTGAAGTCAGCATCAACACAGCTTTGGGAAGGATGAGATATGCATTGATTAACCTCAGAAAACTGATCGAAGAAAAGAATCTAACTTTAACAATTATTTAACTAATACAGACGACTTAATTGTACAATATTTTGTAAGCTGCGGCGTTCATATATTGTAACTTTAAAACAATCGTCGATGAAACACTATTACTCAGTTATGGGTGAGAAATTGTCACCCAAAAATTCTACCGTTCAAAGTATTTTAAATTTTTCAAAAACATTATCAGTTATTAAAAGTGGAGTCTTGAATAAAAGAATTGTGTTATTCAAGAATTAAAAGGAAAGGGGAAGAATAAAGAATATTCTTCCCCTTTTTGATTGTTTAAAACTTCCCTCCTATTTCTTGCCACCGAACAGTCCGCCCAGAATCTTGCTGCCGATTTCCATCAGTCCTCCTCCGCTGCTCTTTTTGCCGCCCGAATTCAGAATATTCTCAAGCAAATCCGACTGACCGCCACCACCAAGCAATCCGCCCAAAAGATCGCCCAATCCGCCTGAATCTACATTTGACTGTTGTTTCTGTTTGCCGAGATAGCCCATAACAATCGGTGCAAGAATCATAAGAATTTTGCTGATTTGGCTTGATGACAGTCCAGAAGAAGCACCCAAAGCGTTTTCAACTTTTGACTGATTGTCACCCAAAACATGCGAAAGTATGCCGGCTCCATCTGAGAAATCTCCACCATTTAAAAACCCGCTGAGATTGTCGAGAATACTGCCGTCGTGTTTGTTCAATGCATTCAAAAGACTTTCTGCGCCCCCGCCTTTTACATTGCTGTTCAATGCAGAAACCAAAACAGGAACAGCCGAAGAAACAGCAGATTTCGCCTTTTCCCCATCGATTCCCAATTGTCCTTTTATACCTTCAATCATCTGGTTGCCCAATGGCCCCTGTAATAATTCTGATAAATCCATTTTATTCAAATTTACGTTTGATATCAAAATTAACAATATAATCGTGAAACCGGTTTGAATATGAATAGAATTTTTAATTTTGTGCATAACTTTTAAACTACTTATTATGAGACGAATTGCTCAAATCCTGATTATACTTTTTTTCGCGGTTATGATTATACCAGCTTTTTTATCCAACCAAATTGAAGCATCCGCACAAAAAGACATTGCACTTCCGGCTGGTGTGATTTATGAAGATTTTAATAATTTGAGCAAATTCTCAAAATGGGAACCCTGGGCATCTGCTGACTCGCTGTCCACACAGGAATTCTTTTCGCCTTACAAAGGAAAAGGAGCCGGCTACAAATGGAAATCTGACGAATACTCAGGCATACTGACCATAACAAAAACCGAAAAAGACAAAAAAGTCGAATACAGCCTGGAAGGCTTCGGATTGGGAAAGGACTCTGAAATGACGGTTGAGCTCGTACCAATCGATTCAGCAAATACCACGGTCAAATGGAATATCAAATCTAAGAAAATCAGCTATTTTTCAAGATATTACACTTATTTCACATCCAATAAACTCTCCGAAATCATGAATAACGGTCTTGAAAGACTTGAAAAATTTCTGTCAGCATCTGCAATGACCGAAGAACAGGCAGATTCGCTTCAGCCCGGCATGATCGGAACCGAACAGTTTGAAGGCCAGAAACTGATTTCAGTGCTGAACGAAACCACATTTGACGAAAGTGAAATCATTACGGCCACAGAGGAAAGTTTTGGACTAATTCAAAGTTATCTCATTGATTTTCTAAAAATTTCAAAGGCTGATATTGGTAACCCTGTTTCTTATTTTGATTATATCGACACCGCATCAAAAGAAGCAAAATTTCATTCGGGATATCCAATCATTGAATCTGTCAAACTCGGTGAAGGAATGGAACTGATTTCGATTCCCGCAACCACAGCATTGATTTGTACCCATAAAGGAAGCTATTCGACCATCTCCAGGACCATCGATGAAATGAAAGCTTATGCAAAATCAAAAAACATAAAACTTGAAAGTTCGTTTTGGGAAGAATTTCAGAACAACCCGAAAGAGGTCAAAAACGAAAACGAACTGCTGACAAAAATCTATATTCCAATCAAAGATGAGTAAAATTGACAGTCTGAATTCAGCTTTTCTTTGGTTCAAAATCAGTATCTTTGCAGATTAATTCTTAGGAAGGGAATGAGTGATTTTATAGAGGTTTATGGCGCCAGAGAACACAATCTTAAAGACATCGATGTAGAAATTCCAAGAGACAAATTAGTAGTATTGACCGGACTGAGCGGCAGCGGGAAATCTTCGCTTGCCTTCGACACGATTTATGCAGAAGGTCAAAGAAGATACATAGAAACTTTTTCGGCTTATGCCCGACAGTTTCTGGGCGGACTCGACCGTCCGGATGTGGACAAAATAGAAGGATTGTCGCCTGTAATTGCAATTGAGCAGAAAACTACTTCAAAAAGCCCGAGATCGACGGTTGGTACAATTACTGAAATTTATGATTTTCTCAGATTGCTGTATGCCCGTGCTTCAACCGCCTATTCATACAATACGGGTGAAGAAATGGTCAGTTATACGGACGAACAGATCAAAAATCTGGTCAGAGAGAAATTTACAGATAAAAAAATTGCAATTCTGTCGCCGCTGGTGAGATCCAGAAAAGGTCATTACCGTGAATTGTTTATACAGATTGCAAAAAGAGGCTATCTCGAAGTCAGGGTGAACGGAAAACTGACCGAGATTATACCCGGAATGAAGCTTGACCGATATCGAACTCATGATATCGAACTGGTGATTGACAAAATCAAACTCAACGAAAAAATTTCGGACGACAGACTGCTCAGTTCGATTGACACTGCCATGCAGCATGGTGACAATGTGATGATGATACTCGATTACGAAACCGAAGAAGTCCGGTTTTACAGTCGAAATCTGATGTGTCCGACCACCGGTATCTCCTACCCGACACCCGAACCGAATTCATTTTCATTCAATTCGCCAAAAGGAGCCTGTCCGACCTGCAACGGTCTGGGAACACTCAAAGTTGCAAATCTTGAAAAGGTTTTTCCAAATCCGAATCTGTCACTCAAGACCGGAATGATCGCACCTTTGGAAGAATTGAAATATACTTCAAGACTCGAAAAACAAATCGAAGCCATCTATGCCAAACACGGCGAACCGATTGACACACCTTACAAAAAATTAAACAAAAACCTGATTCAGAACATTCTGTACGGATTGAATGAAACGGTGGATGTACAGCTGAAATTTGCAGATGTAAAAAAAGTTTACAAAATTGATTTTGAAGGAATTATTCCTTACCTCGAAGGAATTATGAACGACAAGGAGGATCCGATGTCAGACACGGTTTCAAAGAAATTTTCAAAACGGATTGAATGTCCGGATTGTCACGGATACCGACTGAATCGTGAATCGCTACAATTCAAAATCGATCAGAAACACATCGGCGAAGTTTCTCATTTTGATCTTCAGTTTTTGCTGAACTGGCTTGAAACACTTGACAAGAAACTGAGTGAAAAACAAAAAAAGATTTCAAACGAGATTCTGAAAGAAATCAAAACCAGACTGAGTTTTCTGCTTGACGTGGGTTTGAATTATCTCGCTCTTGACCGTCCGTCCAAATCACTTTCGGGCGGTGAAGCGCAACGAATCCGACTGGCAACCCAGATTGGCTCTCAGCTGGTCAATGTGCTTTACATACTCGACGAACCTTCCATCGGGCTACATCAGCGCGACAATATAAAATTAATCGATTCACTCAAAAAACTCAGAGATATCGGGAATTCGGTATTGGTGGTTGAGCACGACAAGGATATGATTCTCAAATCTGATTATGTGATCGACATCGGTCCAAAAGCAGGAAGAAGCGGCGGAAGGATTGTATGGCAGGGCGAAGCAGATAAAATTAAAAATGCAAAAACACTGACTTCAGATTATTTGAACGGTGATAAAATGATTGAGATTCCAAAGGAAAGAAGAAAAGGAAACGGAAAATCGCTCAAACTGTTTGGCGCAACCGGAAACAATCTGAAAAATGTGGATTTGGAAATTCCACTCGGTAAACTGATTGTGGTAACCGGTGTCTCGGGAAGCGGAAAATCAACTTTGATTACAGAAACGCTCTATCCGATACTGAGTGCACATTTCTATCGTTCAGACAGAGTTCCGATGGCTTATAAAAAGATTGAAGGACTCGACAGCCTGGACAAAGTAATTGAGGTGGATCAGTCGCCAATAGGGCGAACTCCCAGATCAAATCCGGCGACTTATACCAATCTGTTTTCGGACATCAGAAATTTGTTTTCTGAACTGACCGAATCAAAAATCAGAGGATACAAGCCAGGAAGATTTTCATTCAATGTCAAAGGTGGTCGCTGTGAAACCTGTCAGGGCGCGGGTCTGAAGGTGATTGAAATGAACTTTCTGCCCGATGTATATGTTCCCTGTGAGACCTGTCATGGAAAAAGATTTAACCGCGAAACGCTTGAAGTCAGATACAAAGGAAAATCAATTGCAGACGTATTGGGAATGACCGTCAATGAAGCAGTTGAGTTTTTTGAACCGATTCCAAAAATATACAGAGGTGTCAAAACGCTGCAGGAAGTCGGTCTGGGATATATCACGCTGGGTCAGCAATCCACCACACTTTCGGGTGGCGAAGCACAGCGGGTAAAACTGGCCACCGAACTGAGTAAAAAACAAACCGGAAAAACAATCTATATACTTGACGAACCTACGACCGGTCTTCATTTTGAGGACATCCGGGTTTTGATGGAAGTCATCAACACCATTGTCAACCACGGCAATACGGTCATCATCATTGAGCACAATCTGGATGTGATCAAACTGGCCGATCATATCATCGACATTGGTCCGGACGGTGGTGAAAAGGGCGGAAAAATTGTGGCTGCCGGTACACCTGAAGAAATTGTAAAAAACAAAAACAGTATCACCGGTATATTCCTGAAAGAAGAGTTGGAATAGAAAATCAGATTATTCCTTTTTAAGTAATTTTTGAGTATTTTTGGGTAATTATTTAACCCAAAATATTTTGAATATGTCAAACGAACCATGGCTAAAAAGTCTTATCACAAGCACACCACAGGAAGGAAGAGAATTGGCGATACTGATGGCAAGAAAGACCATCGGTGCAATTCAGTCTGATCCTGAAATCAAAAAAGCTTTGCGTGAAAAATACGCCACCGATTCTGCTCAGCTGATCGCATCTGCAGAAGTGGTTGCAATCGAATTCAGAACCGTAGCTGAAGCAAACAATTACTGGAGAGACTAATAATTTCCGGTACAAAAGAATTAAAAAGCCTGTCGATTGGCGGGCTTTTTTAATTGGAACCAAAATCTTTTTTCAAACGGAAACTGATTCGGTCGAGTATCAATTTGTAAAGCGGGAGAAAAAACAATGCGCTGATCAGTAGTTTGAAAATATAATCAACAGTTCCGATTTCAATCAGGTTATCAGCCAGATAAGTATCAGATGTTTTATAAAATGCAATGAAAAAGAAGGTTGCAGTGTCCATCAGATTTCCAAAAACACCTGATGCAACCGGTGCGAGCCACCACTGTTTGTGCTGTCTGAGCTTATTGAACACAAAAACATCCAGAATTTGTCCGACCACATAAGCTGAGAAACTGGCAATTGCAATTCTGAAAACAAAAAGATTGAAACTAAAAACAGAATCAATTCCCTGCCAGATTCCATTTCTGAAACCGGTGGTCATCACATACGAAACCAGCAAAGCCGGAATCATTGCAAACAGAATCACCCTTCTTGCAGGTTTTGCTCCCAGCAATCTGACCGTCAAATCGGTGGCCAGAAAAATAAACGGAAACACAAATGCGCCCCAGGTGGTTTTGAATCCAAATATACTGACCGGAAACTGAACCGTGAAATTGCTTGAAGCAACCACAAGTATGTGAAAAGAAGCAAGCAGCAGTTCAAGACGGTGGCTGCGAAAAAAAAATGACATTGATTCTTAGTTTTTTAGGATGGGATAATTTCGAACCACCGCTACAATTTGCAAACCGCGCAAAGATCGTGAATTAATTTTCACAGTTCGAGACAAAACTCCAAATTATGAATTCCCTTCAATTTTTATCTCTTTTCAACAGTGAGAAATTGATGAAATTTTGCCTTCCATCAGAGGTTTACCATAAATCAATTTATCGAAATCAAATGGAAACATTTCAGTCATGTCCTTATATTGCTTTTACAGAAATCGGGTCAATACTGATTTGATAGACCCAGAATTAATCTCTCAAATTTTATTTTTAATCATCCCAAAACTGAAAACGGTTTAAAAATCGTAGTTTTGCAGCTGATTAAACCAAAAAGATTTGCAGTCCAACTTTGTAGATTATATCAAGATTTATTGCAAGAGCGGCCATGGCGGCGCCGGTTCGGCTCATCTGCATCGTGAGAAATTCATCACCAAAGGCGGACCAGACGGTGGTGACGGCGGTCGCGGCGGTCATATCATTATGAAGGGAAGTTCAAATCAGTGGACTTTGCTGCCGTTAAAATATACTCGTCATTTGAGTGCCGAAAATGGCGGAAACGGCGGTAAATCCCGTTCGACCGGTGCTGACGGAAAGGATGTGATCATCGAGGTGCCGATCGGTACGATTGCAAAAGACGAAGCAGGAAATTTTTTGGGTGAAATCATTGAAGACGGTCAGCAGCTGGTGTTGCTGGAAGGCGGAAAAGGCGGTTTGGGCAACTGGAATTTCAGATCGGCAACCAACCAGACACCGAGATATGCACAGCCCGGGCTGCCGGGGATCGAACTTCCGATCGTTCTCGAGCTGAAAATCCTCGCAGACGTTGGTCTGGTCGGTTTTCCGAATGCGGGCAAATCAACGCTGCTGTCTGTGGTTTCTGCTGCCAAACCAAAGATTGCTAATTATGCATTTACCACCCTAACACCCAATCTGGGAATTGTCGAATACAGAAATCATCAGTCTTTTGTAATGGCTGATATTCCCGGAATCATCGAAGGCGCTGCTGAAGGAAAAGGTTTGGGACATCGTTTTTTGAGACATATTGAAAGAAATTCAGTATTGCTTTTTATAGTTCCCGCCGATTCTGATGATCATTCAAACGAGTACAAAATTCTGATCAACGAATTGAAAAAATACAATCCCGAACTGCTCGACAAAGGCCGTGTACTCGCCATTTCAAAAAGTGATATGCTGGATGAGGAATTGAAATCAGAGATTTCAGAAACGCTGCCAAAAGACATTCCTCATATTTTCTTTTCATCGGTTTCACATCAGGGGCTGGTCGAACTGAAAGATTTGCTTTGGAAGGAAATAAATGGCTGATCATTAGCCGTGTATAAAAATCCGGCCTCAGACTCAGTATTGATCAAATTGCCCAATGAGCAGTCTATATCGAGTCAGGTACCCGAAAATTATTTCTGAATACTAATAACTCATTGAATTTCTTTTCAATTCAATAAAAACAGAATGTTTTATTTTTCCTTTGGCAGAAAAACCTCTGCAATCATACATCTGGCACTGCCTCCGCCCAAGGTTTCAATCGTACTGATTTCGACCGGAAGAATCGGATTGTATTTTTCGATGGCTGCAATCTGTTCTTTGGTCAGTGAATCATAAGAAGTCTGAGACATCACCAGATATTTAGAATCGCCCAGGCCACCCAACTGAAGCATGTTGCCTGCGAATTTATTCATCTGTTCTTCAGTGATGTCTATGATTTCTTTTTCCGATTTTTTGAGTGCATCTGTCACCGCTTTCAGATCGTCTTTGTTGTCAAGCGCCGAAAGACAAATGACAGCATATTCATCTGCCACACACATCATTACGTTGGTATGATAAATTTGTTTTCGTTCGCCTTCAACCGTCTGATACGCTGTAAAGACAACCGGTGAATATTCAAAATCTTCACAAAATTCAAAAAAAAGTTCTTCATCGGTTCTGGGTGAAACCGCCGCATAAGCAATCCGATTCACATGATCGAGAATGATGCTGCCGGTTCCTTCCAAAAAGATTTCCTCGTCTTCAGCTGACGTATAATCCATAATCTGATCCACCTCAAATCCTTTCTCTTCAAGGACTCCAATCACATCGTCCTCTCTCCTTTCCTCTCTTCTGTTTTTTGCAAACATCGGATACAACGCTACAGTTTTGTTTTCGTGAAATGAGATCCAGTTGTTTGGGAAAATCGAATCCGGTGTATGCGGATTGAGCGTATCCTGAAGCACAATCACATTTACGCCGTGCTGACGAAGTTTTGAAACCATTTCTCTGAATTCTTTCAAAGCCTTTTCCTGAATGGTTTTTGAAGTTTCCTTTAGTTTGTTCTGAAAAAAATTATTGACTGCAGTCTCTTCGTTAAAGCCGAAATCAACCGGCTCAACCATAAAAACAGTGTTTGTGTATTGTTTCATTTCAGTAATTTTATTGTTTGTTTTGATTCAATTTTTTATTCAGCAATTCAATCAGCCGGTTTGTTTCCTTTTCGGGCAGTTCAACTTTTGATTTGTGTTTTAATTTCTTTGTTTCGATGGTCAATACTGATTTTTTTTCGTTTTCAAACCCTGAATGTTCAGTACCGAAATTCAAATCTTTTATTTTAAAACTTTTTTTCTCGGTTTTGAAAAATTTAAAATCAGACCAAAATTCAATTTTTTCATTTTCAAAGTTGTAAACTTCTTTTCCAAAGAAATTCCAAATGAAAATCCTAAGCAGATAAATGCCGAATACAATCGGAATCAGCGAAAGCAAAACGGTCATCGTCTCGATCCTGAAACCTTCCTGTGACTGAAACATCAGATTAGCAATGATTATCAGCGGTGCTATGATGCAGAGTGTGGCGGCCGAAATCAGAAAAATGGTCACAAAATGTGTAGGTCTCTTTACAGCTATTTCAAGTCTGTCATTTTCAAAACTGATTTGTTCGGTCTTCATTTTTCAATAAATTTAATCTCGAATCAGTGGCATGGTCGAACATCTGAGCAGACCGCCCATTTTTGAAACACCGCGATACGGTATCGCCTCAACGGTCATCCCCCATTCATTTCTCATGTGGTCATTCAGTCGTGTAAAATTTTCTTCGGAAACCACTACATCGGGCGAAATTGAAAATACATTCGGGTTCATCCAGTACATTTCTTCAATGCTGACATCAAACACATTGTCACGACCAAAGAGTGAAATCAGCACATCATAATGCATTGGATTTTCAAAACCTTCTTTGTATATAATTGCTTTGTTGCGACCAACCGGCTGAAAAGTACAGTCCAGATGAAGAATTCCCTTTCTCGGATCAAAATCATTTTTCTTCAGCTCCATATCGATCACCCATTTGTTGGGAAAAAGATCTTTGAAAAACTGTACCGCCGCAAAGTTTGTCCTTGCGGTTTTGAGCTGATTGTAATCCGACTGTTTGTAACAGCCGACAAACATAAATTCATTCCAAAGCATCACATCACCGCCTTCCACATGTACATTCTGGGGCACATGAATAATTTTGTCTTTATCGACTGAATTGATGATTCGTTCATAAGCTTCCTGTTCGTCTGCACGGTCGGGTATAATGTTGGCAATGATGAATTTATCATCGATAACCATACCCACATCTCTTGCAAAAACCTGATTGCAGTTTTCAAGCGTCCATGGTCTGAAAACCTGCACGCCGTGTTTTTTGAGCACACGCTCAAAACCGTTCATTTCGTATGCAATCTGCTCTTCGGTCGGATAGTCGTTATTTTTTACGGTTTCGTATGATTTAGCGTCATAAGTCTCTTCAAGCTTTGGAACAGGCCCCATCGAATCCGGGATTCCCAGCACTACTGCTTCCAGCTTTGAGGTTTCGTTTTTTACATTCAGTTTCATAAATCAATTCGGTTCAAATCAAAATAGAGACAGAAAAAAAGGCTGTCTCTATTTGGAATTATTGATTGTAAATATACAATTATTTTTCGATACCCAATACTTTCAAACCGTTGATTGTAGCAATGTTTGCAAGCTGTTCAACATCATAATAATGACAGGCTTCGAGCATCACTCTCAATTCGGTCCAAAGATCACCGTCAGAAAACGGTTTGTAGATATCGTTGATATTGTCGGTTCCAAATGCAACCGTGATTCCTGCAGGAACCATCTCGTCAACGGGCGTCATCGAATTGTGGCTCGGCGCCAGTCTTTCAGTACGGTTGTGATCGATCCAGGCAGTCGGACATGAAATGATATGCATATCTGCTTCTTTGATCAGTTCATAAAGTTCCATTCTGTATTTCTTGGGATGTGCCGCTACAGAAATCGAGTGAACCGCAGAAACTTTGCCCTGCATACCGTGTTCAATGGTTTTTCTTGCCAACTGTTCAGTTTCGGTTTCTTCATCTGTATTAAACTGATCCACATGCACATGCACCAGCTTTCCTTTTTCTTTTGCAGTGCTCAAAAGTATATCGAGATGTTCTTCTTCTCTTCCAAAATCCTTTGCAGGCAATCCGCCGATGATGTCCACAAAGTCAGCAGAATAATCAAACCAGTATCTTGCCTTCGGATCAATTACTCCTTTCAGCACTTGATTTGCAAAACGAATTTCTATATCTTTTCCGTAATTGTCTTTCAGTCTCTGAGCCGCTTTCATTGAACGGTCTTCGATCACTTCATCCACATCAATGAAGGTTCCGACCGCCTGTGCGCCCTGTTCCAAAAAATGGTTGATCGCTCTTTCCATTCTTGCATAAATGTCGTCAACCGAAGAGTTTCTCTTCATATCGTCAACCAGATGCCATTTTTCCTTCAGATAGGAATTTGTAAATGAAAAGGTCTCTTTTGTCAGTGAATAAGCTCTGTCCAGATGGGCATGTGTATTGACCCAGCCGCCTTTTTCCATAATCTTTTCGATTACTGCATCCTTGGGGCTCATATTGTTTAACATAGATAAATTTTTTTCGCAAAAATAGGCATTTAAAAGTGAACTCTGAAATTGGCATCCGATAATTTTTAAGCACAGTCAGATTTGGTTTTTATATTTCGGAATCAAAATTAGGAATGAAACAATTTTGTGTATTTTTGTCGCATTAAATTTTAAGAATATGAACATCGATTTGATCTGGACCATGCTTGTCAACCTGCTGCCCGGAATACTGGTTGCAGTGGTTGCCTATCTTCTGATTGACAAATTTCTGGCAAGTGAAAAAATGAGAAGAGAATTTGAAATCAGAAAAATAAGCAGTTCACAGATTACACCGCAGCGGCTGTCTGCTTATGAAAGACTTGCCTTGTTTTTGGAAAGAATCAAACCGACTGCTTTGGCAAGAAGGATTTCTGCCGAATCAACTGCAAAAAATTATGAGTCTTCGCTGATCCATACCATTCAAAACGAATGGGAATACAATCTCAGCCAACAGATTTACATCAATCCGGATACCTGGAAACTGATTTATTCCGCAAAAAATGCAACCCAGAATTTTATACGCGAATGCAGTGTTGAGCTGGGTGAAGATGCCACTGCAAAACAGCTTCAGGAACACATCATCAGCAAATCAATTGCTGAGAATGCGCCTTCAAACGGTGCTTTGCTCAAACTTCAGGTGGATATACAGGGAGGCATGTAAAATTTACCCAATATATTCATCTCAATAATGATTATTGATTGAATTGAGGCTCTATATATTTTCTGTTAATAAAATTATAAACCACAAATTTGGAAAATAAAATTAATTGA
>Ga0172382_10007232_pt1 | contig 15835 bp, 17 predicted proteins | sample Leawel138RmetaG_FD_122245 | JGI IMG/M metagenome (GOLD analysis project Ga0172382, IMG submission 122245) | Leachate microbial communities from a municipal landfill in Southern Ontario, Canada - Leachate well 138R metaG | ecosystem: Engineered > Solid waste > Landfill > Unclassified | place...
CCCCACCCGTTCGCGCATCGCCCGGAACACGTCGAGGCAGAACCGCAGCCGGTTGTCGAGCGAACCGCCATAGGGGCCGTCCAACTCGTTGGTCAGCGGCGAGGTGAACTGGTCGATCAGATGGCCGTAGGCTTCCAGCTCCACCCCGTCCATGCCCCCGGCCTTCATCCGTTCCGCGGCATCGGCGAAATCCCCGATCACCCGCTCGATGTCCCAGTCCTCGATCTTCTTCGGGAAGGCGCGATGCGCCGCCTCGCGGTGGTGCGAGGGCGCGAGGACCGGCAGCCAGTCGCCCTTGTCCCAGCGGGTGCGCCGCCCGAGATGGGTGAGCTGGATCATGATCGCCGCCCCCTCCTCGTGCACGGCGTCGGTCATCTGCCGGATCCAGGGCACGATCTCGTCCTTCCAGGCCAGCAGGTTGTTGAACACCGGCGGGCTGTCCTTCGACACTGCGGCCGAGCCCGCCGTCATGGTCAGCGCCACCCCGCCCCGCGCGCGTTCGACGGTATAGGCGCGGTAGCGTTCCTTGGGCATCCCGTCCTCGGGATAGGCCGGTTCGTGCGAGGTCACGATGATCCGGTTGCGCAGGGTCAGGTGCTTGAGCCGGTAGGGTTGAAGGAGGGGATCGTTCGACATCGGGCCGACTCCTGAATGCAAGGCGGGGATCACGCTAGGCAGACTGTTCACATGCGTCAAGAATAAATTATCCAGTGGCCACTGGATCGACACTCATGAACATTTCCGTTGTTCCACACCCCCCGCCCCGCTAGGATGCGGCCATGACACAGGCGTTGAAAGAAAGCGGATGGCGCGGCTCGGCCGAGGGCTGGCTTGAAGCCGCGTATGAGGTGCTGCTGGAATCCGGGGTGGATTCGGTCAGGATTCAACCGCTGGCCAGGCGGCTGAAACTGTCCCGCACCAGCTTCTACTGGTTCTTCAAGGACCGCGAGGCCCTGCTTGCCGCCCTGGTCGCCCGCTGGCGCGAAAAGAACACCGGGGCCATCGTCCGGCAGTCCGAAGCCTATGCGGAATCGCTGGCCGAGGCGATGCTCAACGTCTTTGACTGCTGGCTGGACAAGGAACTGTTCGATTCCCGCTTCGAATTTGCGGTCCGAAGCTGGGCGCTGCAATCGGCCGACATCCTGCAACAGCTGCATGAGGCCGACCGGACCCGGATCGAGGCGCTGACGCGGATGTTCATGCGCTTCGGCCATGACGAGCAGGCCGCCGACGCACGGGCGCGCACCACCTATCTGGTGCAGATCGGCTATATTGGGATGCAGACGCAGGAGGACACCGCCCTGCGGATGCAGCGCATCCCGGAATATATCGCGATCTACACCGGCGAGCGGCCGCAGCAACGCGAACTCGCCCGGTTCTTCGCCCGGCACGGGTTCAGGAAGTAACCTTGACCGCGACCATGCAATTTCCCTGCCTGATGTCGCCCGTGCAACCGGGTAAGAGGACGCTGCGAAAGCCGGGGGTGAACTGGATGACCGAAGTCAGTGTCCTGGAGTGGCACGGCAACGGTGCCACGGTGGTTGACCACAACAGCGGGGATTCGACCCGCCTTGCGGCGGACTGTCTTGTCCTTGCCACGACGGGTATCGCGGCGAACTGGCTGGCGGCTGAACTTGGGGAGCAGGGGGCCGGGCAAGAAAGATCGGAGATTACGCGCCCCCGTCAGGCACCCTACGCCTTCTACGAAGGCCGCGGCGCGGCGCTGGAAATCGGATAACGGCATCGCAGACCGAGGCAGGCCGGAGCCGTGCCCGGCGACATTCCGAAGGTGGTGATGACGGTCTGGCCGGTGAAATCGGGGGTGATCTGAACCATGGCCTGGCCTCCTTTGGGGTCAGGGTAGCATATCCGGCGGGGAATTTCCGCGCTTTCGAGGGGATGGGGGCCGGGTGCTGTCCCATGCGTGGGACGGGGGGCCGTATCAATAGAATCAAGGGGCTGGCGAGCAGCATTAACGGTTTGGCAAGGTTTGGGTGGGTGGAACCGACCCGTAGCCGAAGGTCAAGGGCATTGCTCGCGCCCTGCATCTTTCCCAAAGCAGCCATTTTAGCTGCCCGTAACGAACAATGGCACAAATACCTAGTCAACCCGTTCGATAAGCGACGGCAGTGGTGTCAGATTGAGGCCAGAAGCAGACGTTTGCACCGCGAAGTGTGCTCGAAAGAAAGGATAAGAGGTGAACCGTGCGAGTTTCTGAAAATACAGGCGAACATAATCTGGTTCTGCCTCTGACAGGCCAGAGTAGACAAGCACGTACTCTGCCTTCATTGTGAGAGCTTTTCTTCGTTTAAATCTTACCTCCGCACTCCAAGAGTATCCCCCCATCAAGAGGCCATTGTCTTGGTCAAAGTGATGGCCGGAAACCTCACCAGAAAAGCCTTGACGCATAGGTTTGCCAGAAGCCTCTGCCTCCATAAAGCATTTAGGCTTCACGGAATAATTGCATTCGATCAGACGAATGTCCTCGAGTCTCGCAAGCCGAGCAGTCTTTGCGTACTCTTCGTTGTCAAACAAAGGGCTTGCGAAAGTCAAGTGTTCAACTTTCTCAAGCGGAGACTTGTTCTTATCGCTCATTTCCCAACCGCATACACAAGTTCCCGCACCACATCTGTCGAATTGAATTGATCATTAGCAGCAGATTTATCTTCCCACCGAACTCGGTTGGAGAAGTGCTGAATGTTGATCACATTGGCAAACCGATCAGACTCGCTCCTTCGGGCCTTGAGCTTCATCTCGTTGATATCTGCAAGCGAGAAAAGTTCAAATTCTTCACCGAGCGCATCAGCAATTCTACCAATGGTTTTCAAAGTCAGATTGGCAGCATCTTTTGCAAGGTACTGCGAAACCCTCGCGGGAGAAACTCCCAATCTAGATGCAAGCTCCTTTTGGCTAATGCAATTATCATTCATCGCTTTTTGGAGCGCAAATTGAACAGAAAGCGCAAGGGACTCGACGGAATACTCCAGACGGTCCGCGGCGAATTTCCATTCGGTTGCGTTATTTTCGTCTTTCGAGTTCATCATTGATTGCTCCCAGCGCTTTCGCCACTCTTTGAAGTTGCTTCTGATCTGCCTTGGTGTTTTTTTTGGTTACCGCTTCGACAAAGAAGTAAGCAGTAACGCCCCGAACTGTGACGGGGCCTCCGTAGACACGCACCTGATCAGACTTTGCTTCATATACAACTTGATCCCCACCGCGTTTCCTGCCTGAGGGGAACTTGCCTTCCCGTTTGAACTGCGCAGAGCCCCTAACCCGGTCCAATCCATGGCGCTTCAGGAACTTCAGCGTGTTCTTTGCGTTCCTTACGTCTTTTTCATTTCGTCTGCCCTTTTGCCCCTCTTCACCGAAGTAGTCGCGCACAGCCCGAGAGAGGTACACCTGTACCTCCCACACCCTTTCGTTCGGCTCGTGCTCGTCGTAACCTTCGATCTTCATCCGATACTCGACACTGGGTTAAGGTATGACTTAACTTGCCGCCCGCTGTAAATAGGTACTTGACATGGTGCCTGCAAGGCGTTCCTCGCGGCGGGGCTACAGGTTGTGGTGTACGGCAAATGATAGACAAGACAACGTGTTGGGCTTGCGGTGTCAATAGGTGTCAGTTTCTTAAAATTACCAAGCTTGCCGTATGTTTGACTGTGAGAATGCGAATCGGTTCTGGTTAGAGAAGGGGTGAACGTCTGATTCTGCGGCCTCGTTCGGGTCGTGTGCTGCAGGTGCACCGGGCCGTTTTCCGCCCACCGCCCCACCTCAAACCGTCCCGAACCCCACACCCCCCTCACATCACCCCCGGCACCACCTGATCGGGCGGCCGGTGCCCATCCGCGAAGGTCTTGATGTTCAGGATCACCTTCTCGCCCATCTCCACCCGGCCCTCGATGGTGGCCGAGCCCATATGTGGCAGCAGCACCACGTTGGGCAGTTCGCGCAGCCGCGGGTTGATCTCGTGGCCGTGCTCGAACACGTCGAGCCCCGCGCCCGCGATCTCGCCCGCGCGCAACCCGCGGGTCAGGGCGTTCTCGTCGATCACCTCGCCGCGCGAGGTGTTCACGATCACCGCCGAGGGTTTCAGCAGTTTCAGCCGCCGGGCGTTGAGCAGGTGGAAGGTCGAGGGCGTATGCGGGCAGTTGATGGAAATCACATCCATCCGCGCCAGCATCTGGTCGAGGCTTTCCCAATATGTCGCCTCGACCTCCTCCTCGGTCTCCACCCGCAGGCGCTTGCGGTTGTGGTAGTGGATCTGCATCCCGAAGGCCCGCGCCCGCCGCGCCATCGCCAGCCCGATCCGCCCCATCCCGAGGATGCCGAGCCTGCGCCCGCCGATCCGGTGGCCGAGATGCGCCATCGGCGACCAGCCGCCCCATTCGCCCGCCTGCATCTCGGCCAGCCCCTCGGGGATGCGTCGCATGACCGCGAGCATCAGCGCCATCGCCATGTCGGCGGTATCCTCGGTCAGCACTCCGGGGGTGTTCGACACCAGCACGCCGCGCTGGCGGGCCGAGGCCACGTCGATGTGATCGACCCCGGCGCCGTAGTTGGCGATCAGCTTCAGCCGCTCGCCCGCCTGGGCCAGCAGGTTGGCGTCGATATGGTCGGTGACGCAGGGCACCAGCACGTCGGCGCGGCGCATGGCGGCGGCCAGTTCGTCGCGGCTCATCTTCGTGTCGGGGTCGCGCAACTCGACATCGAACAATTCCTTCATCCGGGTCTCGACGACCTCGGGCAACCGTCGCGTCACGACAACACTCAGCCGCGTAGCGGGCATGATCCCTCTCCCTGCACTTCCAAACCGGTATTCTTGCTGGCAAGGTGGCGCATACTGGCGCGGGGCACAAGCGGGCGACGCATGCTTGCGGTGAAAAGACCCCGGACGGGAAGCGGAGACCGGCGCGGGAGACGGCGGGTCCGTGCGGTCGCGATGTGGCGCGGCCCGATGAGGCGAAGGCCCGAAGGCGGGCAAAGGACGAGAGCAGGATGAAGCGGCTGACGGCGGCACTATTGGCATTGGCGCTGGGCGCGGGCGGGGTTGCGGCCGAAGAGGGCGCCCCCGGTCCGGTGGTCCGACCGCAACCGAGGGCCGTGGCACCGGCGGCGGCGCCCGTGGCGGTGCTCGCCCCGACCCGGGGGCCGGTGACCAACCTGCCGCTGCCGCGCTACGTCACGCTGAAGACCGGCGAGGGCAACGCGCGCCGCGGCCCCGGTCTTGCGCATCGGATCGACTGGGTGTTCACCCGGCCGGGGATGCCGCTGCGGATCACCGCCGAGCACGAGCACTGGCGCCGGGTCGAGGATGCCGAGGGCGCGGGCGGCTGGGTGCATTACGCGCTTTTGTCGGGCACTCGCGCGGTGCTGGTGGCCGAGGATCTGGCCGACCTGCATGCCTCGCCCGACGACCGTTCCGCCGTCGTCGCCCGGGCCGAGGCCGGGGTGATCGCCCGGCTGCTGGAGTGCCGCCCCGACTGGTGCCGGGTGTCGCGTGACGGCAATCGCGGCTGGATGCACAAATCGGCGCTCTGGGGGGTCGATCCCGGCGAAGTGACGGACTGACCGGCGGGCGGCGGTGCGCTGAAGCGCACCCTACGGGGGCTGATCGGCAGGAGGTGGTGGGCAGATTGCCCACCCTTCGGGTCCGGGATCCGGCCCGTGCCATTCCTTTCCCCCTTGCCCGGGATCAAGGCGCGCCAGCGCCGCCGGGCAGCAACTGACCGCTGCCCTCTGTGGCGACGGGGGATCGGCCGTCGCCCGCGCCTCCTGCCACGACAATGCCGCAGCCGCGCCGGGGGCGCGGGGCTTGCATCCGCGCCTTCGCGGGTGCATCGCAGGGGGATGACGATTCACGCAGGCCGCCGATGACCCGCCCCGATCCCTACCGGCTCAACCTGACGGCCGCCGCCGCCTCGCTGACGGTGGCGCTGCTGCTGGTCGCGATCAAGGTCTGGGCGCTGTGGATGACCGGGGCGCTTTCGGTGGCGGCCTCGCTGGCCGACAGCGCGCTCGATCTGGTGATGTCGCTCGGGGCGCTGACCGCGATCGTCTATGCTGCCCGGCCGCCCGATGCCGACCACGCCTTCGGCCATTCCTCGGCCGAGGATCTGACCGCGCTGGCGCAGGCGGCGTTCATCCTCGGTGCGGCGCTGGCGATCGGCTGGCACGGGGCGCTGCGGTTCCTTGCGGCCGAACCCACGGTGCTGGCCGCCGAGGGCGCGGGCATGGTGGCGATGGCGGTCTCGGCGGTGCTGACGCTGGCGCTGGTGCTGTGGCAGGGCCATGTGGCGCGGCGCACCGGCAACCGGGTGGTCGCCGCCGACCGGCTGCATTACGTGGGCGACCTGCTGCCGACGCTGGGGGCGCTGGCCGCGCTTTACGCCTCGGCCCGCTGGGGGTTGTGGCAGATCGACAGCATCGTGGCGCTGGTCGCCGCCGGAGTGATGATCGCGGGCGCATTCAGGATCGGGCGCGGCGCGCTCGACGCGCTGATGGACCGCGCCGCCGACCCCGAGGTGGTGGCCGACATCGCCCGGATCGCCGACAACTGGCCGGGGCTGCGCGGCTGGCACGACCTCAAGACCCGCACCGCCGGAAGCCGGGTCTTCGTGCACCTGCATATCGAACTCGACGGCGCGTTGCCGCTGGCCGAGGCGCATGAGATCGGCGCCGCCCTGCGCCGGGCGATCCTCGACAGCTATCCGCAGGCCGATGTCATCATCCACAAGGATGTGGCGCGGCCCCGGAACGGGCACGAGCACGGGCACGGGCACGGCTGAGGGCCGCGCCTCAGGGCACCGCGAGCCGAGGCGGCGGCGCGCCCGCGGCCAGCCGGAACATGATCGCGCAGGCGAAGATCGCGGCGCCGAACACCGCCGTCACCCCGAGCACGACCGGAAACCCGCCGAGGCTGTGGGTGAAGGCGATCAGCGGCACCGCAAGACCGCTGACCGAAAAGCCGAGGAAATACCGGATGCTGTAGGCGGTGGCCCGGCGCTCGGACGGCACGTAGCGCGCGACCATCGCATCGTTGATGATCACCTGCCCGTAGATTCCCGCCATGGCCAGCACCAGCCCGGCCATCAGCGGCAGGCCGGTGGACAGGCTCGCCACGACGAGGCCGGTCATCTGGACGAAGGACAGGCCGACGAAGATCGTGGGCAGCGCATGGCGGTCGATCAGCCGGCCCATCAGCAGTTGCGTCATCGCCCCGAACAGGAAGGCCATGGTCGCGAGCGAGCCGACAAGCGGCAGCGACAGATCGAGCCCCAGCCGTTCGTCGATCACCTTCGGCAGCGCGATCGTGGTCATGTTGAAGGTCATGCCCCCGGCCACCACCGCCAGCGCGAAAAGCCCGACGAGAAGGCGCGGGCGCAGGACCGGGATCGGCGGGGCGCCGTCGGCGCGGGCGCCGGTGGCGGTGCGGTCGTCGGCGACCATGGCAAGGAAGGCGGCGCCCACGGCCAGCAGCACCACGCCCGGCACCACGAAGGCCGCCCGCCAGCCGAGCCAGGCCGCCACAAGCGCGGTGACACCCGAGGCCAGCCCCGCCCCCAGGTTGCCCCAGACCCCGTTCCAGCCCAGATCGCGCCCCAGCCTGCGGGTGTTGCTGACCAGCATGGCGGTTCCGACCGGGTGGTAGATCGCCGAGAATATGCCCAGGATCAGCAGCCAGATCCCCAGCGCAAGCGGCGTCGCCGCCGTGGCCAGCCCGAACAGCGACAGCCCGCAGCCCAGGAAGAAGGCCGCCAGCATGTTGCGCCGCCCCAGGCGCCCGGACAGCCAGCCCATGGGCAGGGCGAACAGGCCGAAGGCAAGAAAGGTGCCGGTGGCGAGGCCGATCAGCGCGGCATAGCTCAGCCCCAGTTCCGGCGCCATCGCGATCACCGCCGTGGGATAGATCAGGATCACGAAGTGGTCGAACGCATGGGCGGCGTTGACGAAGATGATGGTTCGGCGGGCGTTGATCCGGTCGGGCATCGTGATTCGGTCGATATGGCTGCGTGATTGCGGTCGATTGCCGGGCTGTTCCAGTCTAGACTGGCCTGATTGATGCTTGGGGCCATAATCCGCAATCATCGGGCCAGGTGTGGAGGCATCATGCGTTCCGTCGATGCGACCGACTATCAGCAGGTCAGGCAGCCCGTCGCGCTGATGGCCAAGGATTTCCCCGCCGGGGTCTCGACCGACCGGCACAGTCATCCGCGCCTCCAGTTTCTTTACGCGGTGCGCGGGCTGATGACGGCGGTGACGGATGCGGGCGGCTGGCTCGTGCCCGAGGGCCATGCGCTGCTGATCCCGGCCGGGGTGATGCACAGCGTGACCATGCACGGGCCGGTCGCGATGCGGACGGCCTATCTGTCCGGGGATGCGCTGGCCGGACCCGTCGGCGATTGCCGCGTGGTGCGGGTGCCGCCCCTGCTCGACATGCTGATCCGTGCCTTGGGCGAGGAGCCGGTGGACTACGACCTGCGCGGGCGCGGCGGGCATCTCGCGGCGCTGATCGCCGACGAGATCGCGCGCGCCCCGGTGGCGCGGCTGGCCCTGCCCATGCCCCGGGACCGCAGGCTGCACGCGCTGTGCCAGTCGGTCGCCGCGAACCCCGGCGCGCGCGTGCCGCTGGATACCCTAGCCGAGACCGCCGGGATGAGCCGTCGCAGCCTGACCCGCCGGTTCCGCGGCGAGACCGGGATGAGCTTCGGCGACTGGTGCGGCCGGGCCCGGCTGACCGCCGCGTTCGAGCGCCTCGCCCGGGGCGAGTCCCTGTCCGCGGTCGCCCGCCAGCTGGGTTACGGGAACGTGCGGTCGCTTCAGGCCATGCTTCACCGGAGGGCCGTCCCGGGCGTTCAGGCGCGGTATGGGGCGGGGCGGGGCGGGGGTTGCCCTGAAAGGGCCGCCAACTGCTGAAACCCGGGCATAGCCGCCAAGGCAAATATACCGCGAAACAGAGGGCAGCGGCCGCCCGTGCGGGCGGTCGGCTGCTGCCCGGCGGCGCTTGCGCGCCTTGATTCCGGGCTGGGCGCTCCGGGCGCAGGTTGCGCGTCTGACGGCCCGGCCTCCGGCCTGCAAACATCCTTTCGCTGCAACGCACGGCCTTCCTGCGCGACGGCCCCGCGCCCGTGGCCCCCGTATCGGTCGCATCACGTTCGGGACCGGACAACCGGCAAGGCCCCGGTCAGAACCACTGTCCCGGCTCCATCAGCCCGAGGTCGAGGAGTTGCTGGGAATGCCATTCGAACGGCACCGAATTGTGCCAGCGGAAGCTGTGGATGTCGTAGCGCGAACCGGGGTTCGAGCGCAGCGCCTTGGCCGTGCGGAACGAACAGATCGCCGCGGTCAGGTTGTTGTGCCAGGGACAGGCGTAGGTGTTGTATTCCTCGATGTTGAACAGATGCGCCTCGGACAGCCGCAGGCCGGGCCGGGCGCGGAACAGGCCGATCCGGTCGATCCGGCGCTTCTCGGGCGGCACGTGTTCCTCGAACCGCCAGCGCAGCCCGCCGAAGAAATCCAGTTGGCGTTCCTTCGGGTGGTTGTGATGCGCCCGGTCGGGGCGGCCCAGCGCGTAGTATCCCGAACGGTCGAGATGGGCGTCGTCAAGCGACATGGCGTTCGGATAGCGGTCGAGATCGCTTGCGTAGAGGTCGATCACATAGGTCAGCATGGAATCGCGCCGTTCCTCGGCGTGGAAGGCCAGCAACTCGCCCACCGTGCGGGTCTCGCAGAACGGGAAGAACAGATATTCGGCGTTGTAGCAGTAGTAGAACCAGGTGCCGGGGGCGGCCTCGGCCAGACGGTTCACCGCGTCGGGCACCGCGTTCTCGGCGTGGATGTCGTAGGTGATGCGGTGGACGCGGGCGCCGAATTCGGGCGGGATCGGGATCCCGGGCGGGTTGAAGGCGATCACCGTGGCGAAGCCCAGTTCGAGGTGATGTGCCAGCGTCGAGGGCAGGCCCGCCCCGTCCTCGACCATCACCAGCGCCACCGGCCCCCCGGCAAGCACCGCCCGGCTTTCGTCGAGAAACGCCTCGATGCTGCGATGCTCCATGCCGACCGTCCAGACTCGCCCCGCCACCGGGGCGCAGAATCGACGATGCGGGGGGCGGATGCAAGCGTTGCGGGAGGGGGGATGTCTGAATTGCCCCTCCTTTGCCCTCTGTTTCGCGGAAAAGAAGACGACTTTGCAAGCGTTGCGGCGGCGGGCCGGGTTTTGTATGAAGACAGGCCTGCGGAGCGAAGGGGCGAAAGCCATGGCCGACACCAAGAAGCTGTTCATCAAGACCTACGGCTGCCAGATGAACGTCTACGACAGCGAGCGCATGGCCGAGGCGATGGGCACACAGGGCTATGTGCTGACCGACCGGGCCGACGATGCCGATATGGTGCTGCTGAACACCTGCCACATCCGCGAGAAGGCGGCGGAAAAGGTCTATTCCGAACTGGGGCGGCTCAAGCCGCTCAAGACCGCGAATCCCGATCTGAAGATCGGCGTCGCGGGCTGCGTCGCCCAGGCCGAGGGCGAGGAGATCATGCGCCGCCAGCCGCTCGTCGATCTGGTGGTCGGGCCGCAAGCCTATCACCGGCTTCCGGCGATGGTGGGGGAACTGGCCGAGGGGCAGCGGGCGCTGGACACCGAATTCCCGGCCGAGGACAAGTTCGACCACCTGCCGCGCCAGCGCGGCAAGGCCGGGCCTGCGGCCTTCCTTACCGTGCAGGAGGGCTGCGACAAGTTCTGCGCCTTCTGCGTCGTGCCCTACACCCGCGGCGCCGAAGTCAGCCGCCCGGCCGAACGGCTGCTGGCCGAGGCCCGCGCGCTGGTGGAACGCGGGGTGCGCGAGATCACGCTGCTCGGGCAGAACGTCAACGCCTATGCCGCCGGGGGCTGGGGGCTGGCACGGCTGATCCGCGAGATGGCGGCGATCGAGGGGCTTGAGCGGATCCGCTACACCACCTCGCATCCGAACGACATGGCCGACGACCTGATCGCCGCCCATGGCGATTGCGAAAAGCTCATGCCCTATCTGCACCTGCCGGTGCAGTCGGGATCGGACCGCATCCTGAAGGCGATGAACCGCAGGCATACGGCGGAACAGTATCTGCGGCTGATCGGGCGCATCCGCGCCGCGCGGCCCGACATCCTGCTGTCGGGCGACTTCATCGTGGGTTTCCCGGGCGAGAGCGACGCGGATTTTGAGGCCACCATGGCGCTGGTGCGCGAAGTGGACTACGGCATGGCCTATTCGTTCAAGTATTCCGCCCGGCCCGGCACCCCCGCGGCGGAACGGGCGCCGGTCGCGCCCGAGGTGGCCGACGCGAGGCTGGCGCGGTTGCAGGCGCTGCTGACCGAACAGCAGCGCGCGGCGCAGGCGGCGATGGTCGGGCGCGAGGTCGGTGTGCTTTACGAAAAGCCCGGTCGGCTGCCGGGGCAGATGGTGGGCAAGTCCGACCACCTGCACGCGGTGCATGTGTCCGATCCGGGCGCGCGGGCGGGCGATCTGGTGCGGGTGCGCATCACCGCCTCGGCCCCGAACTCGCTGGCGGGCGAGCGGCTGGTCGCCTGATCCCGCGCCGGGCGCGGCCGTTTCCCGGCCCGAAACAATGCCAATCCCTGCCCGACCGCCCCGCGCAGAGCCGAAACAGTTGCGGTTGTAGCGCCCGTGACCGCCATAGATTCCGCTGGACTTGCGGATGTGGCGGGGTCATTTCTGCCTCGGGGCATATGTTGTTCCGTGTGATGACATGGGGGACTGCGGTCATGGAAAGGCGTTTTTCCAGGGCAGTGCGCATGTTGGTTGGGGTTGTAGCGTTGATGACGGGTGTTTCCGTCGCGGCCGAGGTGGCAGCACAGACCCCGCCGCAGGCGACTGCCCGTATCGACTGGGGGGTCTGGATCGACCCCGACGGGTGCATGCACTGGTGGGCCGACGGCGGGGCCGAAGGCTATATGGTGGACCGGGTGGACCCCGAAACGGGGCTGCCGGTGTGCCTCAAGCTCGATACCTGCCTGGTCGAGAACACCGACACGCTGTTCGCCACCGACAGCCACCGGCTGACGACGCAGGGCCGGGCGCGGCTGGAACGGTTCTTCCGCGGTGCGGGCGCCTTTGCCTATGCGATCTATGGCCATACCGACAGCCGCGCCTCCGACGAGCACAACATGCGCCTGTCCGAACGGCGCGCGAAGTCGGTGGCCGATGTGGCGCGTTCGGTCGGCGCGGTGGTGGAACGCGAGATCGGCTATGGCAAGCGCCGCCCGATCGCCACCAATGCGACCGCCGAAGGGATGCAGCGCAACCGCCGTGTCGAAGTCGTTTGCTACAGGTGGTGATGATGATGAGTCTCAGACATTCCGGCGCGGGCCTCGTTCTGGTGATGGCACTCGGCGCCTGCTCCGGCCTCGTGCCCAACCCGGGTGTCGGCCCGGACGGCGACCAGCCGGTGATCGCCCGGCCCTACGACACCGGCATCGACCGGACCCCGCTGAAGCACCGGCGCGCGGCGATCGCCTATGACCCGGACGGTTGCCAGAACTGGATCATCGACGACGGGGTGGAGGGCTATGCCAGCCGTCGCCGCGATCCGGCCTCGGGCCTGCCGATCTGCAACGACCACTTCCCGCCGGGGACGGTCGTGCATGAATATCGGATGAACACCATCCCGGACTACATCCCCGGCACACCGCGCCGGGGCGGATGATCCGGTGTCCGCAACAGCGCATATCGCAACCACCCATGACGGAAAGGCCGCGGCATCGCCCGCGGCCTTTCGCGTTGCGGCCCGCCGCCGCCGCATCCCGCGGGCGATCCGTCGCCGGGGGTGGAACAAGGGGTCGCAAAGCCGCTTGCCTCGCGCGGCATCCGGGCGCAGACTCGGGGCGTGACTCCACGGCCCGACTCTAACGGCCCGACTCTAATGGAAGGAATCATACTTGGGCATCAGCGCGCTGACCCCCCCGCCCCGGCCGGAAACCTCGTCCGAGACGCTTCTGGAATTTCCCGACAACCGTCTGCTGATAGACCTGTGCGGCGAATACGACCGCAACCTTGCCAAGGTGGAACATGCGCTGGGGGTGCAGATCGCCCGGCGCGGCAACCAGCTTGTGCTGATGGGCGAGGAGGCGCCGCGCGCCCGGGCGGCTTCGGTGCTGGAAGATCTTTACGCCCGGCTGGAATCCGGCCGCGGGATCGAGGCGGGCGACCTTGAAGGCGCGCTGCGGCTGGCCGAGGGCGAACGCGCGCCCGCCGACCAGATGGAGATGTTCGGCGCCGGGCGGATGGAGATCCGCACCCGCAAGAAGCAGGTCGAACCCCGGACCGAGGCGCAGAAAGCCTATGTCGCCAGCCTGTTCTCGCACGAGCTGGCCTTCGGCATCGGCCCGGCGGGCACCGGCAAGACCTACCTTGCCGTGGCCGTGGGCGTGACCATGTTCATCGGCGGCCATGTCGATCGGATCATCCTGTCGCGCCCGGCGGTCGAGGCGGGCGAGCGGCTGGGTTTCCTGCCCGGCGACATGAAGGAGAAGGTCGATCCCTATATGCAGCCGCTCTACGACGCGCTGAACGATTTCCTGCCGGCGAAGCAGGTCGCCAAGCTGCTGGAGGAAAAGCGGATCGAGATCGCGCCCCTGGCCTTCATGCGCGGCCGCACGCTGTCCAATGCCTTCGTCGTGCTGGACGAGGCGCAGAACGCCACCACCATGCAGATGAAGATGTTCCTGACCCGGCTGGGCGAGGGGTCGCGCATGGTCGTCACCGGCGACCGGACGCAGGTCGATCTGCCGCGCGGCACCGCCTCGGGGCTGGCGGACGCCGAACGCATCCTCAAGGGCGTCAAGGGAATCGGCTTCAACTACTTCACCGCGAAGGACGTGGTGCGCCACCCGCTTGTCGCCCGGGTGATCGAGGCGTATGAGCGCGATGATGGAGCAACTGGCTGACACCGTGATCGAGGACCCGCGCTGGGAAGGCTTCGGCCTTGCCCCGCGCGCCGATGCCGCCGCGCGGGCGGCCTTTGCCGAACTGGGGCTTGACCCGGCGGGGTTCGCCTTTTGCCTGATGGGTTGCGACGACGCGCGCATCGCCGCGCTGAACGCCGATTTCCGCGGCAGGCCGCAGCCCACGAACGTGCTGTCCTGGCCGTCCGAAGACCGCGCGCCGGACGCGCCCGGCGCGATGCCGCGGATGCCCGTGCCCGGCACCGGGGGCGATCCCGGCGAACTGGGCGATATCGCCATCGCCTTCGACACCTGCGCCCGCGAGGCGGCGGAAGCCGGACGGCCGATGGAACATCACGTGGCCCATCTGACCGTCCACGGCCTGCTGCATCTGCTGGGCTTCGATCATGTCGATGACGCGGATGCCGCAGTCATGGAAAATCTGGAACGACGGATACTTGCGCGACTCGGTATCCCCGACCCATATTGTTGACGGCGCATATTGGGCGCCGGCCATTCGGAAAGGATCAATGGGCAGTAGCACAGACGGGTCCGGCGAGGCGCGAGGCGCGCCGTCGTCCGAGGACTCCGACGAGAACGGGCAGCGAGGTTTGCTCGGCCGTCTCATCGACGCTCTTTCCCCCGCTGAAACCGGAAGCTCCGGCTCGGCCCCCCCGCAGGATATCCCGCCAGCCGGCATGTTGCCCGGGGTCGGCAACCTGCGCACGCTCCATGTCGATGACGTGGCGGTGCCGAAGGCCGAGATCGTCGCGGTGCCGGTCACCATCGACCGCGACAGCCTGGCCGATGTATTCCGCGAACACGGCTTTTCCCGGCTGCCGGTCTATCAGGACACGCTGGACCGGCCGCTCGGGCTTGTCATGCTCAAGGATTTTGCGCTGACCTGCGGCTTCGGCGCCGATCCGGAGGGGTTCGACCTGCAACCCATGCTGCGGCCCGCGCTTTACGTGCCGCCGTCGATGCCGCTTGCGGTGCTCTTGCAGAAGATGCGGACCGAACGGGTCCACATGGCGCTGATGATCGACGAATACGGCGGCGTTGACGGGCTGGTGACCATCGAAGACCTGATCGAGACCGTGGTGGGCGATATCGCCGATGAGCACGACGCCGAGGAAGACGCCATGTGGGTCGAGGAGGCGCCGGGCGTGTTCCTTGTGCAGTCGCGCGCCCCGCTGGATGAGTTCGAGGCCGCGATCGGGATGCGGCTGCACGACGACGGGGACGACGAGGATATCGACACGCTGGGCGGGCTGGTCTTCCTGCGGGCGGGCCGGGTGCCCGCGCGGGGCGAGGTGGTGCCGCATGAAAGCGGGGCCGAGTTCGAGGTGATCGACGCCGACCCGCGCCGGATCAAGCGGCTGCGGCTGCGGCTGCCCGAAGCGCCCGCACCGGCGGCAGTGGCGGCAGCGGGTGGCTGAGCGCGCCTCATGCTGAAGCAATTTCAGAAAAGGTTGACCGACCTTTTCGGTTTGAAATTGCGCGAAAACGAAAACCCGGAGCCGTGTTCCGATTCCGTCGAAACACGAAAGGCTCCGGGCCGGGCACGGGCAGGCTGGCGCGGGCTGGCGCTGGCGTTCCTTGCGGGTGCGGGGCTGGCGCTGGGGCAGGCGCCCTTCGCGCTCTGGCCGCCGGCGCTGGTGGCGCTGCTGGCGGGAGTGGCGCTGATCGCGCATGAGACCCGCTGGCGCCGGGCCGCATGGCTCGGGCTGTTCCTCGGGGCCGGGCATTTCGGCGTGGCGCTGCACTGGATCGTCGAGCCGTTCCAGGTCGATCCCGAGCGCCACGGCTGGATGGCGCCTTTCGCGCTTTTCGGGCTGGCCTTCGGGCTGGCGCTGTTCTGGGGCGGCGCGGCGGCGCTGGCGGTGCGCCTGGGCCGCG
>Ga0172382_10007235_pt1 | contig 15832 bp, 20 predicted proteins | sample Leawel138RmetaG_FD_122245 | JGI IMG/M metagenome (GOLD analysis project Ga0172382, IMG submission 122245) | Leachate microbial communities from a municipal landfill in Southern Ontario, Canada - Leachate well 138R metaG | ecosystem: Engineered > Solid waste > Landfill > Unclassified | place...
CGCGCCAGGCGCGGCAAGCGCTCCGGCCCGACGACGACCAACGCCACCACCATGACGAGGATCAGTTCTGAGAAGCCTATATCGAACATAAGATCAGGGCCGAGGGACTAGTGACTAGGGCCGAGGGGAGTCCCCTGGCGCCTCGCGTTCGCGCTCGGCCCCTGCCTTTCTCAGACCTTGTCTTTCTGTTTGGCGGTCACTTCGGCGTCGAACGTGCGGCCCTGAGCCTCGATCTGCTCTTTGGTCTCCGTCTGGTCGTCGCCTTCCTTGACCGCACTCTTGAAACCCTTGACCGCTGCGCCCAGGTCGGAGCCCACGTTACGCAGGCGTTTGGCCCCGAACAGGACCAGAACGATCGCCAGGATAATCAACAGTTGCCAGATACTGATTCCGCCCAATCCCATACCAACCTCCAGCCGCAGTTTGCGGCATCGTCAATTCAATCAATCGTCCCGAACCTCGGTCGCAACGCTGCGCGATGCCTTTTCTTCCAGCCCCGAGAGGCCGAAACGGCGGTCCAGTTCGCGCAGCACGGCGTCCGGCCCCAGACCCTGCTGCGCGAGCATGACCAGGGTATGAAACCAGAGATCTGCGGTTTCATAGATCAGATGTTCTTTGGAAGAGCCCTTGGCGGCGAGAATGGTCTCGGTCGCCTCTTCGCCCACCTTTTTCAAGATGGCGTCCAGACCCTTGCTGTAGAGCTTGGCGACATAGGAACTCTCGGGGTCCGCGTGTTTGCGTGCCTCGAGAACCATTGCCAATTGCTGTAAGACGTCGTTCATGACCGTTTTATTCGCAACCCACTATTTATAAATCGCGGCCGGGTCTTTCAACACCGGTTCCACGGCCTGCCATTGCGCTCCCTCCAGGCGGTGAAAAAAACAACTGCGTCTGCCGGTATGACAGGCGATACCGCCGACCTGTTCAATCTTCAACAGAATGACATCCTTGTCGCAGTCCAGGCGCAGATCCTGTACCCGCTGCACGTGACCGGACTCTTCGCCCTTGCGCCAAAGCTTGTTCCGCGACCGGGACCAATACACCGCCCGGCCTTCCTGGACCGTGAGCCGCAAGGCCTCGGCGTTCATCCAGGCGAACATCAGCACGTCGCCCGTCCCCGCGTCCTGCGCGATCACCGGCACCAGACCGTCGGCGGTCCACTTTATGTCGTTGAGCCAGTCGGTCATATCCAGCAGTACGTCCCTTCGTTCAACGCCGCAGGCGCAAGCCCACTCCCTATGCCGGGACGCCAGTTCCGGGAGTGCCGGGCGCGTCGCCGGCGTGAAACCGGCACAGGTGCGTGGGAAAGCGTTGTGCCGTCGCCGTCATATGCTACGCCTACAACCGGACTTCCACACCCGCAGCCGCCATATGGGCTTTGGCCTCGGCGATGCTATAGGTGCCGAAGTGGAAGATGCTGGCGGCAAGCACCGCATCGGCGCCGCCTTGCTGCACGCCCGCGACCAAGTGATCAAGATTCCCCACGCCGCCGGAGGCGATCACTGGCACGTCCACGGCATCGCTCACCGCCCGCGTCAATGCCAGATCGAAGCCGTCCTGGGTACCGTCGCGATCCATACTGGTCAGCAGAATCTCCCCGGCCCCGTATTCCGCCATGCGCCGCGCCCAGGCGACGGCATCGAGGCCGGTCGGTTTGCGGCCGCCGTGGGTGAAGATTTCCCAGCGATCCGGCTCGCCCGCGCCATTGACGCGCTTGGCGTCGATGGCGACGACGATGCATTGCGAACCGAAACGGTCAGCGGCTTCGCGCACGAACTCCGGCCGATGTACCGCGGCGGTATTGATGCCCACCTTGTCGGCGCCGGCATTGAGCATGCGCCGTATGTCCGGCAGGGCACGGATACCGCCGCCGACGGTCAGCGGGATGAACACCTGGCCGGCGACCTGCTCGACCACATGCACCATGGTCTCGCGATCATCGGAGCTGGCGGTGATGTCGAGAAAGGTAATCTCGTCGGCGCCCTGCTCGTCGTAACGGCGCGCCACCTCGACCGGATCGCCGGCATCGCGGATATCCACGAATTTGACACCCTTGACCACACGGCCGGCGTCGACGTCGAGACAGGGGATGATGCGTTTGGCTAACATCAATACAGGGCCTAGGTGCTAGGGCCGAGGTTCTAGGTTAAGGAACTTCAGCGGGAGGGTCTTCACGGTCCGGTTGCCTCGTGTATCAGTCGGTCCGGAGTCCGTCCACCAGCTGCTGGGCGGCGGCCAGGTCGATGCTGCCTTCATAGAGCGCACGGCCGATGATGGCGCCCATGATGCCCTCGTCTTCGACGCCGCAGAGCGCCTCGATGTCGTTCATGCTGCTGACGCCGCCCGAGGCGATGATCGGAATGGTGACCGAGCGCGCGAGCTCCAGCGTGGATTCCACATTCACGCCGTTCATCATGCCGTCGCGGCCGATGTCCGTATAGACGATCGCGCTCACACCGTCGCGTTCGAAACGCTGGGCGAGCTCCTGCACGTTGTGGTGCGAAAGCTTGGACCAGCCGTCGATGGCCGCTTTGCCGTCCTTCGCATCGAGGCCGACGATGATATGACCCGGGAACTCCATGCACAGATCGTTGATGAAGTGCGGCGCGCTCACGGCCTTGGTGCCGATGATCACGTAGCTTACGCCGAGGTCCAAGTAGGACTGCACGGTGTCTTCATCGCGGATTCCGCCGCCGACCTGGATCGGCAGTTCGGGAAAGGCCGAGGCGATCTGATGGATGACTTCGGCGTTGACCGGCTGTCCGGCGAAGGCGCCGTTGAGGTCGACGATGTGCAGGCGGCGCGCCCCGGCATCCACCCAGCGCTGCGCCACCTCCACGGGGTCGTCGGAAAAAATGGTGACGTCGTCCATGCGTCCTTGACGCAGACGCACGCACTTGCCGTCTTTCAGATCGATGGCGGGTATCAGCAGCATGAGCCTTCCCTCTGTGCTTGGCTTGTTATCTCGTCTGGGGTGCTAGGCATGATAAACCAGGACGTTGTGTTTAGAACCCACAGCCGGCGCCTTCCTCAGACACGACCGCAAAACGGCGGCGCGCAGGCCGGAAATCCGGCGTGTCCGCGTGCGGGAACGGCTATCCCTAGGTCCGGCCGTCCCATTCGACGAAGTTGGCCAACAATCGCAGTCCCGCATGCTGACTCTTTTCCGGATGAAACTGCACGGCGAAGATGCCGTCGCGCGCGAGCGCGGAGGCGAACGAGATCCCGTAGTCAGTAGTGCCGGAACAGTCCTCGGTATGCGTCGGTTGCGCAAAATAACTGTGCACGAAGTAGAAGCGGCTTCCCTGCGGAATCCCGTCCCAGAGCGGATGCGGGCGCTGGTCCACTCGATTCCAGCCCATGTGCGGGATCTTGAGGCGCGCGTCGCTGCCGGTTTCGCACAGGCCGTCCGGGAAACGCCGCACCTGGCCGGCGAAGACCCCAAGGGCCGGGATGCCGCCGTTCTCCTCGGAGGTCTCCAGCAGGGCCTGCATGCCGAGGCAGACGCCCAGCAGCGGCCGCTGTCCGGCGACCTCGCGAATCACCTGGTCCAGACCCAGGCGTTGCAGCTCCTGCATGCAATCGCGTATCGCGCCCACCCCGGGAAAGATCACCCGGTCGGCGCCGCGTATGGCGGCCGCGTCGGCGGTCACCGTCACCCTGTTCGCGCCGGCGACGTGCTCGACCGCCTTGGCAATGGAGTGCAGGTTGCCCATGCCGTAATCGATGATGGCGACGGTGCTCATGGCGTCGGCCGTACGTTGAAGCGAAGCAACGGGCGATACGGCAGCCGCGCCGGGACGCACAGTTGGAAAGCGTTCTGAAAGAAAAGGCCCATAGTGGCGGGTCGAGCGTCCGGCTCAGAGGCTGCCTTTGGTGGAAGGCACTTGACCTTGCATGCGCGCGTCCGCTTCCACGGCCATGCGCAGCGCGCGTCCGAAGGCCTTGAAGATGGTCTCGGCGATGTGGTGGGCGTTGACGCCGCGCAGGCTGTCGATGTGCAGCGTCGCCGGCGCATGATTGACGAAGCCTTGGAAGAATTCACGCAACAGATCGACATCGAAATCGCCGATCCGCGCGCGCGGGTACTGGACCTGATACTCCAGACCGGGACGGCCCGAAAAGTCGATGACCACCCGCGACAGGGCCTCGTCCAACGGCACGTAGGCGTGACCGTACCGGCGAATGCCCTGCTTGGACCCCAACGCCTTGCAGAACGCCTGGCCCAGGGTGATGCCGACATCTTCGACGGTGTGGTGCGCGTCGATGTGCAGATCGCCGTCGGCCTCGATGTCCAGGTCGAACATGCCGTGGCGCGCAATCTGATCCAGCATGTGGTCCAGAAACGGCACTCCGGTCTTGAAACTGGCCTTGCCCGTGCCGTCGAGATCGAGGCGAAGGGAGATGCGGGTCTCGAGCGTATCGCGTCGAACCTCGGCCTGTCGTTGCGTCATGGTCTGCTTACTCAACGCGCGTGGAATCCCAAGCGATTCGTGTCAATTTTGTGTCTTGTTCGCGGATACCGTCGAATGCTGCTTTCGGCGGTCGGTGGTTGACCCGCTACCAATCGGAATCCTAACGGAAAACTCGCGGAGAAAGAACCACTCTGAGCGAAAGGCCGGAAATCGGCTCTGGGCGGGCTTCCTGCGCACCGCACCGAAGCGAACGTTCCGACACATTAACAAATGTGGTTTAAATTGATTTAGCTCAACTGTTCTGCTCCAATGGCTTGGCTCGCCAAAGGTCCTGCCGGGCCACCAATGGAGGGGTGCTGCACCATCATGAATTCGCGCGTCATCAGTCTCAGCAGCATTCAGGTCGCCTGCGAAACCTGCAGCCTGCACCAGCTGTGCCTGCCGCTGGAACTCAATCATTCCGATATCGAGGAACTGGAGCGCATCATCCGGCGGCGCCGCCCGTTGCAGCGCGGCGAGAATCTGTTCCAGGCCGGCGATCCCTTCACCGCGATCTACGCCGTCCGCTCGGGCTCGCTCAAGACCTTCACGAACACCGACGACGGGCAGGAGCAGGTCACCGGCTTTCATCTTCCGAGCGAACTGGTCGGCCTGGACGCCATCACCACCGAACGCCATAACTGCACGGCCCGCGCGCTGGAAACCACCAGCGTCTGTGACATTCCGTTCAACCGGCTGCAGGAGTTGGGCGCGCGCATCCCCGGCCTGCAACGCCAGTTGTTGCGCATCATGAGCCGGGAGATCCTGGAGGACCAGGATCTGATGATCTGGCTGGGCAAGAAGAGCGCCGAAGAGCGGCTTGCCTCGTTGTTGCTCCGTATCTCCAAGCGCTTTACCGAGCGCAATTTCTCCGCGCGCGAGTTCAATCTGAGCATGTCGCGCACCGATATCGCCAATTACCTCGGCCTGGCCGTAGAAACGGTCAGCCGGCTGTTTTCGCGTTTCCAGGCCGAGGGATTGCTCAGTGTCGATCGCAAGCATGTGGTGATCGAAGACATGGATGCGCTGCAGCAGATGGCGCACAACGAATCCTCCAACAACTCCCGCAATCGCGCGTAGCGACCTCGCGCTGCGCCGCGCCGAATAACCTTTATTTGATATGGGTCATGGTCGACCCGCGCTCTCTTTTGCACAGTAGATTCGCCCGCAGCGTCGCCTGGCGACGATAGCCACGGGCAGGGTAATTCATAGCTAACCCGCAGTGCAGAAGGAACAACACCATGACTCCGCAGACAAGACAGGCGCTGGTCTCGATGGCCATTGCCGCCAGCTTGGGACTGGCCTCCGGTTCCGCCCTTGCCGTACAACAGGGCGACATTCTGGTCCGCGCCGGTATCGCCCACGTCGCGCCCTCGGGCGATAGCGATGAAATCTCCGCGGTCGCGGCCGGCGCCAGGGTCGAGGCGGACAGCTCGACCAGCCTCGGCATCAATTTTACCTACATGGCGACGGACAACATCGGCGTCGAACTGCTCGCCGCCTGGCCGTTCAGCCACGACATCAAGGCGAAGGGCAGTATCTCGTCGCTCGGCAAGATCGGCGAGACCGATCACTTGCCACCCACCCTCACCCTGCAATGGCACTTCGCCCCGACGAGCAATATCCGCCCGTTCGTCGGTGCAGGGCTGAACTATACGAACTTTTTCTCCGAAGACACCAAAGGCGCTCTCGGCACACACAACCTCAAGCTCGACGATTCCTGGGGTTACGCGCTGGAGGCCGGCGTCGACGTCGACCTCAACAGCAAGTGGTTTGTCAGTGGTCAGGTCTGGTACATGGACATTGACACCGAAGCGACTTTAAGCGGACCCGTGCACAACACTCAATTCGATGTCGAGATCGATCCCTGGGTGGTCATGATCGGCTTGGGCACGAAGTTCTAATGCGTTGCGGCGGACACCTTCGGGTGTCCGCCTTGTCCGTTCGTCGCGTCACTGTACCCCTCGGGTGAGGTTTTCAATGGATACAGCAATCAGCTACAACTACAAAGTGGTGCGCCAGTTTTCGATTATGACCGTGGTATGGGGCATCGTCGGCATGCTGGTCGGTGTCATCATCGCCGCCCAGCTCGTCTGGCCCGCGCTCAATTTCGATATTCCCTGGCTGACCTTCAGCCGGCTACGGCCGTTGCACACCAATGCGGTCATCTTCGCGTTCGGCGGTTCGGCCCTATTCGCCACCAGCTATTACGTCGTACAACGCACCTGTCAGGCGCGATTGTTCTCGGATGGACTGGCCGCGTTTACCTTCTGGGGATGGCAACTCGTCATCGTCTCGGCGGCCATCAGCCTGCCCCTCGGCCTCACCACCAGCAAGGAGTACGCCGAGCTCGAATGGCCGATCGACATATTGATCACCTTCGTCTGGGTCGCGTACGCCGTGGTGTTCTTCGGCACCATCGTGAAGCGACGCACCAAGCACATCTACGTCGCCAACTGGTTTTACGGCGCGTTCATCCTGACCATCGCCGTGTTGCATCTGGTCAACAGCGCCGCATTGCCGGTCACAGCCACCAAGTCCTATTCGGCGTATCCCGGCGCGATCGATGCGATGGTGCAGTGGTGGTACGGCCATAACGCGGTGGGATTCTTCCTGACCGCGGGCTTTCTCGGGATGATGTACTACTTCATTCCGAAGCAGGCGAACCGGCCGGTGTATTCGTACCGGTTGTCGGTCGTGCACTTCTGGGCGCTGATCTCGACCTATATGTGGGCAGGTCCGCACCACCTGCATTACACCGCACTGCCGGACTGGGCACAGTCGCTCGGCATGGTGTTCTCGCTGATCCTGCTGGCGCCGTCCTGGGGCGGCATGATCAACGGCATGATGACGCTGTCCGGCGCCTGGCATAAGTTGCGTACCGATCCGATCCTCAAGTTCCTGATCGTCTCGCTGTCGTTCTACGGCATGTCGACCTTCGAAGGTCCGATGATGGCCATCAAGACCGTGAACGCGCTTTCGCACTACACCGATTGGACCATCGGTCACGTACATTCCGGCGCGCTCGGCTGGGTGGCCATGATATCGATCGGCGCCATGTACTTTTTGATTCCGCGCATGTTCGGTCGCGAACAGATGTACAGCATCAAACTGATCGACGTGCACTTCTGGGTGTCCACCATCGGCGTCGTACTGTACATCTCGGCGATGTGGATCGCCGGCGTCATGCAAGGTCTGATGTGGCGCGCGGTGAACGCCGACGGGACGCTGACCTACAGCTTCGTCGAGTCACTGGAGCGTATGTATCCCTTCTATTTCGTGCGCTTCCTCGGAGGTGTGGTGTTCCTGTCCGGCATGCTGATCATGGCCTACAACGTCATCAAGACGATCTACGGCCAGCGCGCGGTCGAAGCCCCCATTCCGCAGGCCGCTTGAGGAGACATCGTCATGGGTCATGAAGTCGTAGAGAAAAATGTCGGCCTGCTGGCACTGCTCGTCATCCTGGTGATCAGTGTCGGCGGCCTGGTGGAAATCGTGCCCTTGTTCTTTCTGAAGAGCACCACCGAACCGGTCGAAGGCCTGATGCCACGCACGGCAATGCAATTGGAAGGGCGCGACATCTATGTGCGCGAAGGCTGTCACACCTGTCACTCCCAGATGATCCGTCCCTTCCGCGCGGAGACCGAGCGCTATGGTCACTATTCGGTCGCGGGCGAGTTCGTCTATGACCATCCCTTCCTGTGGGGATCGAAGCGCACCGGTCCGGACTTGGCGCGCGTCGGCGGTCGTTACTCCGACGACTGGCATCGCGTGCACCTGATCAATCCGCGCGACGTGGTGCCGGAATCCAACATGCCGGGCTTCCCCTGGCTGGCGGAGACGCTCCTGGACGGCGCGGACACGGCCAAGAAAATGGAGGTCATGCGGACGCTCGGCGTGCCCTATACGGACGCTGACATCGCCGGGGCGCAAGCCGCAGTGGCCGGAAAATCGGAACTGGACGCCTTGATCGCCTATCTGCAGGACCTCGGCACGCTGATCAAGACGCGGAGATGACGCCATGGACATCGTAACCCTTCGCTCGATCTTTACGGTCCTGGTGTTCGCCGCCTTCATCGGTGTGTGGATCTGGGCATGGAGCGGCAAACGTAAACAAGCCTTCGACGAGGCGGCCAATCTCCCGTTCGTCGAAGACGGCAACCCCGCACGGTCGGGCACGCAAAAGGATCGGAACCATGAATGACGATTTTGTATTTTCGAGTGAGTTCTGGAACTGGTGGGTGATCCTGCTCACGCTCGGCAATATCCTCGCCTGCTGGTGGCTGATCGCCTGGACGAGCAGGAAGCGGACCGGTGAGGCGGCCAATGGCGCCGTTACCGGACACACCTGGGACGGGTCGCTGCAGGAGTACAACAATCCTCTGCCGCGTTGGTGGTTATGGCTGTTCCACCTCACGCTGGTGTTCGGGTTGATCTACCTCGTACTGTACCCGGGGCTCGGAAAATTCTCGGGCGCCTGGAACTGGACCCAGGAGAACCAGTACGCCGACGAGATGCAGCGCGCGGCGGAGAAATTCGGCCCGATCTTCGCCGCGTACGCGCAGCAGGACCTGGCGCAGGTGGCACGGGATCCGGATGCGGCCAAGATTGGCCAACGGCTGTTCCTGAATTACTGTGCGACCTGCCACGGCTCCGACGCCAACGGCACGCCGGGCTTTCCCAACTTGGCCGACAACGATTGGCTGTACGGCGGCGAGCCGGAGACCATCAAGGCCAGCATCCTCGACGGACGTCAGGGTGTAATGCCAGGATGGAAGGATGCGCTCGGCACGACCGGTGTCGAGGAGGTTACGGCCTATGTGGTGCAACTCAGTGGTCGCGAAGCGGATGCCGCCGCGGCTACCGCGGGCAAGGCGCGGTTCGATGCCATGTGCGTCGCCTGCCACGGCGCAGACGGTACCGGCAACAAGGCGCTGGGTGCGCCCGACCTGACCGATAACGTCTGGCTGTACGGCGGCTCACCGGGCGTGATCCAACAGACCATCGCGAGCGGCCGCAACGGCGTGATGCCCGCGCACCGCGAATTTCTCGGCGAAGACAAGGTGCACCTGTTGGCCGCCTACATCTACAGCCTTTCCCAACCCGTCGAATAGCGCCGACGTACGTAGTCCCGACCATACGCCGGATGCCGTCTGACGGACGCATCCGGCGCATGGTCGCCGGCTTTCAGATCCGCCAGATCGAAACGTTTTTTCAGAGTTCAGCATGACCGACCGTCAACCGCTCCCCACACCGCCGGATGCCTCAGTCGAGGACGTCCTCTACGCCAAGCGCCAGAAGATCTATCCACGCCAGGTGCATGGCATGTTCGCCGGGTTGCGCGTGCTCGGGGTCACCCTGCTGCTGGGCTTGTATTACGTCGTTCCCTGGCTGACCTGGGACGGTCATCAAGCGGTACTGTTCGATCTGCCGGCCCGCAAATTCTACATCCTCGGGCTGACCTTCTGGCCGCAGGATTTCTTCTATCTGGCCTGGTTGCTGGTGATCGCCGCGCTGTCGCTGTTTTTCTTCACGGCGCTGGCGGGGCGGCTATGGTGCGGTTACGCCTGCCCGCAGACCGTCTGGACGGAACTCTTCCTGTGGATCGAGCGCAAGGTCGAAGGTGATCGCAACCGACAGATGAAGCTCGACAAGCGTCCGCTCGATGCAACGAAGTTCCGCATCAAGGCGACCAAACATGGGCTCTGGCTGCTGTTGTCCGCCTGGACCGGTTTCACCTTCGTCGGCTACTTCACGCCTATTACCGAACTCTGGGGCGCGTTGTTTGCGCTGACGCTCGGACCCTGGGAGACCTTCTGGATCCTGTTCTACGGTCTGGCCACCTACGGCAATGCCGGCTGGATGCGCGAACAGGTTTGCATCTACATGTGCCCGTACGCGCGCTTCCAGAGCGCCATGTTCGACCGCGACACACTGATCATCTCCTATGATGCGCAACGCGGCGAACCGCGCGGTTCGCGCAAGCGCAATCTCGACCATCGCGCCGCCGGGCTCGGCGATTGCGTAGACTGCACGCTCTGTGTGCAGGTGTGCCCGACCGGCATCGACATTCGCGATGGACTGCAATATCAATGCATCGGCTGCGCAGCCTGCATCGATGCCTGCGACGACGTGATGGCCAAAATAGGCTATCCGAAAGGCCTGATCCGCTATACGACGGAAAACGCCATGCAGGGCAAGATCGCCCACATCTTGCGTCCGCGCGTGGTGTTCTATGCCCTGTTCCTGCTCGCGTTGGGCGGCGGGTTGGTCTATTCCATCAGTCAGCGCATTCCGGTGGAGCTCGATGTCATTCGTGACCGCAACGTGCTGTACCGTGAGACCGAGATGGGTCTGATCGAGAACGTCTATACCCTCAAACTCGTCAACATGGACGATCAGACGCACCGGTTTCAGCTGTCGGTCGCCGGCCTGGTCGGTCTCGAGTTGGATCTGGGTCAGGATGTCGTACAGCTCGCACCGGGCGAAGTGCGCAGCCTGCCGGTCCGGGTGCGCATCGATCCCATCAATTTGCAGCGGCCGAGCAACGAAATCAGCTTCATGCTCGAATCGCTCGACGACCCCGAACTGCAGACCCGACAAAGCGGCCGCCTGATCGGTCCGGCCGCAGGAGCGCATTGATGTCGATACAAAGCTTACCCTGGTACCGTCAATTCTGGCCCTGGTTCGTCATCGCCTTGCCCTTGACCGCGGTCGTCGCGAGTATCGCCACGCTGGTCATCGCGGTACGTGATCCGGATGGCCTGGTGGTCGACGATTACTACAAGCAAGGGCTGGCGATCAATCAGGCATTGGGCCGCGATCGTCAGGCGCAGGCGCTCGGGCTGTCCGGACTGGTACGCCTGGACCCGGCCGGCGGTCAGTTGGCATTGACGTTGAGCGGTCTACCGGCGAATGCGGACACCGACGACCTCGAGTTGCGCCTCGTCCATCCGACCCGGCCTCACCTCGACCGCAGCCTGACGCTGACCCGCGAATCCCGGGACGCGTGGAGCGCGCGACTGGGCCCCATCGCCCCAGGTCGCTGGCATGTGCAGCTGGAGTCGCCGCAAGGCGCGTGGCGTCTCGCGGGCCGGTTGGCCCTGCCCGAGCAGCAGCAGGCGCTGCTACAGCCAAACCCGGATTGAACAACGACAATAACGGAGGCTATGTCACCATGAACGAGATCCCGCTGATTCAACGCGTCGTCGCGATCCTCTGGCCCTCTTTCCTGATGTCCGGCCTGGCAACGATCCTGTTCTTCGCCGCCTTCGACCCACAGCACCTGCTCATGGGCAGCAGGTTCGCCGAGATGAGTCGGCTCGGTGCCTATACCCTCGGTTTTTTTCTGTTCTGGTTTCTGACCAGCCTCACCAGCGCCCTGACCTGCTACTTTCGACGGTCCTGCGAGAAGACTAACGCGCCCGGGTTGCGCTGAGTCGCCGTTCGCCGCAAAAGCCCGTCACTCGGGGTCGCTCGCCGCGGCACGCAGCCAAAAGGTCACCGGACCGTCGTTGACGAGTTCCACCTGCATGTCCGCACCGAATTGGCCGGCGGCGACCTCCGGGTGCTCGAGGCGAGCGCGCCTGAGGAGATAAGCGAACAATCGCCGGCCTTCCTCGGGGGCGGCGGCCGGTGTGAAGCTTGGGCGCATGCCTTTACAGGTGTCGGCGGCCAAGGTGAACTGCGGCACCAGCAACAGCCCGCCGCGCTGGTCGCTGAGGCTCAGATTCATCTTGCCGTCCGCATCGGGAAAGATCCGGTAACCGAGCAGCCGCTCCAGCAGGCGCTCTGCCTGCATCTCCGTGTCCCGGCGTTCGATGCCGACGAACACCAAGAGGCCTCGCGCGATCGCGCCGACCGGTTGCCCGCCGACCAGGACGCGCGCCCGGGCGACTCGCTGCAGCAGGCCGATCACGCAAGCCGCTCGGCGAACGCGTCGGTTGCCCGCACCAGCGCATCGACGATACCCGGCTCGGTCGCCGAGTGACCGGCGTCCGCGATGATCTCCAGTTGCGCCTGCGGCCAGGCCTCGTGCAACGCGAACGCCTGCTCGACGGGGCAAACGACGTCATAACGGCCGTGCACGATCACCCCCGGAATATCGTGCAGGCGTGACGCCCGATTCAGGATCTGATCGGGTTCGAGAAAGCTGCGGTTCATGAAGTAGTGACACTCGATCCGCGCCAGACTCAATGCGGTGAATGGATCCGCGAAGTGGTCGAGCACGGCTTGCCGCGGCAGCAAGGTGGCGGTGCGGCCCTCCCATAACGACCAGGCCTTGGCCGCCGCCATGCGCGTCACCTCGTCCGCCTCCGTCAGGCGTCGATAGAAGGCGGACACCAGATCCGCACGTTCGGCCGCGGGGATGGGCGCCAGGTAATCGCGCCAATAGTCGGGAAACAGGAAGGACGCACCCTCCTGGTAGAACCAGCGGATATCGCGCGGGCGACACAGGAAAATGCCGCGCAACACCAGGCCCAGGACGGCGTCCGGATGGGTCTCAGCGTAAACCAGGCCGAGCGTGGAACCCCAGGATCCGCCGAACACCAGCCAGCGCTGGATGTCGAGATGGGCGCGTATGCGCTCGATATCGGCCACCAGGACCCCGGTGTCGTTGCCGTGCAGCTCGGCATGCGGCGTGGAGCGACCGCAGCCGCGCTGGTCGAACAGGACGATGCGATAGCGTGTCGGATCGAAGAAGCGACGGTGAAAGGGCTCGCAGCCGGCGCCCGGCCCACCGTGCAGGAACAGCACCGGGATGCCGCCCGGATTACCGGACTCCTCGACATACAGCTGATGTGGAGCGTCGACCTTCAGAGTGTGACGGACATAGGGCGCGATTTCGGGATACAGAACCTGCATGGACACAACCTTAGTGGTACGCACGCTCCACTTTGCGGGGCGGGAGTAGGGATATTCTTACAAGTTGCTTCACAACGAACTGACACAAGCCACGCGGGGATAGTGCCATTATCGCAGCCGGCTTCATGCGCACCCGAGTAACCGGAGAGCTGAAGTCTAGGGACAATCGGCGCATCGGAAAAGTACGGATACTTTTTTGGGAGGAAGAGTATGCGCAGCTGTCCGGACGCCTCCAGGGAGGGAGTTCAGACGCCTTCCAGCATCGACCCGGCGGCTTGCGCCGGGTTTCTTTTTTCCGGGCTCCGCACTTTCCATCGCATAAAAAAACACAGGGCCCGTGCAGGCCCTGTGTTTCCAACACCGACGCGCCGGGTTCAGATGAACAGGCAGACGTCCGCTTCCTTGCCCATGGGCAGGAAGTAGGTGGCACCGACGTAGTCGACGCCGCCGATGAACTCGTCATGGCTGAAGCCGAACACGTCGACGGTCATCTGGCAGGCGAACATCTTCACTTCCGCCTCGATGCACAGTTCACGCAGCTCCTCGACGGTCGCGACACCCTTGTTCTTGAAGGTCTTCTTCATCAAACCGGTGGCGACCTTCTCGAAGCCGGGGATACCGGCCATGATCAGGTTCGGCATCGGCCAGGCGAAGCTCTGGAACCACTTCGGACCGAACGGCATCTTCATGGGCATGGCCGGATTGCCGAGCGGGCTGACCTCGGAGGGGATCTCCTTCTTCAGCAGCAACAGGCCGTAGAAGGTGAAGAAGATGCTGGCTTCCCAGCCGAGCGCCGCGGCGGTGGAGGCGAGGATGAACGGCGGGTAGGCCCAATCCAGGGTGCCCTTGGTCGCGATGATCGCCATGGATGGCGTCTTGCTGGCCTCGATCTCGGCCAGTTTGGTCGGCAGCAGCTCGTCCAGCTTCTGGTTCAGCCACTGATCGAGCTGTCCATTCTGCATTGCGTCGGTCGACATATTACCCTCCTCCTAAACTGCAATAGTTTGACTTTGGACGAACAGGTTGTCCCGGGCGCACTGCAGACAACTGCCAAGTCCTGTGTGTATACGGTCGTTGGTTCAGGATCCCGAATTGTCGCCAACCACTGCGCAGCGGCCAACGAATCATTAATATAATTTCCGGCCAGCGCCAAGCGCTGGTGCTGCAATATATTCTGCCCAGCCCGCGAGAGTCAACGCGGCACCCGGATCCGCGATCTGTTGCTGCGCTGTTTGCCGTCGAAACGGCTTCGTCAGCATTGCTCCCAGGGCAAACCGCGGAACCGCCAGCCGCCCAGTGTACTGCGGTGGTGGCTCGTATCGAGCTCGCCCTCGAAGCCCTCGGTGATGTTGTATATCTCCCTAAAGCCGTTCTTTACCAGCAGCTTACCGGCCTCCAGAGAGCGCTTCCCGCTGCGGCACAACAGTACGACCGGTGCGCAGCTGAAGTTCCCGTTCGCGTCGCACACGCCGCCGAGGACGAGTTGTCGGATCTGCGTGACGAAGTGCGGATTGATCTGCCAATCCGGCTCGTCGATCCAGGGCACGTGGATCGCGCCGACCGGATGTCCGACGAACAGGTATTCCATATTGGAACGCACATCGATCAGAATGGCGCGCGGATTCTTCTGGAGAAACTCCCAGGCCTCCTGCGGCGATATCCCGACGACTTCTGTTGCTTCGGTCATGCGCTGCCTCCGGTCGTGATTTCTGCTCAGTATAGTTATGCTCTGACGTCGGCCGCCCGCCCAGGACCCGTTTGGATCTCCGCACCATGAACATGCCGATCGCCATACCCCGCCCGCCCAAGGCCTTGCTGCGTCCCGTCGGCCGCGCCATCGGGGACTACGCCATGATTCAGCCCGGGGACCGGATTCTGCTGGGGCTCTCCGGTGGCAAGGATTCGCTCTCGTTGCTGCACATCCTACGCCACCTGCAGCGGCATGCGCCGGTGCGCTTCGACATCGGCGCCATCACCATCGATCCCATGGTCGAAGGTTTCGACCCCTCGCCGTTGCAGGCCTATGTGGCGGCGCTCGGCGTCCCCTACCACTTCGTCCGCGAGCCGATCATGGAACGCGCGCTGACCCACATGCGGAACGATTCCTATTGCAGTTGGTGCGCGCGCATGAAGCGCGGTCTGATGTACAACACGGCGCGCACCCAGGGCTACAACGTCCTTGCGCTGGGCCAGCACCTGGACGATCTCGCGGAGAGTTTTCTGTTGTCGGCCTTCCACGGCGGGCGCCTGCAGACCATGAAGGCGCATTACCGCAACGATGCCGGCGACGTACGCATCATCCGGCCGCTGGTGTACGTGCGCGAGCGGCAGTTGCGCGCCTTCAGCGAGGCCGCCGCACTACCGGTGATCCGGGACAATTGCCCCGCCTGCTTCCGCATGCCCAGTCAGCGGGCGCAGATGAAGGCGTTACTTGGCCAGGAGGAGGCGCACAACGACCGGCTCTTCCAGGCATTGCTCTCCACGCTACGCCCGCTGATGGACGAGCAGGGCGC
>Ga0172382_10007236_pt1 | contig 15831 bp, 14 predicted proteins | sample Leawel138RmetaG_FD_122245 | JGI IMG/M metagenome (GOLD analysis project Ga0172382, IMG submission 122245) | Leachate microbial communities from a municipal landfill in Southern Ontario, Canada - Leachate well 138R metaG | ecosystem: Engineered > Solid waste > Landfill > Unclassified | place...
ACCCTGACCGGTTTCAGGTACATCAAACAGGTCATCCAGCACGTTGATGCCGCCGACAAAGGCCTCACTCTGGTCCAGCACAACAACCTTGCGATGCAATCGGCGCAAACGACGCAGGCTGAACCGGTAGAACTCGACCCCCTCGGGCTCGGGGCGATACACCCGAAAGCGGGCGCCCATCTGCTCGAAGTGCTGTGCCAGCATCCGGACATGACGCGCACTGCCAAACCCGTCAACCACCACCCGCACCCGCACCCCACGCGCGCATGCCGCCCGCAAATGGTCAAGCAGTGTCAGCCCGGTGTCATCGAGATTGAAAATATAGGTTTCAAGGTGAATACTGAAACACGCGCTGTCGATGGCCTCGAACAAGGCAGGGAAGTATTCCCCCCCGTTTTGCAGCAACCGAATGGCATTGCCGGCCCGCCACCGGACGAAATCCGGGTAGCGTTCTGGCCCACGCAGGCTCACGGCAGTTCAAGCTCGGTGAACACCGGCGCATGATCAGACCATTGTGACCAGGGCTTGCCATGCAGCACGCGGGCGCTGCGAACCGCAAAGCCGCGCTGGTAAATACGGTCAAGCCGAAGCCAGGGAAACGCGGCAGGAAACGTGCGTGGCGGCAAGGTGGTGCGCGCCATGCCGTCCATGCCCAGTTCACGCGGGCGCCCACCCAATGCCGCGTGGCTGCCAAGCCGGCTTAACCCACGGCGCAATGCCTTGATAGACGCCGGCAAGGTCAGGGGCCCGGTGTGAGCAGTATGCGGTGCCACCGAAAACACTTCGTACAGGCCCAATTGCTCAACAAACAGCGGGGCCAGACGGTTATTCCAGTCGTTGAAATCACCGGCGATCAGCAGCGGTGCCTCGTCGGGCACCAGACGCCGAATGCGTTCGACCAGCGCCTGGATCTGGCGTGACCTGCCCCCGGCAAACAACCCCAGATGCACCACCAGGCAATGCACCGGTGCACCCTTGATGTCGATAACCGCATGCAACAGGCCGCGTTGCTCAAGACGATGATCGGAAACGTCTTCGTTTTCGAAGTTCAGCACCGTAAAGCGCGACAACAAGGCATTGCCATGGTCAGTATGCGTGCGCACGGCATTGCGCCCGTAACACACCCCCATGCCCAGGGCTGCGCCCAGCGATTCATGCTGGGCGTCAAGTACGCTGCGACGCTGGTTGCGCCCCTGCACTTCCTGCAGAAAAAGCAGATCGGGTCGCAGCCCGTACAACCCCAACCGAAGCTGGGACAAGGAATCGCGCGCACCGGTGGCCGAGCGACCCTTGTGGATGTTGTAGCTGACGACCCGAATAACCGACATGATGGCTGGGCCCGCAACCGCTTACGCGGCCGGCGTCTCGGTCTTGCGCAGGCGGATGTGCAATTCGCGCAATTGCTTTTCGTCGACCGGCGACGGTGCCTGCGTAAGCAGACACTGGGCCCGCTGCGTTTTGGGGAAGGCGATAACGTCGCGAATGGATTCCGCACCCGTCATCATGGTGACCAGACGGTCGAGACCAAACGCAACCCCCCCGTGTGGCGGCGCACCATACTGCAGGGCGTCGAGCAGGAAGCCGAATTTTTCGGAGGCTTCTTCGGCGCCGATGTTCAGGGCACGGAACACCTTGCTTTGAACGTCGGCACGGTGGATACGTACCGAACCACCACCGATTTCCCAGCCGTTGAGCACGATGTCGTAGGCCTTGGCCAATGCACTGGCCGGGTCGGTTTCGAGCAACTCTTCGTGGCCGTCTTTGGGGCTGGTGAACGGGTGGTGCGCCGCAAAATAGCGCCCTTCTTCGGGGTCGTATTCGAACATGGGGAAGTCAACCACCCACAGCGGTTTCCAGCCGGCCTCGAACAGGCCTTTGGATTTGCCAAATTCGCTATGGCCGATTTTGACGCGCAACGCGCCGATGGCGTCGTTGACCACCTTGGCCTTGTCGGCACCGAAGAAAATCAGGTCGCCGCTTTGGGCACCGGTACGCTCGATAAGCTGGGTAAGCGCCTGGTTATGGATGTTCTTGACGATGGGCGACTGCAGGCCTTCAGGCACGCTGGCCGCATCGTTGACCTTGATGTACGCCAGCCCTTTGGCACCATAAATGGCCACAAACTTGGTGTAGGCATCGATTTCGCTGCGCGGCATTTCGGCACCGCCCGGAACACGCATGGCCACCACGCGGCAGGCCGGGTCGTTGGCGGGTGCCGAAAACACCTTGAAGTCAACGTCGGACATCAGGTCGGACACATCGACGAATTCAAGCTTGACGCGCAAGTCGGGTTTGTCGGAGCCGAAACGACGCATTGCTTCGTCCCAGGTCATGGAGGGGAACTGTGCGGGCAGGTCGACGTCTTGCACCGACTTGAACACATGACGCAGCATGCCTTCAAAAATTTCACGAATTTCGAATTCGTTCAGGAACGATGTCTCGCAGTCGATTTGTGTGAATTCGGGCTGGCGATCGGCACGCAAGTCTTCATCGCGGAAGCACTTGGTGATTTGGTAGTAACGGTCGAAACCGGCGACCATAAGCATTTGCTTGAACAGCTGGGGCGACTGGGGCAATGCGAAAAACTCGCCGGCGTTAACCCGCGACGGCACCAGGTAGTCGCGCGCACCTTCAGGGGTGCTTTTGGTGAGCATGGGGGTTTCGATATCGACAAAACCCAGGCTATCGAGGTACTTGCGCACTTCAATTGACACGCGGTAGCGCAGCATCAGGTTGCGCTGCATTTGCGGGCGACGCAGGTCGAGTACGCGGTGGGTCAGGCGGGTGGTTTCTGACAGATTGTCGTCATCAAGCTGGAACGGCGGTGTTACCGACGCATTCAGGATTTCAATTTCACGGCACAGTACCTCAACCTCGCCGGACGCCAGTTCTGTATTGACCGTACCAGCGGGACGTTCGCGCACCAGCCCGGTAATGCGTACACAAAACTCGTTACGGATACGCTCGGCCGTTTCAAACGCCGCCACGTTATCGGGGTCAACCACAACCTGGGCCAGGCCAGCGCGGTCGCGCAGGTCGATAAAAATGACGCCACCGTGGTCGCGACGGCGGTGAACCCAGCCAAACAGGGTGACAGTCTGGCCCAGGTGGGCTTTACCAACCTCGCCGGTGTAGCAAGTACGCATGAAAAGAACTCCGTAAATAAATGTGTTTGATCCGTTTCGGCCCGACATCAGGGCGAGTCTTTGGGGCCTTTGGTGGCGGCCACCGCAGCAGCCGCCGCAGCCGCATTCACGGCCGCCTGTACAAGTTCGGGACGCATGGCACCCGGTGCCACAACCCCCATGGAAACGATGTATTTCAGCGCGGCATCGACGGTCATGCCGAGCACCTGGACATCGGCACGCGGCATCATCAGGAAAAAACCTGATGTTGGGTTGGGCGTGGTCGGCACATAAACACTGACGAAATCGCCCCCCAGCCGCTCGGCAACCTCACCACTTGGCGTGCCGGTAAGGAAAGCGATTGTCCAGGACCCCTGTCGGGGATACTGAACCAGAACGGCCTCGCGAAACGCCTGCCCGCTGGGCGACAGAACCGTGTCGCTGACCTGTTTGACCGAATTATAAATGGAACGTACCAGCGGAATCCGGCCCAGCAGGCGCTCCCAGCGATCGACAAATGCACGACCAAGGAAATTGGCACCCGCCAGGCCGCTGAAAAACACCACAAACAGCACCAGTAACAACTGGAAGCCGGGGATCCGTACCCCGAACAGTGATTGCGAGGTCAGAAACGACGGCACAACACCTTCAAGGGTGCTGAACACCAATGACAACACCCACAGGGTGATGACCAGCGGAATCCAGATCAGGAGACCGGTAATGAAATAGCGCTTGAAGTGGCGCATGCGGTGTCAGCCGGCTGCCGGCGTGGATGCCGCGGGTGACGGGGCAGGCGCTGCAGGTGCAGACGAAGTGGCGTTGTCGGATGGTGTGGCCGAGGCTGGCCCGGCTGGGTTGCCTGACGCACTGTTGCCACCGCGAAAATCAGTAACGTACCAGCCCGACCCTTTCAGCTGAAAGCCCGCCGCAGTGACCTGCTTGGCATAGGTTGACTGGCCACACTGCGGGCACTGGGTAAGCAACGGATCGGAAATCTTTTGCAGAACGTCTTCGGCATGACCGCAAGCACTGCACTTGTAAGCATAAATAGGCACGATAATTACCCCTGAAGAATTCAGGATTTTAGCTGTTTTTACTGCTCGCCACCCATCGTCGGGACGCATGACGGCCAACCTGTCACGGCGTAGATTGGGGCGGCAGGCCGTTCTGCAAGCATTCGGAAGAAAGTTGCAGTATCCTAGAAGGCTAAGCGCTCTATTTTTTCAGGAATACGACGGGATGACGAGCCCTAACCAATCTACGGCTGCCCACGGTGGCGCCGCACCCAACAGCCAGCCGTACACCTTTTCGCTGCGGGCCCAGAAAATCACCAGTTCAACCATTCGGGAAATCCTGAAGGTAACCGAACGCCCCGAAATCATCTCGTTTGCCGGCGGGTTGCCGGCAGCCAAGGGCTTTCCTGTTGACACCATCAGCGCCGCCTTCGAGCGCGTGCTCAGCCGCAACGGTCACGCTGCACTGCAGTATGGCCCTACCGAAGGGTATGCACCGCTGCGCGAATGGGTGACACAAGACCTCAAACGCGTGGGCGCCACCGACGTCAATATCAACCAGGTGCTCATTGTTTCCGGCTCGCAGCAAGCGCTCGACCTGCTGGGCAAGCTGTTCATTGATCCGGGCAGCAAGGTTCTGGTCGAAGCCCCCAGCTACCTGGGCGCACTTCAATCATTTTCGCTGTTTGAACCCGAATATGTTGCCGTTCCCACCGACGATCAAGGCCTGGTCCCGGAAGGCCTGACCGACGAGCGGGTTGCTGGCGCGCGCTTCATTTACGCCCTGCCAAATTTCCAGAACCCCACCGGGCGAACCCTGAATCTTGAACGCCGCAAGGCCCTGGTACAACGCTGTGCCCAGGCCAATGTGCCCATTATCGAAGACGACCCCTACGGTGACCTTCGCTATGCCGGCGAAGCCCTGCCAGGTTTGCTGGGCCTGGGCCGCGAAGCCGGTGCAACTGTTATCCGGTTGGGCAGCTTCTCGAAAGTACTGGCCCCCGGCCTGCGGTTGGGCTACATCGTGGCACCTGAAGCCATCATCGCCAAGCTGGTGCAAATCAAGCAGGCCACCGACCTGCACACGGCAACGCTTACACAAATGGCTGTTTACGAAACCATTCAAGATGGTTTCCTGAACTTCCACCTGCCGGCCGTTCGCGATATTTATAAAGAACAATGCGGCTACATGCTCGACGCCATGGCCCAGTACTTCCCCAAAGAAGCCCACTGGACAACACCCGAAGGCGGCATGTTCATCTGGGTAACCCTGCCCGAACACATCAATGCCTACGACCTGCTCGATCGCTCGATCAAGGAAAACGTAGCCTTTGTTCCGGGTGAACCGTTCTACGCAGGGGCCGAACCCAAGCGCAACACCCTGCGTCTCAGCTTCGTTACGGTCTCGGAAGAGCGCATCCGCGAAGGCATTCAAATCCTGGGGCGCCTTATCGCCGAAACCCCCGCCAGCAAAGCAGCGTGAGCACGTCACAGCACACACCCGACCTGTCCGATATGCGCCACGACGACTGGGTGGCGCGCTACCTGCCGGCAGCATGGGGGCCTTATGCCCGTCTGTGCCGGCTCGACCGGCCCGTCGGCACCTGGCTTACCTTGCTGCCCTGCCTGGCAGCCCTGGTTCTTGCCGCCGAAGGCTGGCCCACCCTGTTCCGTCTGTTCATCTTTTCGCTGGGTGCCTTGCTGATGCGTGGCGTGGGCTGCACCATCAACGATATTTTCGACCGCGACATTGACAGCAAGGTCGAACGCACCCGTTTTCGGCCCCTTACCAGCGGCCAGCTTACGCTGAAGAACGCGCTGTGGTTTTTGCTGGGCCAGTTCGCGGTTTGCGCCCTGCTGCTGTTCGCCGTCAACGAATACAGTCGCTGGCTGGCCGTATTGCTGGTACCCATTGTCATTATCTACCCGCTGTGCAAACGGTTTACCTATTGGCCGCAAATTGTGCTGGGCATCGGGTTTAACTGGGGCATGCTGATGGCCTGGTCCGACACCCAGAACACCTTGCCGCTGGCGGGTGTCGCCCTTTGGGTGGGGGCTGTGCTGTGGCAGGTTGGCTACGACTCTGTTTACGCCTATGTTGACGTGCGCGACGACCTGAAACTGGGCGTAAAATCAACGGCCATGCGGTTTGGCGAACACGGCAAACTATGGATTGGCGGCTTCTATGTCGCTACTATTGCCCTGTGGCTGTACGCAGGTATTGCTCTGCACCTGTCATGGGCTTATTTCGTGGTGCTGGCAGTTATTGCCGGCCATTTCATATGGCAAATGCGGGTCTTCAGTCTGGCCCACCCCGACCGCAATTTCATGCTGTTTCGTTCCAATATGACCCCCGGCGTTTTGCTGATCGTCGCCGCCCTTGGCGGTACGCTAATCAACTAAAGGTTCAAAGCCATGCCCTCTTTCCTTGAAGCGTTGGCAACGTTTCTGTTTGCCGTTGCCATCATCCATACCTTTTCGGTGCCGGTTTTTGCCCGGCTGTCCAACAAAAAAGGCCCCCACTCGGGCCTTTGGCACTTACTGGCCGAAGTCGAGGCCGTGTTCGGGGTCTGGGCGTTTGTTCTGATCATCATTATGGTGATATCGGCAGGTGCACCCGAGGCCATCAGTTATGTCGACTCACGCAACTTCACCGAGCCGTTGTTTGTATTCGCCATTATGGTTGTGGCCGCCAGCAAACCAATTCTTGACCTGGTCGGCCTGCTGGTACGCGGGCTGGCTCGTGCCCTGCCCATGCAGACAGAAGTCTCGATGTTTTTCATCACGATGGCGCTGGTACCCCTGGCCGGATCGTTCATTACGGAACCTGCCGCCATGACGCTGGCAGCCCTGCTGCTGCGCGATGCCTATTTTCGTCGTCCCGGCCAAACCGGGTTCAAATACCTTACCATCGGTGTCCTGTTCGTCAACATTTCAATCGGCGGGGTATTGACAGCCTATGCGGCCCCCCCGGTACTGATGGTGGCCCAAACCTTTGGCTGGGATTCAGCCTACATGGCCACCCACTTTGGCTGGCGCGCGGTCGCTGCCGTCCTGATCAACGCCACGCTCCTGACCTTCATCGTGCGCAAGTATCTGGTCACCAAAGCCATCGGTACAGGTACCGGCGTCAATGCAGCCGACGAATCCGCCGACAAGCGTCCCGCGGCGCCGCCGCTGGTCATGGCCATCCACCTGGGTTTCCTGGTTGCCGTTGTGCTTACTGCGCATCACCCCGCCATGTTCCTGGGCCTGCTCATGATGTTCATCGGCTATACCCAAGCCTACAAAAAGTTCCAGAACCCCCTGTTGATTAAAGAAGGATTGCTGGTTGGCTTCTTCCTGGCCGGGCTGGTCGTTCTGGGTGGCATGCAGAAATGGTGGTTGCAAGACCTTCTGGGCGGGCTTTCCCCGACCATCCTGTTCTGGGGCGCTACCGCCCTGACCGCCCTTACCGATAATGCCGCCCTGACCTACCTGGGCTCTCTGGTTGAAGGCACAAATGACCTGTGGCGCTATATGCTGGTTGCCGGAGCCGTCACGGGCGGCGGTCTTACCGTCATTGCCAACGCCCCAAACCCGGCGGGTTTCGCCATCCTGAAAGGCACATTCCCAGATGGCGCCATCTCGCCCCTCAAGCTACTGCTCTCTGCGGCCGTACCCACCGCCATCGCCGCATTCTTCTTCCTTTTACCCCACAGCGCCTTCAGCTAAAAGCGGTATAACAACAAAGTTGCAGTTGAAAAACGGCCACACGTCACAACACAGCCGCTGCAAGCAATAGACGCACAAAAAAGATCCCTGCCGGTTACACAACCGGCAGGGATCTTTTTTACAACCAGCTGAGCCCGAAAGCCCGACAGGGTTACTGGCCTGCGTTGTTTTTTACGCGACGCTGACCCGTACCGCTTTCACGGCGCAGTGCGCGCACCAGCCATACAAACAGTGTCAGGGAACACACCAGACCTACAACGAACAATGCAACAACAATCAATTCACCTGTGGTCATGGCGCGCTCCTGAGGCCTGTTTAAAAAACGTGATTACTGGCTGGCACCAAACTTTTCGCGCAGTTCTTTGCTGTACTTGGGGCTGGCTTGTTCAATGGCACCCCAGGCCGCTTCATTGGCTTGCTTGACGAAGGCTGCACTGTCGGTAACCGGCACCATTTCAATTCCAAAGTCTTGCTGACGCTTTTGCTCGGCAACCGCCAGTTCGTGATCTTTGGCGTAGTTGGCCTCAATTTTAGCCATTTGCGCCTTCAGGAACTCGCGCTGCTTGTCATCCAGTTTCTTTTCCCAGGTGTCCTGGTTCATGAACAGACTGACTTCTACGTTATAAAAACCTGGCTCGACACGGTACTTGGTCTTTTCTTGCCAACCCAGATCGAAAATACCAACACTGGGCCAGCCGTAGCCATCAACCACACCACGTTCAAGCGCGGTAAACACCTCGCCGGGGGGAACCTGCAGCGGAGTGGCACCCAGCGACTGGAAGAAGGCACGATACACCGGCACGCTGCGCAGCTTCATACCCGAGAACGAATTGCCTTCAGGCTTTTTGTTGGCATACACGTGGTATTTCAGACCGTCTGTGGTGCGACCCAACCAGACCATATTGGCCTTTTCGCGGTGGATCTTGTCCATCAGTTCGTAGCCACCGTTCTTGCGAAGTTCGGCCATCGGTGTGTTGGTAACCGTCAGGGTCAGGCCTTCGGGTACCAGGTTGGCGTGGAATACGGCTGTGGTGTTGGCAATATCGACCACACCTGAGCGCAACGCGCTGCCCACTTCGAACGGAGGCATCGCTTCTGGGCCACCGATAAACTGGATCTGTACCAGCCCTTTGCCCTCTTCGTTCACCGACTTCATGAACTCGTTGAACTGACGGAAAAAGAAGGCGTCCTGATTAAATACGCTAACCGCTTTAAGGGTGACTTCGGCCGCCTGGACTGACGACATCGCAGCCAGGCCCAGGAATGTCCCGACAACTACTTTTTTCAATTGCATTTTCATGGTTGAATCTCCTTTGGTTACATCATGAGCCGCGGCAAACCAACAGCAAGCCAGGGCAAGAACAAGATCAGGGCAATAACCAACACCTCGATGATCAGGAATGGCATCACCGACGCATAAATTTGCGTCAGGCGAATCTGGGGCGGCGCCACACTTTGCATCACCATACACAACAAGCCAAACGGCGGTGTCAGCAGGCCAAGCTCCATAGCCACCAGCAACATCACACCCAGCCAGACCGGATCAATGCCTGCCGCGTTAGCCAGTGGCATGAAGAATGGCAAAGTGATCATCATCATGCTGACCTGGTCAATAACACAACCCAGCACCAGCAAAATCAGCAACATGCCAACGATCAGCATGAACGGCGACAAGTCGTACGCCGTAATCAGGCTTAGCAAACCGGAGGTAGCCCCCGAAAAGCTGAGCAACTGCGAAAAGGTGGTTGATGCAATCAAGACAAACAAGATAATGACGGAAATACGGGCCGTTTCTATCAGTGACTTGTAAAAGCTCTTGACCGTGAATGAGCCGTAGCACATTGTGGCAATAGTCGCGGCAACAGCACCAATAGCGGCCGATTCAGTGGGTGACGCCCAGCCAACCAGCATGCTGCCCACAACAGCCACGAAAATACCCAGCAGCGGTACCACGTCGCGAAAGAAAGGCTTCCACTTTTCCCAGCCAGAAACCTGGTCAGACGGGTCATCGGGCGGTGCCATTTCGGGGCTGATCTTGCAGCGCAAGACAACATAGCCGACAAACAACACAGCCATCAGCAAACCAGGCAAGATACCGCCGATCAGCAACTGCGAAATGGAAATGCCTGCCAGACTACCCAGCATGACCGCCAGGGCCGATGGCGGTATAAGCATGGCGATACCGCCAACGGCCATAATGGGCCCCATCGCAATGTTGGGGTGATAACCGCGACGCATCATTTCAGGCAGCAACGTGCCACCCATCATGGCCGTATTGGCGATGGTAGAACCCGACAGCGTGGCAAACACCGTACCCCCCACCACCGATACCACCGACAAGCGGCCAGGTACGCGGGCAATGAGCTTTTCAATGGCATTGATGGCCCTGAACGCAAGCCCGGTATGGAAAAGGACCTCGCCCATGAGTATGAACAGCGGAATGGGGGTCAGGGAAAAACTGCTGACAGACTGAATCGAGTTGCGAACCAGCTGGCTGACACCGGCCTCACCACCCATGAAAATCCAGGCGCCCAGAAGGTTGACACCCAAAAATGCGAACGCGACCGGCACACCGATCAGCATCAGGACAAACAATGTACCCAGCAACAGGGTCAATGCAGATTGCCAATCCATCATGCCCCCTTGCTACGGGTGAATATGCCAGCAAACTGACGGGTAAACTCGATGATAAGCAACACAAAAGACACCAGCATAGGCAGGCCCAACCACCACTCGGGGAACATCAGCACCTTGAACACGATACCGCCTTGGGCAACGGCATCCATCAGGCTGGTGTAGCTATACCAGCCCAGCACGACAGAAATGAACAGGCAGATGCCGTAAGAAATGAAGCTGACGATGAACCTGGGCACACCGGTAAAACCGCGCACAATCACATCGACCCGGATATGGTCGTTGGTATAGACCAGCCAGGGTGCGGCACAAAACGCCGCAACCATCAGCATGTACTCGGTAACCTCGACAGACCAGCCGATTGACATCGAGCTGACGTTGCGCAACAAGACATCCGCACACACCAGCAACGCCATCGACATAAAAAGCAGTGCAGCAAACGCACCGGTACCATCCAGAAGACCTTTCCAGGCCTTTGCCAGCCCGGTCGCCGGTACTGGCTCGGGCGGGTTTTCGTATGAACTTTGCATCCTCGTATCCTTGGGCAGAAGGTCAAGAATTTTAACCTTAAACCAATTGATGCATTACATTCAGCCCACTCAACATGACGCTAATTTCGCTTAAAGTTACCAAGAGTTACCCTTTTCTGCATGCATCTTACGAATCATTGCATTGAAGAACTTAACAGCAAAATCGTCCTCACGGATCAGCATTGCCGTCAGATCGGCACACTTTTGACGAACTTCGTCTGACAAGAGAACATCTTCACCCCCCATGGCCGCTGATTGAGCCTGAATTTCGGCGGCGCGCTGTACTGTCCAGAGCAGGAAGAAGGCTTTCTCAATACTGCTTTCACCGACAGCCACACCATGGTTACGCAGCACCAGAATGTGCTTTTCACCCAGACTAGCCAGCATGCGAACCTTTTCATCGGCAAACAGCGTGATGCCTTCAAACGCATGGTAGGCCACACGGCCGAACAGCTGCGCACCATAGAAATTGTTGTGATCGAATCCGTCCTGCTTCTGGGCTACAGCCGAAACAGGGGTCGTGTGGGTGTGAATCAGGCAATGGATATCATCGCGCGCGCCGTGCACGGCACTGTGCAGGGCAAACCCGGCAGGGTTGGCGTCGTACTCTGAAGCATCAAGCTTGTTGCCCTCAAGATCCACTTTCAGCAAGTTGGCCGGTGTCACCTCGCTGTAGTTCAGGCCAAACGGGTTCACCAGATAATGGTGTGCCGGCCCGGGCAAACGGGCCGAAATATGGTTGAAAATGGTTTCGGTCCAGCCAAAAAAATCAACCAGGCGATAGCAATACGCCAGCTGTTCGCGCAAGGCCCATTCGGCATCACTGCAGTTGGCGGGGCGGATGACAACATCAGACATAACAAGACTCCAGAGTGGGCCGGCGTTGCGCCTTCGCCGGGGTATACGGCATGGCGGCGTCAACCGTCATGCCAGCGCAAATCGGACAGGCCGGGCTACAACAGCACGGCCTGGAAAGAAACCACCAGAACGTTAGCGGGATACAGCGACGGCCTGCCCGCGAAACCGTGCCAGCGCCAGCACATCTTGCGTGACCGGCATGGCCATATCCATACGCTGTGCCAGCTCAAGGACAGCATCACCAATGGCGGCAAGCTCGAGCGGCAGCCCTTTTTCATAATCTTGCAGCATGGATGTTTTAACAGGCCCCATGCCGGCCGCCAGGTCAATAAACGTATGCGGATCAAAATTGACGCGTGCCCCGTAGGCGGCCGCAACTGCCAGGCCCTCGTGCAGCATCTTGGCCACAATACGCTTCAGATCCGGCAGCGAATACAGCTGTTCAAGTGTTGCCCCGGTGACAACAGACAACGGGTTGGAGGTCAGATTGGCCAGAATTTTGGTCCAGAGCGTATCGCGGATACGATCAACGCCACGCGCTTCAATTCCAGCCGCTTCGACCAGAGCGCGCAAGCGCTCAAGGCGTGGCGTCATCTGGCCCGACGGTTCACCGAAAACAATCAGGTGGGGGTTGTTTGACGTAACCACACCGGGTGATGGCGCTTGTGCCGTGATGAACACCACGCAGCCAATAACCTGCTCTGGCGGCAAGGCATGGGCCAGCACGCCATCGGGGTCGACGGCAGCGACGGCCTGACCCGCGAAACGCCCCCCCTCGGCATGGAAGTACCACCAGGGCACGCCGTTAACCATCGGTACAACCATTGTCTGCTCACCTATCATCGGCGCCAGCGATGGCATGATCGACGGCAGCGACTGGGCCTTGGTGCACACAAAGACAATGTCCTGTACGCCGAAGTCAGCCGCATTGGCGCTGGCATTGACTGCAACACGATGCTCACCATCAAGGTCGGTTAAACGAATCCCGTCCTGGCACAAGACCGACAGCGTTTCGCCGCGCGCCAGAACATTGACGGACTGACCTCCGGCCTGAAGGCGCGCCGCGACGGTACAACCGATCGCTCCGGCACCGGCCACACACACACGCAAGGGCCCGCTGGATGTCATTTCTTCCCCTAATAATTGATTCAACTTCAAAAGTTTACTCTTGAAGCATTTTGTGGAAACTTAGGGATTTCGCTTAAAATTCCAGCTTTAGGCGAACACCTTGATCGCACTTCCCGACGATTTTTTTACCCGCCTTGAAGCACAGGGCTGGGCCATGTCCGACGGTGTCATCCCGCCCGACTGGCGTCTGTCCTTGCGGGGGGCCAGCCAGACACTCTGGGAAGCCGGCCAGTTTCACGAAGCCACCATCGGGAAACACGCAAGCCGGCAAAATAACCCGAAAATTCGCGGCGACAGCATCTGCTGGGTCGATTTCCACGCCCAACCCTTCAGTACCCACCCTTTCACCGGCTTTCTGGCCGAACTTCGCCAAGCCCTTAACCAGCAGTACTACCTTGGCCTGCGCAGCGAAGAATTCCACCTTGCACGCTACGACAGCGGCTATGGCTACAGCCGGCACCTTGACCAGCACCGCAACAGCCCCCACCGGAAAATCTCGGTCGTGCTCTATTTGAATGACGACTGGAATGCCGATGACGGCGGCGAACTGTGCCTGTATGAAGCGGTTACCAACAATGTGTCCCAAGCCAGCCGTACGGCGCAAGCTACACAGAAAACGAAGGCAAACCCTGTTGAAACCGATATCCCGCTCGAACGCGTAACCAGGTTGCTACCCCTGCCCGGTCGACTGGTGATTTTCAGAAGCGACACCATCTGGCATGAAGTGTTACCGACACGACGCACACGCTGGAGCCTGACAGGATGGTTTCGTGATGATGTGGTGTTTTGAACCGGCTAAACCGAACAGACCGCCTCGGCACCTGACCCCGCCACACCTGCATTGTTTTTTGCAAACGCCACTTCCATATCGCGGGGCAGCGTCACACCATTTTTAACAGCCAACACCTCGGCCATGATGCTGACGGCGATTTCGGACGGGGTCTTGCTGCCAATATAGATGCCAATGGGCCCGCGCAGGCGCTTGAGCGACTCAGGCGTTTGGTCAAAGTGTTCAATCATGCGCTCGTGGCGAGCCTGGTTATTGCTGCGTGAACCAATGGCCCCCACGTAAAACGCCTCGGTTTCAAGGGCCTCAAGCAAGGCCAGATCATCAAGCTTGGGGTCATGTGTCAGGGCAATAATGCAAGAACGGCGGTCAGCCTTGAACGACAATACGACGTCATCGGGCATATCAGACACCACCGTAACCCCCGGCACCGACCAGCTGCCACGGTATTCCTCGCGCGGGTCGCACACGGTAACCGCAAAACCGTTGAACAGCGCCATGGTGGCCAGATATTCCGTCAGTTGTCCGGCACCGATCAGCAGCATGCGATATTCGGGGCCGAAGGTATTGACCAGTTCGGTGTCGGTTACGACCAGGGCTTCAGGCTGTTCAGCAGGCAGCAAGGTGACATGGCCATCGTCCAGGCGCACACGGCGATGCATCAGTTGCCCGGCCTGCAACGACGCAATCAAGGCCGCCAGGGCATCGGGGTCGGGGTCGAACTCAAGCAGCAGCTCAAGGGTGCCGCCACAGGGCAAACCAAACCGATGGGCCTCGTCAGCCTTGATACCGTATTTCAGAAAACGCGGCGTGCCCTGCGGCATGTCTTCGTTTTGCGGTGCGCCGGCATAGGCCTTGGTGAAACGGTAGATCAGGTCATCTTCAATGCACCCGCCCGACACCGAGCCCACCACGGCACCATCTTCACACAACGCCATGGTTGAGCCAACAGGCCGGGGCGATGACCCCCAGGTACGTACCACGGTTGCCAGCAAGGCCCGTTTACCCGCATGACGCCAGTCGTGCAGGGCGCGTAAAACCACGAGATCAAGATTTTCCATAACCAGAATTCCGTTAAACAGATAGTGCGTTAACCCATCGGACCCGTCGCATGTAACCCGAACGATGGTGCTTCATGGCTATTATGGCCATAGTTCAAAGAGAAACGGCAAGTCAAAGTGCAGGCCCAGCAAACCGTATCACTTATAAGCCGCTGCAATCCACCCAAAAACCGTAACAATCGCCCTGGCGCGGTACGTTAAAATTGATTCTTTGTGCAGCCCTGCTGCCCGGCCCCCTTATTTCCCCAGGATGTCACTATGCAATTCGATCAGTCAGGCGTTAACGCCCTTATGTAAATCACCGCACGGCCCGAGCTGGTCTTTGTTCGTGGTCAGGGTTCCTGGCTTGAAGACCATAACGGCAAGCGCTACCTCGATATTCTGCAGGGCTGGGCAGTCAATTGCCTGGGCCACTGCCCGCCGTCGGTTGTCGAGGCACTGAACAAACAAGCCTCGACGCTCATCAACCCGTCGCCTGCATTTTATAACCAGCCTTCCATCGACCTGGCCAAGCGCATCACAGGGGCCTCGTGCTTTGACCGCGTGTTCTTTGCCAACAGCGGTGCCGAAGCCAATGAAGGGGCCATCAAGCTGGCACGCAAATGGGGCAAGCTCAACCGCAACGGTGCCTACAAGATCATCACCTTCAATCATGGTTTCCATGGCCGTACGCTGGCGACCATGTCGGCATCAGGCAAACCCGGCTGGGACACAATGTTTGCCCCCCAGGTCGACGGTTTCCCCAAAGCCGAACTGAACGATATTGAATCGGTACGCGCCCTGATCGACGACAAAACCGTTGCCGTCATGCTCGAACCCGTGCAAGGCGAAGCCGGCGTCATCCCGGCGTCGGTCGAATTCATGCAGGCCTTGCGCGCGCTAACCCGCGAACACGGCATGCTGCTGATTGTCGACGAGGTACAAACCGGCATCGGTCGCACCGGCAAGCTGTTTGCCTACCAGCATTCAAACATCGAGCCC